>OLGI01002887.1_pt1 | contig 11598 bp, 7 predicted proteins | sample 1605221 | NCBI WGS metagenome assembly OLGI01 (sample SAMEA3888915, study PRJEB22519) | human gut metagenome | biome: human gut; feature: human-associated habitat; material: faeces | place: Denmark | collected 2010
TGAATTATTCTCTTAGAATCTTTCAAGGTTGTTTCACTGTTCAGTTATCAAGGTTGGTTGCTAACAGCAACTCTGATATCTTATCATGTATCAAGTCGTTTGTCAACAACTTTTTTCATCTTTTTTCGAGTCGTTTGTGACCCGAACAACTTCATTATCATATCAAATGATTTGAAGCTTGTCAACAACTTTTTCATTTGATTTCTTAAATCTTTCTTTCAAAAAGCTGTCATGCTGTGGTAGAGTCTCATCTTCCTGACCGCTCTCCCCGCCAGCCATGTTATAGTACCACTTCACTCCTATAGAAGTCAATAGAAATGTCGAACTTTGTTAAAGTGCCACGATTTTAATAATTGTATCTTTTTATCAGACAATTCAATCATTTTGCTTTTCTATAGTATTTCCAAGGCTTCGCAAATATTCTCAACCCCTTTTAGCTGCATTCCATCGACTTGTTGTATGTTTTTCATACACACTTTAGGCAATATACATTGTTTAAATCCCAATTTTCTTGCTTCCGCAATGCGCTGTTCTACCATATTCACAGAACGAACCTCGCCACTCAATCCCACCTCGCCAAAACAAATCACATCCTCTGCAATCGGTCTATTTCTAAAACTGGAGATAATGGATAAAACCAATCCCAAATCCACCGCCGGTTCACTTATCTTCATTCCACCTGCGATATTAATATATGCATCCTGATCTGAAAGCTTTACGCCTACTGTCTTTTCCAATACAGCCATTAATAGATTCACACGATTATAATCCACCCCAGCAGCTGTCCTTCTCGGCATTCCAAATGTACTGTGACAGACCAATGCCTGAATTTCTACCAAAAGCGGGCGTGTTCCTTCCATAGTACATACAACAATTGACCCACTTGCATTCTGCGGTTTTCCATCCAACATATATTCCGATGGATTTGGTACTTCACGCAATCCTGTCTGACACATTTCAAATACGCCAATTTCATTTGTAGAGCCAAAACGATTTTTTACAGCTCGTAATATACGATAAGCTGCATATCGATCCCCCTCAAAGTACAACACCGTATCTACCATATGTTCTAAAACGCGTGGTCCTGCAACGGTTCCTTCTTTTGTCACATGACCTACAACAAAAATAGCTATTCCTCGTTCTTTTGCAAGACGCATCAAAACACTTGTAGCCTCTCTTACTTGAGATACACTTCCCGGCGCTGAATTGACACTCTCCCGGAACATCGTCTGTATCGAATCCACAACCACCACCTGTGGACGTCGTTCTTCTATCACTCCCTGTATCAGATCAAGATTTGTTTCACACAATAACATCATATCATCTGAGAATGTTCCAATACGATCCGCCCGCATTTTTATCTGCTGTAAAGATTCTTCTCCCGATATGTACAGCACCGATGTGTGCTGATCCGATAGGCTTCGACATGTCTGTAATAGTAATGTTGACTTTCCAATCCCAGGATCTCCACCAACAAGTACCAGCGAGCCCGGTACAATTCCACCACCTAATACGCGATTTAATTCTTTGATATGCGTATCCAGACGTTCCTCAGACGAACTCTGTACATCGTTTAATTTTGATACTTGTAATTCTGTAATCTGTTTATGTGTTACGGTAGTTTTCTTGTCTACAACTTCTTCTACCATTGTATTCCATTCCTTACATGCCGGACATTGCCCCATCCATTTCGTAGACTCATATCCACACGATTGACAAAAAAATACGCTGCTTTTTCCCTTAGCCATATTCTTTTTCCTTCCTATTATCTATATAAAACAATCCCCGTCATTTTATGACGGGGATTTCATACATCACTGTAAAACTTCTTTTAACACTTTGTAACTTCAACCCGGATGGCACTCTCTGCATCTAATTCCACACTCAAGTTAAGTTTTCCACCCAAATTTGTTTTCATAGTACCAGCATCTGCGCCAGCAACTTTGACATCATATTCGGTTTCTGGTTCTAATTCAAGTGTAATCTGTGCATCCTCGAATCCTTCTACTGTAAAACACATGCCGTTTTCTGTTGCATTTAGATGCTCTACAGATGTTCCTGGAACAGATTCATACACAAACATACCATTTCGTTCTAACTTTGTGATTTCTTTAAATGTCTTGACCTTATACAAATCCCCTTGAAAACTCACATTGTCAAGTTTGGACTTCTGATCCAAGCTATAATCCCCAAAACTAATAGTACCGTCTGACTCACAACGAATTAATTCGCTAACTACAGCCATCTCTTTCTCCTCCTGCTTCTTTAAGGCATTGCCTTTTCTCTGTCTATCAATGTATTCATATTATATAATACCAATTATAAAATATCTAGTACATCACATAATATTCATCATTTTTCTATGAGGTAAACACAATCTGTCCTTTTTTCATTGTCACAACAACCTTGCTTCCCTTTTTAACATCCCCGGCAAGAATGTGTTCTGCCAATGGATCTTCCAAATCTGTCTGAATGCGACGACGAAGTGGTCTGGCACCATATTTCGGGTCAAATGAAACATCCACAAGATGTTTTTTCACAGCATCACGGATCGTCAAATCAATATCCATTTGTGTCTTACAACGTTCTACCAAAGAACGAGTCATGATACTTACAATCTGCTTCATGTCTTCTTTATTTAAAGAACGGAATACAATCGTTTCATCAATACGATTCAAAAATTCTGGTTTGAAGATTCGTTTTACCTCTTCCATAACGCCATTTTTCATAAATTCGTAGTTGGTTTTTTCATCGTCAACCGATGCAAATCCAAGCTTCTTTGGTTCAACAATCGCCTGCGCACCGGCATTGGATGTCATGATAATAATTGTATTCTTAAAGCTGACCTGACGCCCCTGGGAATCTGTAATATGCCCATCATCTAATACCTGAAGTAAGATATTAAACACATCCTGATGCGCTTTTTCTATCTCATCAAACAATATAACAGAATATGGGTTACGTCTTACCTTTTCGCTTAATTGTCCGCCTTCTTCATGACCTACATATCCAGGAGGTGAACCTATCATTTTAGATACACTATGCTTCTCCATATATTCTGTCATGTCGACGCGAATCATTGCCTTTTCATCGCCGAATACTGCTTCTGCTAATGCTTTTGAAATCTCTGTCTTACCAACACCCGTTGGTCCTAAAAACAGGAATGATCCTACTGGACGATTTGGTTCTTTTAATCCAACACGCCCTCTTCTGACTGCACGTGACACTGCACTTACCGCATCTTCCTGTCCAACAACTCGTTTATGCAATGTCTTTTCTAAATTACGTAAACGAACTGCCTCTTTTTCGTTAAGGCGTGACACCGGTATCTTTGTCCATACAGAAACCACCTGTGCTATATCATCATCTGTCAATAGCAGACGCTGACCACGCTTTTTTCGTTCATATTTTTTGCGGAGAGATTGCATCTGTTTTTCTAATTCTGCCTGCTTTTTACGGCACTCCGCTGCACCTTGCACATCGCCAGAAATCAAATTCTTTTCTACGCCGTTTACTGCATCCTGAAATTCTCTCTCAAGTGATAGCATTTGTTCCGGTGCTTTGACTTCCATCAATCTCAGATGTGCTGCCGCCTCATCCATCAAGTCAATCGCCTTATCCGGCAAGAAACGGTCTGAAATATAACGTTGTGATAACATAACCGCTGCATGAATTGCCTCATCAGATATCTGTACCTGATGATGCTGTTCGTAGCGTTCCTTGATTCCATGAAGAATTGTTTCTGTTTCTTCCTCTGTTGGCTCCTCCACAGTCACAGGTTGAAAACGACGCTCCAACGCTGCATCCTTTTCTACATATTTACGGTATTCCGTAATTGTTGTTGCTCCAATAATCTGGATTTCGCCACGTGCCATTGCCGGCTTTAAAATATTAGACGCATCAATAGCGCCTTCTGCACCACCTGCACCAATAATCGTATGCATTTCATCAATAAACAGTAATATATTACCCGCCTGCATTACTTCTGCAATGACACGTTTGATGCGTTCCTCAAATTCACCACGATACTTCGAGCCTGCAACCATTCCGGATAAATCAAGTGTCATCACACGTTTTCCCGCTACGGAATCTGGTACCAACCCAAGCTGAATGCGTTGTGCAAGCCCTTCCACAATAGCTGTCTTTCCTACGCCAGGCTCACCAATCAAACAAGGATTATTTTTTCCTCTTCTACTCAAAATCTGAATCACACGCTGGATTTCATCTTCTCTTCCTATAACAGGATCCAGCTTGTTCTGCGCTGCCATTTCTGTCAGATCTCTTGCATACTGTTCTAATGTTGCAGTCTCACTTCCACCACGTTTTCTTCTTTTATTGGCATTATTCTCACGATATGTAATGCCCTCTTTTCCCATTGCTGCTATAAGTTCTGCAAACAACTTCTGTGTTTCTACCGATAAAGATGTCAAAATACGTGCTCCTGCAGTATCTTGCATACGCACCAGTGCTAAAAGCAAATGCTCTGTTCCGATTTTATCCATCCCGCAAGATATTGCCTCCTGCTCTGCTTGCAACAATACCTGTTCTAATTTAGGGGTATTGCCATCCCATTCTGCAACAGTAACATACCCATTTGGCGAAATCAGTTCTTCGATCAGATCGATTAGATTTTTTTCTGTCACGCCCAGTCTTTGCAGTACTTTCGCTGAAAGACTATCTGCCTGTCTCGTTAAACCTACTAATAAATGTTCTGTGCCGACATAATTATGCCCCAAACGTTTTGCCAGGCGTTTTGCATATGCTAAGGTTGCCTGCGCCTGTGTCGTCAACTCCATCATTTTATAAAGCCTCCAAAATTATAAGTCATTCAAATCGAGAATATCTAATTGGGCATCTACATCCGCACCTTTATATCTGGTATTCTCTTTGCTCTGGAACGCTTCCGTTCCTTTAATATCGCTATAAATCGGTTCCTGCGGTTCTTGTTTTCTTTTACGTCTATCCGAATTTGCTTCTTGAACCACCGGAACTTCTTCTGATGATGATGTCTTTATCGTATCCTCTTTCTCCATGCGTATTTCTTCTACAGGCACATGCTCTTCAGGAGTTTCCTCTTCCTCGTAATCCTCATCATCAAGTACCTGCGCCTGTCTATTGTGTTTCCACTTAGCAAACAAGGATGCCTTCTCTTCTTCTATATCTTCTATATCATCTATCTCATCATCAGAAATATCGTCATCATCGGCTACAGTCTCCGCGCTATCCTCAAAGGACGCATGCTTCTCTGCATCTGCCTGATTCTCCATCTCATCATCTGCGTCATCATCGGTATCTGCCCAATCATCATCCATACGCTGTCTACGTGATAACAACAGATTGATAATGACTACTGCTAATACCACAATAACAAACAATAATATTGCAACCAGATAACGCTGTTTTTGCCATTTGCCCAGATATTCATCCCGGCCACTCAATGTTACAGCATTTCCTTCTTCTGCGACATCAGATGTATCCTGTGCCAGCAATTGCTCGTTTACTCTTTGAATACTTTCATCCGTCTTATCATATTGAAACCAACCTTCTACACCATCCTGATTGGTTCCATAAACAAAATAGAAATCTCCCTCATCGCCATCTTTATATGCAGTAACCGTCTGTTCTCCTACCGTAAGTGTCGTCTCCGTAAACGAATCACGTAACAAAGATTGTGGTGTTGCCAATACAACGTATTTGTCCGCTGTACCTAACATAGCAAATGGTGTTACTGTATGAGATGCCTCATCATACTGATAAAACGATCCTTCCCCTGCTATATTATCTGCTCTCTTTAAATAAAGAAGCGTAATCGTTCCATTTGATAATTCTTTATACGTATAGCCATCAATCTTCACTCCTGTACGTGAAAATCCTGTTGGAATCATATTCTCCGCATATCGCTCTGAAACAACATATGGAACACCATCAATTTCGAACTGTCCCTCTGCCGTCTGGGCCTGATTCGTCGTATCTTGAGAAGATGGTTCCGTTGTCTCCGCAGCAGTTCCATTTACCTGCACAGACGCACTACTTCCTGTAATTGTCGGTGATGAAACAATCAATCCAGAACTGCCTTGGCTCAAACCGGTAAACTCCAGTGTGGCCGTTGTGCCTTCAAATGTAATGGTATTTCCGTCCGTTGTATACGATGCAGAACTACCAGAGAATTTTAACACCTGATCATTATAACGTAAGCTGATCTTTCCTGACTCCGATGCTGTAACTGTCACGGATAATGTATCACCTACTGACACATTAGCTGAGCTCATGTGAATCGTTGTTGTCCCTTCAGCAAAACAAGGGAATGAAATTGTGCAAAGCATCAGTAGTGCTCCCACGAACATTCCTATGATTTTTTTATGTTTTCTATTCATAATGTCACCTCAATACATTTTTCTTATAAGTAATTATCTACATAAGGAATTATAGAAAACAAAACCACTTCCGTCAACAATTTCTGCATAAGAGTATACCCCAAATTCCACCAGTCAATACAGAAAAGATTGTCACCAGAATCGTACTATTGCACTTTGACAAATCAATCTCCATCCATAGTGCTACTGAAAAAATAATACTAATGGTCACCAAGAGTGCTACCAGACCACACACCACAATCATTTCTCTGTCCAAACCTTTTTTATGAGATTCCATATTCCTGTCCCTCCTTCTGCAAAACTCATTGCAACAACTTGATGTCCTTATTCTATCCTTTACTATGTACCATTATCGTCCCATCTTGTTTTCCTGTACTATTTTCGTTATGATTACAGGCGATAATCAAATAATTGTTATGAAAGAATCAAAAAATGGAGGGTTATTACTTATGAATAATTGTATTGTCGCACAATCTGGTGGACCAACCGTTGCCATCAATGCCAGCCTTTCCGGCGTTATTGAAAAAGCTGCTGCCAGCGGTTCCTTTGATCATATTTACGGTTCACTTCACGGCATTCTTGGTATATTAAATAATGATATCATCTGCTTTGATGATAAATTAGAGGACGGACATTTCCTTTCATCTTTAGCAATTACACCTGCTATGTATCTTGGTTCTTGCCGTTATAAATTGCCTAAAATGCAGGATGACGAAGAAGTTTATGAAAAGATTTTCCAATTCTTTGAAAAACATGAAATCGCCAGTTTCTTTTATATTGGTGGTAATGATTCTATGGATACCGTTTTACAGCTGTCTACTTATGCAAAGCTGCACAACAAAGCCGTTACTATTATGGGAGTTCCAAAGACGATTGATAATGATTTGTGTTTAACAGATCACACCCCTGGATTTGGTTCTGCAGCAAAATATATTGCAACTACCATGCTGGAAATCGCCTATGATACATCCATTTATCCTTTACAAAGCGTTACCATCGTTGAAATCATGGGAAGAGATGCCGGCTGGTTAACCGGTGCAGCTTCTTTAGCAACCACTTCCTATGGTCTTGGACCAGATTTCATTTATTTACCGGAAGCCTCCTTTGACACAGAACAGTTTTTATCAGACATTCAAACACGCATGGAAGAAAAACCAAATATCTTAGTTGCTATTTCTGAAGGAATCCGCGACAAAGACGGCAATTATATCAGTGCTTCCTCTAAAACTGTAGATTCCTTTGGTCACAGTCAATTAAGTGGCGCCGGTAAGACATTAGAAAACCTTGTTTCCCATCGATTAGGCGTCAAAGTGCGTTCCATCGAACTTAATTTACCACAAAGATGTGCCGCACATTTAGCATCCCAAACAGACATTGAGGAATCAAAAGAACTTGGTCGCACTGCTGTTGCACATGCTTTAGAAGGTGCAAGCGGCTATATGAGCATCATAAAAAGAACCTCCGATGCCCCATATACAACTGCCTACGACATTGCAGACATTCGAGAAATTGCAAATGAAGTCAAATCTGTTCCACGCGATTTTATCAATGAAGCTGGAAATAATGTTACAGAAAAAATGACATCCTATCTGCGTCCATTGATTGCTGGCCAGACTCAAATTACATATCAAAATGGTATGCCTGTATATCTTCCACTGCAGCATCTCTATCCAAAAACTGCAAAATAAAATTTGTATAAGATGCAAAAACCTCTTTGTTCTGGGCCATATGTGTTAACATATGGCTCTTATGAACAAAGAGGTTCTTTTAAATATGAAATCTTCTTTTCATCTCATTTACTGCTGTTCTTCCGCCTAAAATCATAGACCCCAGGAACATAAACAACGTCACAAAGAATGCAATATCCGATACCAGTGGATGTGTCACAATTCCCATACGAACTAACATCAATGGTACAATGCCAATCAACACCATAGCCACTTGCAAAATCAAATAACTCTGCCAGTTTCTCCGATTGATTAACATCAGTATTGCCAGTGCAATATCCATCAAAATGATTCCCGATGGCAACACATAAGAAACAGACCAGCCAGAAAATCCTAACAATGTATCTATCACAATAACTAAAAGCACTGCTCCTGCCACACCGGATATGATACGAATGCGATACCCTGCATTATCCTTGATAATGACATAGCCAAGCCAGAGCAAATATGCAAGGGTACAAGCAACGATTTCACCCCAGCGCAATGTTGGCGTCAGCCAGACGTTTAACGCTATACTCACACTTGCAACAACAATACATATAAAGCAAAACAAACGATACAAAAAAGATATTTTTCGTACATTTGAAACCACATCCGGATAGGTATGGCCTTCTGCCTTGCTTCCATCCAAAATGCCACTGCACAGTGGACATTTCACTGCATCATCTACAATCTCTATTCCACAATACTTACATTTACTCATAATATACTCCATTCGTCTCAATTTTTACATCTACGCCATCTTTTGCAATCTGCCGGAACACACGTCTTTGAATTGCCGTATCCTGCCAAGCTGACGTATACGTATAAACCAGTGTATCCTTATAAGATGTAATGGTTGCTTTTAGTTGCTGTCCTTTTGAAAACGACAGGAATGAATGGAACATCTGAATATATGGTTCGTATGCTTCTTCTACTTTGATATTCCCGATATTGGTCACAGTTGTTGTATTTGCAAGTGCTGATTGTGTATAAACAAAACGCATTGCCATATTTTTTAAGAACAACGGCACGGCTCTTGCTACCACCATCTGTTCATTTGAAACATTGTATGAAAAGATTTTTTCAAGATGTTCTTTGTTAATCTGTTCTTTCAGAGATGCCCTCGTAAGTTCTACAATTTCTTCAAATGTATAATCATCTTTTTCCGGTGCAAACTCTGCCGAAACCATAACAAAGAAATTCTTTGTTGTGATAGAATCGAAATATGGTCGAAGATTTACCGGAACTGCTACGCGAATTGGTCTATCCTTTGTGATATGACGATAATATTCCTGATATGCCGCCCATATAAATGTGGCAACCAGATATTCATTGATACTCACGCCATAATCATGACATACCTTTTTTAACTGTTTGATTGGCAGATAGCCATGAATAACGCCAAAACCATCATAAGCCAGTTTTTCTCCTTTAATCAAAAAGGCTCTTTTTGATTTATATACACTCTTTGACTTTTTCTTATAATTTTTCAGGAAAGAATCTTCTCTGTTCAAAGATGTGTCTGCACTGAGTTCATCACCATATTTTTCCCGCAGCTTAGGATGTGCCAAACGCAGATACTGGTATGTCAGCTCCCGTAGGAAATTGATTCCGCCCATGCCATCCGTAAGTACATGAAAAACTTCTAAGTTGATACGATTCTTGTAATAAGAAACGCGGAACATATAACTATTATTCTTGGACTGGTGAATCAATCTGCACGGATAGGTATGTTCCTCATGAACACGTGGTGCCTTCTTTCCATTTTCTTCAAAATAATACCAAAATATACCACTACGTAAACGCAAATTAAATCCCGGCATCTTTGGAAGTACAATATCTAATGCTTCCTGCAATAAAGCCTCGTCAATTTCTTCCTTAAGTACGCAGCTGATCCGATACGTATTGGTCATATTCTCCCCCGCAATGACCGGGAAAAGATTTGCTGTGTTATCTAATTTATCCCATCGAATATATTTTTTTGCCATAAATACCCCTTTTCTACCTCTTCCTATTGTGGTCGATATTGTTACATTAGTCAACCCACTTTTTATCTTTCTCCAATATGCCACTATACTCCCCATCTTTTCTTTTTCCATACAGCGGCAGAGCACGCTCTGCGAATTCTATCAGTTGATTAGCAGTCGCCATAAAAAAACGACTCTTTCCTCCATTGAAGAAAGAGCCGCTTTTTCGTTACATAGAGCGTATATGTTTATATCTTATAAGAAGATATATTTAAGTACAAAGAGTACTGCAAGTACATACATAAGTGGATGTACCTTCTTAGCCTTACCAACAACTACATTGATTACAACATAAGAGATAACTCCAACAGCAATACCTTCTGAAATGCTGTAAAGAAGTGGCATTGCAATCATGCAAAGATATGCTGGAACAGATTCTGCCGGATCATTAAAGTCAATATCAACAACTGCTGAAACCATAAGGAATCCTACAAAAATCAATGCTGGAGCTGTAGCAAATCCTGGAATTGTTGTAAACAATGGAGAAAAGATGATTGCTAATAAGAATAACAATCCTGTTACAACAGAAGAAAGTCCAGTTCTTGCACCTTCTGATACGCCTGAAGAACTTTCAACAAATGTTGTTGTTGTAGATGTACCAAGGATAGCACCTGCACTTGTTGCAATTGCATCTGCTAAAAGTGCTGGCTTAATTCTTTCCAATTTACCATTTTCATCTAACATGTCAGCCTTGTTCGCAACACCAATCAATGTTCCGATGGTATCAAACATATCTACAAACAAGAATGCAAAGATGATGACAACAAAGTCTAATGCATTAACCTGACCCATATCTGCCTTGAAGCACTGACCAAATGTCTGTCCCAAAGCACTAAAATCAAAGCTGATCCACTGTGTAGGAATTAATGAGTAGAATCCTGCCTCTACATCAACGGTATAAAGACCGGTTACCTGGCAAATAATACCAAGAATCCATGTAACGAAGATACCAATCAAAAAACTTCCCTTTACATTCTTAATATGAAGAATGGCAATCAGAATCAATCCAATCACACAAAGAAGTGCGCAGATACCTACCGTATGGAAATTCTCTGTGAAGTTTACAACTGTAACAAGTGTAGAATCACTATTTACAACGATATATCCATTCTGCAAACCGATAAATGCAACGAAAAGACCGATACCAACGGATACGCCCTTTTTCAACTGCATTGGAATTGCATTAAAGATTGCTTCACGTACATTTGTAAGTGAAAGTACAATAAAGATGATACCTTCCACAAATACTGCCATCAATGCGATTTTCCAATCGTATCCCATAGTTCCACATACTGTGTATGCAAAATAAGCATTTAATCCAAGACCTGGCGCAAGTGCAAATGGATAATTTGCAAGAAGTGCCATACAAAGGGTTCCGATAAATGCTGCAAGCGCAGTTGCCATCACAATTGCCTGAGAATCCATTCCAGATGCTGAAAGGATGGATGGGTTAACTGCCAGGATGTAAGCCATTGTCATAAATGTAGT
>OLGI01002903.1_pt1 | contig 11538 bp, 7 predicted proteins | sample 1605221 | NCBI WGS metagenome assembly OLGI01 (sample SAMEA3888915, study PRJEB22519) | human gut metagenome | biome: human gut; feature: human-associated habitat; material: faeces | place: Denmark | collected 2010
GATAGCGTTGGCATCTTTCACAGCCTCCAGCAGCTTGGCTTTTTCACCATATTTTTCCAGCAACACGAGTTCGTAACCTGCTGCTTCTATTTCTTTACGGATACCGTCTACTGCCACTTTGGCAAACGGTTTGTCTGTTGCAACTAATACTTTCATAATTTCATGATATTAAAAAGACTCACCACAGATGACACAGATTATCACAGAGTTTAATCATAAAAACAATCTGTGCAAATCTGTGTAATCTGTGGTGAAAAACAATATTATTAATGAAGTTTCTCAAATTCCTGCATGCAGTCAATCAAAGCCTGCACGCTTTCCTTCGGCATGGCATTATAGCAGGATGCACGGAATCCACCTACAGAACGGTGTCCCTTGATACCTACCATACCTCTTTCGGTAGCGAACTTCAAGAAGTCAGCTTCCAATTCCTTGTATTCGGGAGCCATCACAAAGCAGATGTTCATGCGTGAACGGTCTTCTTTGGCAGCCGTACCCACAAACATTTTGTTACGGTCAATTTCAGCATACAGCATATCGGCCTTTTCGATGGCACGGCGTTCCATTTCCTTCACGCCACCCTCTGCCTTAATCCAGCGCAATGTCTGCAGGGCTGCATAGATGGGGACAACGGGAGGAGTATTGAACATAGAGCCGCTGTCCACATGCGTCTGATAGTTCAGCATGGTCGGAATATAGCGGGATACCTTACCCAGAGCGTCATTCTTCACGATGACGAATGTAACACCGGAAGGAGCCAGATTCTTCTGCGCACCACCATAGATACAGATATATTTGGACACGTCGATAGGACGGGAGAAAATATCAGAAGACATATCGGCCACCATCGGAACGTTTACGTCCAAATCCTCTTTCAGTTCCGTACCGTAGATTGTATTGTTGGTAGTGATGTGGAAATAGTCTGCATCAGCAGGCACTGTATAGTCCTTCGGAATATAAGTATAAGTAGATTCAGCGGAAGAAGCGACTTCAACTACTTCACCGAATGCCTTAGCTTCTTTCATGGCTTTCTTGGCCCATACACCCGTATTCAGGTAAGCAGCTTTCTTTTCAAGGAAGTTGAAGGGTACCATGCAGAATTCCAAACTGGCACCACCGCCCAAGAACAGTATCGAATATCCTTCGGGGATATTGAGCAATTCTTTGAATAATGCCACAGCTTCGTCCACAACGGGTTGGAAGTCTTTGGCACGGTGGCTGATTTCCATCAGTGAGAGGCCTGAGCCATTGAAATCAAGAATAGCTTGTGCCGTATTCTCAATCACCTCACGAGGAAGGATAGAAGGTCCTGCATTGAAATTATGCTTTTTCATTTGAAGTTTGTTTTGGTTATACAATTTCGTTCATTAATGTCTTTCGACTTTGCGAAATTACGGAAATATTTCTTCAAAACAAACCTTTCCTGATGAAATTCTATTTTTAGGCCGCATTTAGCTTACTTTTTAATGGTTTATACAAGATATATACACCATTTTGTTATCCTTACTTATCAAGGATAATACTTTTAGAGAAACTAAAAGCAAGGCGGTTTCATTACTTCATATTCAAAAGAATAAGCGCAAATAAAATGAATATTTATAAGATAAATCACTTTGCTTCCTCGATAACAGTTTTCATTCCCTTGATTTTTTCACCGCGTACCAGCGTCAGCAATTGTTTCATTTTACTGCGGCGCACGGCTACAAAGGCATAGTGTTCCTTTACATCCACCTGCCCGACATCTTCACGCGCCATTCCTCCTTTTTTATACAAGAAGCCGACAATATCTATCTTGTTCAACTTATCCTTTTTCCCTTTACCTATATATAAGGTAGCCCATCGGGGCTTGGCCGGTTTGGGAAGCGTCTCCGGAAACTCGTACGTTTCGATGTCTTCAGAAATGTACTCGGGTACCCGCTCCTCGACATGCAGAACAAGATATGCATTTCCCGATGCCTCCCAACGGGCAGTACGTCCATTACGGTGCGTATAGGCTTCCTCGTTTACGGGAGGATGGTAATGCACCACATTCTCAATACCCGGAATATCCAGTCCGCGGGCGGCAAGGTCTGTGGATATCAGTACAGCGCAACTGCCGTTGCGGAACTTGTAAAGCGCACGTTCGCGGTCGGGCTGCTCCATACCTCCATGAAACATGTCGCAAGGGAACTTCCTGGCTTTCAGGTACCCGGCAACACGCTCCACGCTTTCACGATAATTGCAGAATACCAAGGTGGAATGACAACCGAGGGTACAAAGCAGGTTATAGAGGGTTTCCAGTTTGTCCTTCTCCGGAGAAACAACCTTGTGCAGCCGCAGACGCGGAGCAAGAGCTTCCGGAGTAAGAAAATCAAGCTTCATGAGCCGGGAGCCGGAAGACGGGGAATCACCTCCTACTCCGGCAAATTGCGGTATTTCCTCTGCATCGGTGGCCGAGAGAAGCACACGCTTTTTCAGTGAGGGAAGCTGCCCGATAACCTCTGCCATCTCGTCATGGAAGCCGAACTCAAGACACTTGTCGAATTCATCTATCACCAGAGTGACGACAGTGGCGGCATTGAAATTCTCTTTCCTCAAATGGTCGCTCATACGTCCCGGAGTACCGATAATGACGGTGGGATGAATGCCTTTCATTGTCCGGTGTTCTTCCATGGCAGGGCGTCCGCCATAGCAGCTCATAGCTTTGAAAGGAGTTCCCATAGACTTGAACACAGTTTCTATCTGCAAAGCCAATTCGCGTGAAGGTACTAGTACAAGAGCCTGCACACCTTGTATATCCGCTTTCAAGGTCTGTACCAGCGGAAGGAGAAAAGCCAGTGTCTTACCCGAACCGGTGGGCGAAAGAAGTACTAAATCTTTAGCTGATTGATAGGCTTCCTTAGCAGCCTCCTGCATCGGAGTAAGTTCTTGTATCTTCAAATTATGAAGTATATCCGAAAGTTCCATGAATATCTCTTTTTTAATCAATATGCAAAGATACGGATAAGAAGTCAGTTTCCATCAAAACAAAAACAGCTTTTAAGAAAGCTACCTAAAATCATGACATGCCCGTCAATCGAATAGGAGAAAATTAAAGTCGTTTTCTCCCACTTTAATTTTGGGGAAGTAAAGATATTGAGGTTGTCAAGGACGTGCTCAATCAACCTGTTTCTTCAGGTAGATTGAGCACGTCCTTGACAAAATCACCGTTTTCTTTTGACAAATACATTTTTATACCAAAGATATAATAAAAATTGTAATTGATATGTAACGGTAATCTGAAAGTTATTGTTTAAATTTGCAACGTTTTTTAATAGTTTAATCATATTAATTAAAATCTCATGGCAAAAAGAATGCGATTCATTCTTTCCACAATTATGGTGATAGTCGCAATGACAGCTAAGGCTCAGGTGACTACCTCCTCATTAAGTGGAAAGGTAACAGACCCAGACAAGGAAGCCATTATCGGTGCAACAGTTCAGGCTATACACGAGCCTTCCGGGACACGATATGGCGCAATTACAAACATCGATGGTCGTTATACCATTCAAGGTATGCGGGCAGGCGGACCTTACAGCGTGGAAGTCTCTTACATCGGTTACCAAACAATGATGTTTAAGGATGTAACTCTTCAATTAGGTGAAGTCTACAATCTGAATGTACAGATGAAAGAATCATCAGAGCTTCTTGAGGAAGTGGTTGTTACAGCTCAAAAGACTAAATTTGCCTCCGAGAAGACCGGAGCGACAACCAACATTTCCAATACACAGATTACCAGCATGCCTTCTGTAAGCCGTAGCATTACCGACTATTCCCGTTTGTCTGCTTACGGTGGTAATGGGATGTCGTTTGCCGGATCTGACGGTCGTACAGCCAACTTCACAATCGACGGTGCCAACTTCAACAACAACTTCGGTTTGAGTTCCAACCTGCCTGGTGGCGGTAATCCGGTCTCTATAGAGGCGATTGACGAAATTCAGATTGTCATATCTCCGTTTGATGTACGCCAGACCAACTTCATCGGTGGCGGTATCAATGCCATTACCAAATCAGGTACCAATACTTACAAAGGTACAGCTTATATTTATCACCAGAATGAAAACATGCGCGGTGATGCCATTGATCGTGAAACAATCTTAGGTGCCCGCGAGAAAGACCAGTCAACTACATATGGTTTTACTATTGGCGGTCCGATAATCAAGAACAAGCTCTTTTTCTTTGCAAACGGCGAGCTGCAGAATACTCCTGCAATTGCCAATCGCTGGCGTGCTTCCGAAGACGGTGTGGCCAATGCAGACGCATACATCTCACGTGCAACCGTTGCCGATCTTCAGAATGTGTCCGATATAGCGAAAGAAAGATATGGCTATGACACCGGTTCATTCAGCAGCTTCCCGTCTGACAATAAGAACACTAAATTATTGGCACGTATAGACTGGAACATCAACAACAACCATCGCTTGGCTTTGCGTTATAACTATACCAAGAATACCGTATGGAATGCCCCTAACGCTTCCTCTATGGACGGTGGTACTCGTATGTCGGGTAGTCGTACTTCACAGTATGCCATGTCGTATGCCAACTCCATGTATTCCTTGGATAACTTGGTACATTCATTGTCTTTCGACCTTAACAGCCGCTTCTCTGCTACCTTGTCCAACCAGTTTTTGGCAACATTCTCCAAGTTGGATGACGTACGTGGTACTAATTCCAGTATTTTCCCATTTGTCGATATTTTGAAAGACAATCAAAACTACATCTCTTTTGGTGAAGAACTTTTCACTTACAATAACGCAGTCCACAACACAGTGTGGAATATAAAAGATGACGTAACTTACTATACCGGCAATCATAAAATCATGGTTGGCTTGAACTATGAGCATCAAATGGCCGACAACCAGTATCTCCGTAACGGTACAGGATATTATCGCTATACCAGCCTGGATGACTTTGTTCAAGGAGCTGCTCCGGAAATTGTATGTTTGACTTATGGCTATAACGGTGAAAACGAACCTGCATCACGTGTTCAGTACAATAAATTGGGCTTCTACTTGCAAGACGAATGGAACGTACGTTCCGATTTCAAGGTTACAGCCGGTCTGCGCTTCGACGGACTCTTCTTTGATAATGGTGACTTGATGACCAACAATGCCATTCTTGACCTTGACTACAACGGTCGTCATATCGATACCGGCAAATGGCCCGGAAACTCATTGACAGTATCTCCTCGTATAGGTTTCAGTTGGGATATACTTGGCAACAATACTTTGAAGCTGCGTGGTGGTAGCGGTTTGTTCTCCGGACGTCTGCCTTTGGTATTCTTTACCAATATGCCTACCAATGGCGGTATGATTCAATATCAGGCGCAAGTCAATGCCAAGAATGCAAAAGACAAAGGTTTCACTATGGATGAATTCAAAGGTGGAATCCTTTCCACAGAAGCTCTGAAACAAAAGCTTTATGATTTGGGTTATCCTCAGACAATCAAACCGGAAGACGGTACAGTTCCTTCAAGCATTTGCGGCGTCGATCCCGACTTTAAAATGCCACAGGTCTGGAAGTCTTCAATTGCCGTGGATTATACAGTACCCGTATCATTCCCATTGAACGTGACGGTAGAAGGAATCTATAACAAGACACTTAATGCCGCCATGCTGAAAGACTGGAGCCAGAAAGATATAAACGGCTTTACACGCTTCAATGGTGCTGACAACCGTCCTGTATTCCCGTCTGACGCTACTTATACGGACGAGGCCGGCAAGAGTCTGCCCAGTGCTTACATGCTTGAGAATACAAGCCGCGGTTACGGATGGTCGACCAGCGTTACCGTGAACGCAGCGCCTGCCAAATGGATTAATTTGATGGCTGCTTATACGCATACAGTATCTAAGGAGGTGACTTCACTTCCGGGTTCCAATGCTTCTTCAGTACTCAACTACCTTTCTACATACGAAGGTGTCAACAACTTCCGTTTGCACAATGGCCTTAACGTTACTCCCGACCGTTTCATTGCAAGTGCCACTATCAACGACAAGAGCGGCAACCACTTTAGTTTGATTTACGAGACTTGGCGTGGCGGTTACAATTACTCTTACATGCTTGCCAACGACATAAACGGTGACGGTTACAACTACGATGCCATTTATATCCCTACAGACAAGCAAGTTGCCGACGGTTCATTCCGTTTCGTTAGCGAGGATGACAAGACACGCTTCATGGATTATGTACACAACGACTCATACCTTAAGAATAATCAGGGTAAATATGCTGAGCCCAACAGTCTTTATTCTCCTTGGGTACACCGTGTAGATTTCTCTTATAAGCACGATTTCAACTTGAATGTATGTGGTGCCAAGCACAAATTGCAGCTGAGCTTTGACATGAAGAACGTGCTTAATTTCTTCAATTCAAGCTGGGGAGTAAGTAAGCATTTGAATCCTGCTATCGGTAACGAAGCCCGTATCTTGAAGTATGAAGGTGTAGACGCTGAAGGTTTTGCTACATTCTCAACTCCGGAGTCTATAAATGGCAACACCAAGACTTGGACTCTCAACCATGCTATTGGTCAGTGCTGGTATGCTTCTATCGGTATTAAGTATTGCTTTAACTGATTATCAATTTAAATATAATCGAAGAATATGAAAAAATATCTATTTATAGTACTTGCTGCTGTGATTTCCCTTTTCTCAAGCTGTGCTGAAGATGATGCAGCAATAGGCTTGTCAGGATTGAAGGTTTCACAGTCGTACGTTGCGCTGCCGGTTGAAGGAGGTAGCACTGACATTACAATTGAATCGAAGTCCGAATGGATTATCACAGGTAACGACAAGGCCGATTGGCTTACCATCTCTACAACTCAAGGTCCTCAAGGCGAAAGCAAAATCACATTCTCTGCTGATGAAGCTGTGGATGGCCGTTCAGTGGAACTGAAGCTGAGCAGCGCCAATGAAACTCAGAACTTGACTATCATGCAAGGCTTGCCAGTCATTTCGGAAGCTACTTGTGCCGAGGTAATAGCCGGTCCCGACAAGAAGACTTATAAAGTGACCGGTGTTGTTTCAAATATTTCCAACACCGTTTACGGCAACTGGGACATTGTGGATGCCACCGGTAAGGTTTACGTCTATGGAACTTTGGACGCCAAAGGCAATACGAAGAATTTTGCCAGCCTGGGTCTGGAAGAAGGCGATGAGGTAACAATACAAGGTCCCAAAACCACCTACGGTACTACAGTTGAGCTTGTTGATGTTACTGTGCTCAAGATTAACAAATCGCTCATCAAGGTCGACTCTGTCTACAATGATGTACTTCCGGTTGAGGGTGGTATCTTTGAGGCATACATCATAACCAAAGGCAACGGCGTTTCTGTAGAAATTCCTGAGGATGCCAAAGAATGGTTGTCTATTGTCTCTATCGACCAGAAAGGAACAGATGCTTGCGTGAAGTTCCGGGCTGCCCGAAACGAAGGTGGTGACCGTTCAACCAGCATTACATTCCGCACTACTGACGGTAAAAAAGATTACACAAGCAAGACTGAACTCTCACAGCAGGGCGCCATCGTTGAAGCTACTGTTGCTGAATTCATTGCCGCCGAGGTTGGTGCTACACAATACCGCATTAGTGGTGTAGTGACCAAGATTGCTAATACCCAATATGGCAATATCTACATCAAGGATTTCTCGGGTGATGTATATATCTATGGCATCAAAGATTTTGCTGATTCTAATATCAAGGAAGGTGATATTGTAACTCTCGTTGGTCCACGTGCCGAATACAAAGGTACTCCGCAGATGACCAATGCCGTTGCAGAGGACGTGAAGAGTGTAAAAACAGTTACTGTTGCTGATTTCCTTGCAGCAGAGGAAAGCCCTTCACAATATTACCAGTTGACCGGTACTGTATCAAATATCGCAAGTACCCTTTATGGTAATTTTGATATTACAGATGAAAGCGGCAAGGTATATGTTTATGGTCTTCTTACAGGCTGGAAAGGCGCAAGCAAACAGTTCGAATCACTGGGTATTGTTGAAGGTGATAAGATTACTATATGCGGTGTTCGTACCAGCTACAAAGATTCCGATCAAGTGGGAAGCGCATTCTTCATTTCTAAAGTGACTGAATAAAGAATTTTTTATAATAAAGTAAAATCCGCACTGCCATCACAGTATATGTAGATGACATTGCGGATTTCTTTTTCAATTTTATATATGATATGAATAAAAGATATTACAATTTGATTTTAGCGATTTGCCTGTTGCTGCCATTGTTCTGTGGATGTAGCTCAGATGATTCTTCAGAAATGAATGAACATCCCACTATCAATGACATTCAATTCACTGAACAAGGTTCCAAGCGTGAAGTACTATATGCTATTGATGGTAGCAAAGGCTTGACATTGGATGAATCAATCCGTTCGCAAATCAGTATTGCAGCCAATAAGACTATTTCCGGTGACGGATTCACCTTTTCAGAAGAATTTGATACTGATAATCTATCGTCACTTCCCGATTACTCCACCGTAAAGCAATGGAGTGACAAGGCTGTGGCCAAAGCAAAAACTTCTTATTGGGTACGCTATCAGCTTCCTTCACAAGTTGCCATGTTCAAACTTCGCATCGCATACGTTGATGGGATAAATGTAGGAGTGGAGCATAATGCAGCCCAAAAAATTGTGATAGAAAACAAAAATGCGAATGTATCCGCCCAAGGACAAAATTACGTGACAGAATACGAAATGCCACATCTGATGGAGGGTAATACCTACGTGGAGCATGAAGTTACGGCCGGTGGCAACAAGGTGCTTAACTATGCAATGGAATGGAACGACCACATGAAACATTCTCGCTGGGTGGCCTATAGCTACGATGCCATTACGGGGGTGAAAAATGTAACCAGAAGTGATGACGCCTGGGCAGTAGACCCATTGCTGCCGGAGAGTATGAGGGTTGACAATAGCTGGCATACCAATGACGGATTCGACCGAGGACACCTCTGTGCTTCCGATGACCGTTCTTTTTCTACAGAAGCCAATAAGCAGACTTTCTACTTCAGCAACATGAGTCCACAACTCAACTCATTCAATGGCGGTTACTGGGTTACCTTCGAGCAGTTACTCAATTCATGGGTGCGCAAGGACAATGCCTTTGGAAGTGTGTACGATAAAATCTATGTGGCAAAAGGTGGAACGCTCGACAAGCTATTGATAGATTATAAGGGAACCAAGGCAGGAGGAGATGGAGTGATGCCCGCTACTGACTCAAATGGTTTCACATCAAAAGGATTGCCTGTTCCACAATATTACTTCATTGCCGTATTGGCTCATCGTGCCAATCAGCTTGTTGACATAGCTACATCCTATCAGGCCATAGGTTTTTGGGTGGAACATCGTGATGACTACGGCTATACTTTTGAACATCCGCTGAATAGGGATGACACCAAAGCAAATGCCATCAGTATTGATGAACTTGAAAGCAAGACAGGCATAGACTTCTTCTGCAATCTTCCCGATTATATTGAGGATGAAGTGGAGAGTAGCTATAATGTCACCGATTGGGCCTGGTAGTATCATGTGCTACGAATGAATATTCGTGAATCCGGACATGAATAATGGTATATTACACACTCCCTAAGTGACGAGTAGATAATAAGAAGAGAGAGGGAGGTTTGCCTTATGGCTGACCTCCCTCTCTCCTATTTGTTCTTTGAAATACTCAAATCAGTCATTCATGAGCTTTCTATAACGTACACGGGTGGGTTCTTCTTTCCCAAGACGTTTCTGTTTATTTTCCTCATATTCGGAATAAGAGCCCTCAAAGAAGAACACATTGGAGTCTCCTTCGAAAGCGAGGATATGCGTACAGATACGGTCGAGGAACCAACGGTCGTGACTGATGACCACGGCACATCCGGCAAAGTCCTCCAAACCTTCTTCGAGGGCACGGAGCGTATTCACGTCGATGTCATTGGTGGGCTCGTCCAGCAACAGCACATTACCTTCTTCCTTCAAGCAGAGCGCCAGATGCAAGCGGTTGCGTTCACCACCGGAAAGCACCCCACAGAGCTTTTCCTGGTCGGCACCGGAGAAGTTGAAACGGGACAGATAGGCGCGTGCATTAATGTCGCGCCCTCCCATGCGAATCAGATCGTTTCCGCCGGAAATGACCTGATATACGCTCTTGTTGGGGTCGATATCCTTGTGCTGCTGGTCCACGTAGGCCACCTTTACGGTCTCCCCTACCTCAAACTCGCCTTTATCTGCCTTTTCCAGCCCCATGATAAGGCGGAAAAGCGTGGTCTTACCGGCACCGTTAGGGCCGATGATACCCACGATACCGTTGGGTGGAAGCATGAAGTTGAGGTCATCGAACAACAGTTTGTCACCGAACGCCTTTGCCACATGCTTGGCTTCAATCACCTTATTACCCAGACGGGGACCGTTCGGGATAAAGATTTCCAGCTTCTCTTCCTTCTCCTTCACGTCCTCGTTCAGCAATTTGTCGTAGGAGTTCAAACGTGCTTTACCCTTTGCCTGGCGGGCCTTGGGAGCCATACGCACCCACTCCAACTCACGTTCCAGCGTCTTGCGGCGCTTGCTGGCAGTCTTTTCTTCCTGCTCCATGCGCTTGGTCTTCTGTTCCAGCCAGCTGGAGTAGTTACCCTTCCAGGGAATGCCTTCACCACGGTCCAGCTCAAGAATCCAGCCGGCAACGTGGTCGAGGAAGTAACGGTCGTGCGTTACGGCAATCACCGTACCCTCGTACTGCTGCAAGTGCTGTTCCAGCCAGTCGATGGATTCGGCATCAAGGTGGTTGGTAGGCTCATCGAGGAGCAGTATGTCGGGCTTTTGAAGCAACAGACGACAGAGCGCCACACGACGGCGTTCACCACCGGAAAGATGTTCTACCGACTGGTCTTCGGGTGGACAACGAAGCGCATCCATCGCACGCTCCAGCTTACTGTCGAGATTCCAGGCATCGGTAGCGTCGATGATGTCCTGCAGCTCCGCCTGACGGGTGAAGAGCTTGTCCATCTTGTCCTGATCTTCGTAGTATTCGGGCAGTCCGAACTTCTGATTGATTTCCTCGTACTCTGCCAGCGCATCTACAATGGGCTGTACGCCTTCCATCACCACTTCTTTCACTGTCTTCGCGGGATCGAGGTAAGGCTCCTGAGCCAAATATCCTACCGAATATCCGGGCGAGAACACCACTTCGCCCTGATAGGATTTGTCCAAGCCGGCGATAATCTTCAGCAAGGTCGATTTACCCGAACCGTTCAAACCGATGATACCGATTTTCGCTCCGTAGAAGAACGAGAGGTAGATGTTCTTCAACACCTGCTTATTGTTCTGCTGAATGGTCTTGTTCAGCCCTACCATAGAAAAGATAATTTTCTTATCGTCTACTGTTGCCATGTGAGTTAAGTATAAAATATAAAGTATAAAATATAATGTTCGAGATGAAGTGTGAGACTCCTGCACACGAAATTTCGGTACAAACTTACCTAAAATCTCTGGAAAAGACGAATAAAAAGGGACAAATGTCTTCGTAATGCCTGTCA
>OLGI01002907.1_pt1 | contig 11530 bp, 8 predicted proteins | sample 1605221 | NCBI WGS metagenome assembly OLGI01 (sample SAMEA3888915, study PRJEB22519) | human gut metagenome | biome: human gut; feature: human-associated habitat; material: faeces | place: Denmark | collected 2010
ATCCGGTCCCCTTCTATTTTCCATACACTGTCGTGAAGTCTTTTTACTCCCTGGACCATCAGATGCTCGGTTTCCATCCCACAGATCACAGCACCCATGCCATTTAAGAAATGACATAACTGGCTGATCTCCGGTTCTTTTGCCGCATTGTGGATCACTGTCACCCCATCTGCCAGAACAGCTGCCAACACGGCCTGTTCCGTAGCGCCTACACTGGGATAGGAAAGTTCTATTTCACAGCCCTTAAGACCGTTAAAGGCTTCTGCCTTATACTGTCCGTCCTCTTCTTCTATTATAGCTCCCAGTTTTTCAAGGACCATCAGATGCAGATCTACCGGTCTTGCACCGATCAGACAGCCGCCGGGAAAGCTGCACCTTCCCTCTTTCATCCTTCCAAGGAGAGCTCCCAAAAGGATAATGGAAGAACGCATTGCTTTTACATACTTTCCCGGAACCTCTGTACGGTCCACAAAAGCAGCATCGATCACCAGACGGGAACCCGTTTTCTCGCAGCGGCACCCTATCTCCCTTAAAATATCTGTCATACACCGGGTATCTTCAATATCCGGCACATTATAAAGCACTGTAGTCCCTTTGTGGAGCAGAGCCCCGGCCATAATGGGGAGTGCGCCGTTTTTTGAGCCCTGTACAGAGATCTCCCCTTCCAGTGGATTCATCCCATAAACCTGAATTGCAGCCAAAAAGGCACCTCCGCAGAAAATGTGTATCTACTTTGATCATATGCCCTGATGGCTGCTTATGTGCATGGCCAGCTGATTTCTGACCCTTATTTTTCCAGCCGGATCCGGTTGGATACGCTTAAAACAATTCCCATTTCCATCATGATAAACAACACCGATGTACCTCCATAACTGATAAAAGGAAGGGTGATACCTGTATTGGGAATGGTATTGGTTACTACGGCAATATTTAAAACTACCTGAATGGCAATGTGCCCCATAACACCCACTACTAAAAGAGCTCCAAACAGATCCGGTGCATTATTTGCAATGACCATAAAACGGAAGATCATAAATAAGAACACCAGAATAATGGATATGGCGCCAAACAGCCCCAGTTCCTCACAGATGATAGCAAAGATCATATCATTCTGTGACTCAGGAAGGAAACCTAACTTCTGGATACTCTGTCCTAAGCCCTGTCCGAAAAGGCCGCCGGAACCAATGGCATATAATCCCTGAAGCACCTGGAAACTTTTTCCTTCCGGGTCAAGCTCCGGATTTAGCCATGCCTCAATACGGCGGTACTGGTAAGGCTGCAGCAATTTGATCTGCATCAGCGCTTTACCGATGGGTCCGGCACCTGCTAAAATGCCCATTGCTAATGCTGCCAGACTGTAAAACGGCCACTTGATCTTACATGCCACAAACAGCATGACAAAGCCAATACCTACCAGGATGATACCGGAACTCAAGTTGTTGGCAGCAACCAGTCCGGCAATCGGGAGCGTCATAAAAGTCACGTTCCTCATATACTTCCACTGGTTGATCTTATCACCTTTCACTGTGATATAGGACGCCAGCATAATGATCAGGGCGATCTTTGCAAACTCTGTAGGCTGGAAACTGAAAGGTCCCACACCCAGCCATCTTCTCTTTCCGTTTACAGCTCTTCCCACCAGTGAAACTGCTATCATCAAAGCATATGACAGTGCATAGGAAGGAACTGCTACCTTTGCCAGCAAATGATAATCCAGTTTTGAGATCACCAGCATAATGAAAAATCCGATTGCTGCGATCATCGCCTGTCTCTGCATAAAATAGGCACTGTTTCCATTGTATTTGGAGCTTAACTGCGCAGTATAAGAACTGGCACTGTAGATCATGACCAGCCCAAATACAGTAAGGAAAATAATGATGAAAAGAAGACTGTAATCATAAAAATGACGGGGTTTTCTTTTCTTTCCCTCCTGGGCAACCGGCTGCTCATAAGCCTGCCCGGCTCCCGGATAAGAAGCAGGCCGTCCCGGCTGTACATAACGCACCTGCTCATTGCCCCTCCTTACAGGAACTGCCTGCTGCGCAGGGGCGGGGCGGTTCTTTCGCCGTTTCTTTCCCGCCATTGTCTTTTACCTCCTAAAGCGCCATGACGCATTCTTTAAAGACGCGCCCGCGTTCTTCATAATTTTTAAACATATCCCAGCTTGCGCAGGCCGGACTTAACAGCACATAATCTCCTGCATCTGCATACACAGCGCATACCTGCACCGCTTCTTTTAAGTCCTCTGCATACATGATCTCTGTGAAACCATATTTTTTCGCGCAGGCTGCGATCTTATCCCTGGTCTTTCCGATCAGGACTAAATACTTCACCCTGCCGGCAAACTCTTTTGCCCACTCATCATAGGTGCTGTTTTTGTCATAGCCACCTGCGATCAGAAGAACAGGCCCCGGCATAGCTCTAAGTGCCTGGATCGCCGCATCCGGATTGGTTCCCTTGGAGTCATTGTAATAGCGCACACCTGTACGCTCCCTTACAAATTCGATCCTGTGCTCAACCGGTTTGAATTTCCGGACTGTTTCCCGGATCTTTTCAAAAGGTACTCCCATTAACAGGCCGATGTAGGCAGCTGCCATTACATTTTCATAATTGTGGCGTCCTAAAAGCTGCAGTTCCTTTACATTTACAAGGATCTGCTCTTTTGTTCCGTCTGCATAGACAATATTGTCTCCATCTAAGAAAAATCCCTCTTTCAGACGCTCACGGCTGGAAAACCAGAATACCCGGGCCTTAAGACCGGAAAGAACTTCCTCCGGATCCGTTTCTTCAGCTTCTGACTCAGAAACAGTTTCTGTAACTTCTGTCTCTGACTGCTCTGGCTCTTCACCTGCAGTCTCATCTGGCTCCCTAAGATCTTCTGCACCATCTAGTCCGTCTTCCCGGGCCACAGCTTCTGTTTCTGTATCCGCTGCATCCTCTGCAGGTTCCGGCTCTTCGATCCGGCTTTCTCCAAATTCCCTTAAAACAGGATCATCATAATTTAAGACCACTGCGTCTTTTGCAGTCTGGTTCATGGTGATACATTCTTTGATGCGGATATAATTTTCCATAGATCCGTGACGGTCCAGATGATCCGGGGTGATATTTAAGATCGCGCTTACATCCGGGTGGAAATCCATAATAGTCTCCAACTGGAAGCTGCTCACTTCCGCTACAGTCACAGACTGGTCTGTCATCTCTGAAACTTTGGATGTATAAGGCTCGCCGATATTTCCTACTACAAAGGTTTCCTCATACTGGGATCTTAAGATCGCGCCTGTAAGAGCTGTTGTAGTGGTCTTTCCATTGGTTCCTGTAATAGCAGCCAGTTTTCCCAGACCACACTGATATGCTAACTCGATCTCTCCCAAAACAGGGATCCCTGCTTCATCTACCACTGCCACAAACCCACTGTTTAAAGGAATTCCCGGACTGATGATACAAAGTTCCACCCCTAAAAGATCCGAGCGCTTGATCTCACCAAGGACGATCCCCACTTTCGCATCTTTTCCGAACTTTGCCCGGATCTCATCTGTATTTAACGCTGTGTTGCCGTCATAAAGCACCACTTCGCCGCCTCTTTCAAGAACCAGCTTTGCAGCCGCAATGCCGCTGATGCCGGTTCCTGCAACCAATACCTTGCTCTGGTTCATGTTGCTTTTAACCTCCTGTTCTTTTGATGTTCTCTCGGAGTTTTTGCTACGCCTCTTTTATCTTACAGCCCCAGGTAAGCGATCATGCACAGAAGCGCTGTTACGAGCTACTACCCGTGTTTCAGACCAGCCGCACAGTTCAAAATGATGATGGATCGGAGCCATTTTAAAGATACGCTTTCCCCCTGTTTTCTTAAAATAAGTAACCTGGATGATAACGGAAAGCACTTCTACCAGGTAGATCAGTCCAATGATCGGGATAAACAGAGGCAGACGCATCATATAAGCTGCGGAAGCCACAAAACCGCCAAGAGCCAGGGAACCTGTATCTCCCATAAATACCTTTGCCGGATAAACATTAAAAAGCAGAAAGCCCAGTAAGCTTCCTACCACTGCTCCTGTAATAGGACTGATCCCCATATTTTCCCCGATGGCTACGATCGTCAGGAAAGTAGCTACCAGAATGGTAACGCTGGTACAGAGGCCATCCAGTCCGTCTGTAAAATTTACACCATTATCTGTACCAAGAGTGATAAAAAACAGAGCTGGTACAAATAAAATACCAAGGGATAAGAATTTACCATTTTCAAAACCGCCTGTAAAGGGGATCAGCATATCAATGCCCACTTCTCCGCTGTGCAGCAGATACCAGGCAAAAATACCGGTAATGATAAACTGACCGATCAGTTTCTGGATCGGATTTAAGCCTTCGGACCGTTTCATGATGATCTTGATATAATCATCTAAAAATCCGATGATACCAAATCCAACTGTCATAAACAGCACCGGAATGATCCTTGGATATGACGGGATGTAAAAAACAGATGTAATGATAATGCTGGTCAGGATGATCAGGCCACCCATTGTAGGAGTTCCCTGCTTCTTTAAATGGCTCTGTGGACCGTCATCTCTTACCTGCTGGCCAAATTTCAGTTTGTGAAGAAACGGTATGATAACCGGGCACAGCAGCGCGCTGACAGCAAATGCGATAATAATAGCTAATATTGTTTCACGAATCATAAAGCACCTCAATCTCATATGTATGTCTTATTTGGTAAATAGTATACGTCTTTTTTGCAGAATAATCAACTTAAAGGTTTGGAAGTATCCATGCAGGGAAGAATATTTTCAAAAAGTGTTCCGATCACCGGAGCTGCTATGGTACCTCCATAATAGATCCCTTCCGGCTCATCAATAGTGATCAGAGCGATCACTTTTGGATCATTTGCAGGGGCAAAACCTAAAAAAGAAGACATATATTTTTTCCTGCTTCTTGGCAGTTTTTCGGAAGTTGCGGTCTTCCCGCCAATGGAAAATCCTTCCACTGCTGCCTTTCTCCCACTTCCTTCTGCTACTACCTGCTCTAACACATAGCGCATGGTAGCACTGGTCTCTTCTGACAGGATCCTTTTTCCCAATGGCCAGGAAAATTCCCGGTAATTTTTCCCATCAGGACTGACTGTCCCCAGAGCGAAATGAGGCGTGATCCGTCTTCCTCCATTGACGATAGAGGCGGCTGTCGTGATCAGCTGGATGGGGGTGATCTGAAAAGACTGTCCAAAGGAAATAGTCGCCAGTTCTACAGGGCCTATATTTTCTTTCTTGTGCATGATCGTAGCTGCCTCTCCCGGAAGATCAATGCCTGTTTTTTGTTTTAACCCGAACTGCACAAAATATTTATAATAATTATCACTGCCAAGTCTCTGTCCCACATCAATAAATACGGGATTACAGGAATTCATGACTCCCTGTAAAAAAGTTTCTGCTCCATGTCCTCCTGCTTTATGACAACGGATCCGCCGATCTTCCACTACCCTGAAACCAGGACAGCTGAATGGATCCGTCAGCTTAACTACTCCTTCTTCCAGTCCTGCAGCCGCTGTTATGATCTTAAAAGTAGAACCTGGTTCATAGGTATCATTGATACAGGTATTGCGCCACATGGCATTTAAAAGCTCCTGCTGTTTTACAGTTTTATCCCTTTCTGCCGCCTGATTGCGCAGGCTCTCGCTTCGCAGGTTCTGGTCCGGGGTAAAAGGATCATTCAGATCAAACTCCGGCACATTGACCATGGCATAGATCTCCCCATTTTGCGGGTTCATCACGATGATGGATACTTTTTTCGCGTTTTTCTTCTCTAATGTCTGGTATGCCAGCTGCTCTGCATACTGCTGGATTTCCATATCCAGACTGATCCTTAGATCATTTCCAGCCACAGGTTCGATCCGGTCCTCTGCCCCGTTTTCCATTTCCACACCTCTGGCATCTGTCATTGTAAGGATCTTTCCATTGGTTCCTTTTAAATAGGCATCATACTGTACTTCCAGCCCGATCACTCCCTGGTTATCGCCCCCGGTGAAACCTAAAACTTTAGAAGCAAGACTTCCATAAGGATAATACCGTTTGTAATCTTCATCCACCTTTACGCCAGGCAGTTCCAATTTACGCACTGCATCCCCTGTTTCCTTATCTACATTGGTTTTAATGATCTCCCTGGAACTTCGTTTCTCCACCTTTTTTTGCACTGTTTCCCGGTCGATCCCAAGAATTTCACTTAATTCGTCTGTGACTTTTTCCCTGTCTTTTACCTGGTTATAGATCACAGAAACAGTACATACTGTCCGGTTATCAGCGATCACCTTTCCTTTTGCGTCTAAGATCCTTCCTCTGGCCGCCTTAATGGACCGTTCCCTCTGATGCAGTTCAAGGGCCATCTGGCTGTAATGCTCCGACCGGAAGATCATAAGAAAAACAAGCCGTCCCAAAAGCCCCAACACTGCGATCGCAATGAGAAGCCACAGGACGGCTATATTTTTTCTGTGTTTCGTTAAATTTCCACCGCTATGATCCATAACAGCCTCTTTCCTGCTGTTTTCCTAAATATATACGGTGTAATTTCTCTTTTTATTCATTTTGGAACCTTTATTCACTTTGTGACTGGGAAGTTTCTTCTTCTGTACTGTTTTCTGTACTGTTTTCCGAAGATCCTTCCTGAGAGTTTCCTGCCTCACTGCTGCTTTCATTTGCTGAAGGCAGCTGGGCCCCGGCCTCTGTATCACCACCCGGATCAGCCGCCGGCAGTTCCGGCGCATTAGGATCTCCCGGCACTGCATCCGGTATACCGCTTCCGCCATCTGTATCTACATATTCATCGGTTTCATATACCTTCTGGCTTTCCTCCGGCTGGGACTCTCCGTTTTCTTCTGAACCTGTTTCAGATGGAGCTGGTGTATTAATTCCCTCAGATGGTGTCTGTCCATTTGCATCCTGGCTCTCTTCCGGAAGATCTCCAGTTGGAAATACATTCAGATAAGGCAGGGCTTCTGACATGATCTTTGAGAAGATATTGCTTGCAAAGGAGCTGTGTGCCTGCTGGTCGCCTGGCGGGAAACCAGGTACGTCCACTACTACATATACAAACAGCTGAGGATCATCTGCAGGTGCAAAACCTGCGAAAGATACCAGATAGTTCTTTGCGGAACGTGGCTGCTTCTCTGCTGTACCTGTCTTACCGCCTACCTGATAGCCAGCTACCTTTGCTGCGCCGCCGGTACCATTTTCTACTGTCTGGAACATGGCTTCTTTTAAGAAATCAGAGGTAGACTGGGATACAGTTTCACGTACCAGAACAGGATCTTTTCGCTCTACTACAGACCCCTGCTCATTTAAGATCTGGCGTACTACATGAGGCTCATAGTAGGACCCGCCGTTGATCACAGAACAAAGAGCTGCTGCCATCTGGATCATGGTACAGTTGTAGTTCTGTCCGAACGCATTGGTAGCAAGTTCTGTAGGGCCCATTTTGTCAGCAGAATAAACCAGTCCTGCTGCATCTGCTTCACCAGGCAGGTCTACTCCTGTTTTCTGTCCCATACCAAAGATAGTCTGATATTTGGTAAAAATATCACGGCCCATCATAGCACCGATCCGCATCATAGCCACGTTACAGGACTGCATAATGGACTCTGTCAGGCTTAAGGAACCGTGACCGCCTCTTCTGTAGGCCGTACACTTAATGTCCCAGTCACCTACGTGAAGATATCCGCCGCAGTCAAAGTACTCATTTCCCTTTAAAATCCCTTCTTCAAGTCCCGCAGCAACTGTCAGGATCTTGGATGGGGAACCTGGCTCAAAGGTATCGCTGACACAGAAGTTTCGCCACAGCTGGTTCCAGGCAACCTGTTTACCATAGGAGATAACTTCTTCTCTGGAATAGTGGTCTAAAACCTGATCTTCTGTAATGGTCTGGTCCGGATTTTCACGGCGATATACACCAACTGCCTCTTTCTTTCCAAGAGCCAGCAGTTCATCTTCTGTATATCCGTCTGTATTTCTTGGATTATTTAAGTCAAATGTATTGCTGGTTGCCATTCCCAGGATCTCACCGTTATTAGGGTTCATGGCAATGGCTGCCGTTACATGGCTTCCCACACTGGTCTGCCATTCATCAATGTATTTCTGAAGGATATTCTGTACATTTACGTCAATGGTGGATACAACGGTCCGTCCATTTACTGCAGACTTTACCACACCTTCCAGATTGGCATCTTCATCCAGATAGCCATACTCTCTTCCGTTTACACCGATCAGGCTGTCATTATAATACTGCTCAATGCCGCCGGTACCATTGCTGCCGTCCCCGCTTGCAAAACCGATCACATTGCAGGCAGTGGAACCATATGGATAGATCCTTCGGTATTCATCCTCAAACCATACGCCGGTAACGCGAAATCTTGACTGATTGTCATCATCGCTTTTTCTGTAAGCAGCATTTCTCTCTTTCTCAGTCTGTTCAAATTCCGTTTTCTGGTCATAAGAAAGCTGACGGCCATTTTTATAGCGCAGATACGCCTGTTTTGGACGTTCCTGGATCAGCCCGCGCAGTTCATTCCCATCAAAGCCAAACACATCTACTAATGCCTGGATGGTAGGCTCTAAATAATAATCCGGTTTATCCATGATCTGGCTTGGGTCCAGGATCAGATTGTATACCTTTTCACTGGTTGCCAGATAGGTGCCGTTTCTGTCAACGATGTCACCGCGCCTGTAAGGAATAGTCCTGCTTGCATACTCCTGCTGTCTCTGGGACAGAACGATCTTGTTGTACCGCTCGCTGTTTTCATTTACGATCCTGTATAAAACAAAAATAAGAGCAAACAAAGCCAGCGAGATCAATATGATCGTGATCGCCAGCTTTTCCGCATGTATTTGGCGAAGGGCCTTCGCCTGAATATATTCTCTTTATTTTTGCGTTTGCCGGAATGTCCTTCCTGTCCGGCATTGTTCCTAGTATTCCGGGATGTCTTCATATTGCCTTACGTACTCACTTTCCGTCTTGTCATATAAAAGAACCTGGTCCTTTTTTGCGTAAACCATACCCAGTTCCTTGGTCGCGATCTCATAGATCTCGTTTAAATCAATGCTGGTATTGATGCTTGTTTCCAATGCGTCATTTTCTGTACGCATTTTTTCCAGCTTTTCTTCCATCGCCTCGATGTTGTGCATTCTGGCTGTGATGGCAGACTGAAGATGAAGATAATTAACGCAAAGGTATAAGGTACAGATCGACGCCAGGGTCAGCATGATAACATATGGCAGGTCCATGTACATGGCACGTTCCTGATTTCTGCGGATCCTGTGCTGCCGTTTTACACTTCTTCCAACATCCTGCCTTCTCTTTCTTTGCAGTCTTTCTTCTCTTTCGGAAGGCGCCAGCTTTTCTGCTCCGGTTCCATGAATGTAAGAAGCCATAACCTTATTCCTCCTTTCCCGCACGCTCAAATACCCGAAGTTTTGCGCTCTTTGAACGGCTGTTCTCCTCCAGTTCTTCTTTTGATGGAAGGATCGGCTTTCGTGTGATCACTTTGCCCATACTCTTCCTTCCGCATACGCACACCGGGAAATCCGGTGGACAGATGCATGGATTTTCATTGGTACGAAATCTTGTTTTTACGATCCTGTCCTCCAAGGAGTGGAAGGTGATGATACTTAATCTTCCCTCCGGATTTAAAAGACGGATCATTGTATCGATTGAATTTTCCAGTACATCCAGCTCATGATTTAATTCAATACGGATAGCCTGGAAGGTACGTTTTGCAGGATGTCCTCCTGTAGCACGTACTTTTGCCGGGATGGCTGCTTTTATGATCTCAGACAGTTCACCGGTGGTCTCGATGGGCTTTTCTGCTCTCGCCTTTACAATGTGCTTTGCAATGTTTTTTGCAAAATTGTCTTCCCCGTAATCCCTGATAATGTGGAACAGTTCCATTTCACTGTATCCATTTACAATATCAGCTGCTGTGGTAGGATTTCTCTGATCCATACGCATATCAAGAGGAGCATCTTCCCTGTAGGTAAATCCTCTGGACGCTGTATCTAACTGATAGGAGGACACTCCCAGATCCAGATAAATACCGTCTACTTTTTCTATATTTAACTCTTTCAGTACATTTTCAATATTCTGATAATTGCTTCTGACTATGGTCACCTTATCTTTAAAAGGAGCCAGTCTCTCTCCCGCCGCACGGATAGCATCTGCATCCTGGTCAATTCCAATGAGCCTTCCGCCGCCCAACCGCTTACATACCTCATAGGCATGTCCGCCGCCGCCTAAGGTGCCGTCTACGTAAATGCCACCCGGCTTTATATTCAGGCTGCCCACTGTTTCATACAGCAGTACAGACTTATGTACAAATCCATGTTCCTCCATCAAATACCCAAGCCTTCCATATGTTCTGCAATTTCTTCCATATCATCAAAGGTGTTGGCTTCCATCCATTTATCCTTATTCCAGATTTCAATGCGGCTTCCAACGCCTACAAGCACTGCGTCTTTCCCGATCCCTGCAAATTCTCTTAAAACAGAGGGGAGAAGGATACGGCCCTGCTTGTCTACTTCACAGGTGGCGGCGCTTCCCAACAGGAAACGTGAAAACTTACGTCCTGCGGTGTTGGTAATCGGTAATGCACGAAGCTTTTCTTCTAATGCAGCCCATTCGGAATTGTCATACACAAAAAGGCAGTTATCCAGTCCCTTCGTGATCACGAATTCGTCCCCTAACTGCTCTCTGAACTTGGAAGGAACGATCAGGCGCCCCTTCGCATCCACTGTATGATTGTATTCACCCATGAACATAGCTATCACCTGCTTGTACATTACATGGCAAGGCGGGATGCAGAAGAGGCTCCTTATACCTCCACTTCATCCACGCAACAACCATCCTCTACCACTTTGCACCACTTTCTACCACTTGTATGTTTATAATAGTACAGAAAGAGGGAAATGACAAGGATTTTTTACGTTTTTCTTTCAAAATAACAACAAAAAAGCTGCAGAAATCGTCTTCTGCAGCTTTGAAATTCTTTAGATATTTTTAGATATTTTTTTGCTTTTTTAATTTACTGTGTTTGTAGTGGAGGACACCTACTGCTGCTCCCACTAAAGCTGCGGAAAGCAGCTGGGAAACTGCCAGTCCTGTTCCCGGAAGCTTCAGCTGATCCGTACGCAGACCTTCGATCCACACTCTTCCCAGACCATATCCCAGGAAATAAACCCACAGCATTTCACCGTCAAATTTCTTTCTCTTCCTATACCAGAGCATAAATGCCAATACGCACAGGTTCCAGCAGGACTCATAAAGAAAGGTGGGGTGTACCTGGATGTATTTTACACCATTTTCCACGATCTCATGTTCTAACAGTCCGGCTGAGATCATAGACGGGTTTACAATACTTTCTTTAATGCGCATGGCAAACAGGTTATCGGTGTATCCGCCAAATGCCTCGCAGTTAAAGAAGTTGCCCCAGCGGCCAATGATCTGTCCTGTGATCAGTCCTAATACGCCGCTGTCTGCCATGGAAAAGAAGGACTGTTTCCGT
>OLGI01002912.1_pt1 | contig 11503 bp, 9 predicted proteins | sample 1605221 | NCBI WGS metagenome assembly OLGI01 (sample SAMEA3888915, study PRJEB22519) | human gut metagenome | biome: human gut; feature: human-associated habitat; material: faeces | place: Denmark | collected 2010
ACTTCATTCACTTTCTCGCTGTCATCTCTTACGCGACTTATCTCCCTGATGCCATAAGTATATATACCTAATGCTCCACAAAGATTGAAATAATAGAACAAAGTATTGGCATACTCAAAATTCCCCATAGCCTCCGGCGAAAGCACCCTATATATATAGGGAATGGTAAATATGGGAACAATTAGGTTGAAAATATTCAGTAATCCCTTATAAATGGAGTTCTTGACTAAAGAAACAGACTGCCTACCCTTTTCCATCGGTTTTCAGTATTCATGAATCAAGTTATAATCAATTATTGCAGGAGTCCGCTTCTCTTCTGTCAGCATTCTTTTGTTCGTAAACAACCCCCATTGTGCATAATAAAGCTTGTTCCAGTCTGTTCCATAATAAATATTCAGTGGAGACAAGGTATTGGGGGCATAAACTTTTCTACCATAAAAAGTGACTTCTCGCAATGGGAATATTTCATCTTTAGCAACCTTGAAATCATGGTAATCCACTTCATTTCCGCTTATTGTATAACAGAACAAATCTACATGCAAAGTATTTGTCTGTGAAAAGAAGACTTTTATCACATCACCATATAGTTCCGTATGTTCTATCGCTATGTGATAAGGAGCTCCACTCTTTTGCACTTGTGAGGTCAGTACATTATAAATATGACTCATATCATTCTTATCAATACTAACATCTACATCTGTATCCCAAGGAATAATACCTCCTTGATGTCTGACAGCTCCCAATAGAGTTCCGTAATTTATATGATAAGAAATCCCATGGCATCGCAAAACCTTGTCTATCCAAAACATCAATTCCACTAAATGCGAAGCACAGCATATAGGTATATTGCCTCCTGATACATCATACCGATAGTTTCTTGAATGTTTGTCTGATTCACAACGCAAAGAATGGGTAGTACATTTTGTGTCTTTGTCATAAAGCATACGGAAAAAATAGGCTTCTACATATAAAAATAAGTTATGCAACTTGATGCACCAGGATATGGGTAATATTTTTTTTAGTATTCTTTTCACCATATATTTATTATCGTTATTTGGTTATAAAATTCAAAAAACGCTTATAGCACACGGCCAATAATATGCAAACTGCAAAATGCAGGAGACCTGCCATGCAAATTATCCATGCAGGATGAGGGACATCGGGAGGCAACACTAAGAAACTTAGATGTCTAAGCAGCCCATTCAATACAAATAGATAGGCAGAAATTCCTCCAAGCCAAACAAATATAGATTTCAGCAAAACGCTTTTGCCCAATATGTAATAGGAAAGAAAAAGAAAAACAAAAAAGAAGAAAATAGAACCTGCCAGCCAACTATAGACATTGACATCTACAACAAAGCACAAAAAGAATAGAAAACAAGCAATCCAAAAAGGTATCCTAATTGTAGATTTGCGCCCACACATCACTCCTATAATGGATATAGGCAACCACGCGGGGAAGGTATAGCGTATCATCGACAAATAATCATCTTGAATGGAATAGACAGCGATTTGTAACAAAACACACAAGATAGCAATGAAAAAAAGCTTTAAATTAGAGCTTGTTTTGTTAATCATAAGCCAATATATCAGATATATCTGTAAAATGGCCGAGAAGAACCACCAAGGTCCAACCAGCCAATAAACTTCTTCTTCTGAGATGAAATTGCTGGTAAAAGTTATTTTATAAAACATGTGGACCATTATTACTTTCATGTGTTCTAAAGCATCATGGAATTCACGTAAATAAAAGACTTTTGCCGCAAACCCCACCATACATACTAATAACAATGGAACCATCAGTAGCCAGAATTTTCGTATTTTCTCAGTCATAAAGGCTGTCACTGTTACTTTTGAATCAAGGAGGGCATACTTTTTGGCTAATCCATATCCACTTACAAAAAAGAATACTGATACTCCATAGTGACCGTAAAATGAAAAGAAATTATTAAAGAGATTGAATCCCGGATGTAAAAAAGACTCCCAAAATTCCCAATAGCTGTTAGGATGAAATGTGAATTCATTTTCAACTATTCCTCCTTCAAACTTGTGATAGAAATTATGGAATATAATAGCCATAATAGCCGCACCCTTCAGCAGCAATGTATCTTCTTTAGTCAGATTAATTCTCATTTTCATTGATGGTGTTAGTTGTCTGGTTAGTACTCAATTTAGGCTGTTTCTGCCAACATTTTCCACTTCTTCACAATCTTTTCATCGCTTCCACCAGTCTCTCGTTATCCGCTCTTCCCCTCACCGCTATCCTCACGTAATTCCTTCCTTGAAATGCCTTTTTCGCCCCGCAATCCTTTATGAGGATATCATGCTCTTTCAGGAGTATATCCGTCAAGTTGTGGGATGTAAAGCGCCCTATTACTTCACACAAAAAGTAATTTGCTTCCGAGGGAATCACACGAAGAAAATCAATATCTTGAAGAGTCCGGAAAAAATGTTCGCGTTCAGCAATGAAGTCCCGGCAGGCCTTTTGATAATCTTTTTCATACTTCCCGTAAATCTGCATGTAGAACTCTGCAAATGAGTTGATATTCCAGATGGCAACATCTTTTTTCAGCTGTCCGATCAGGTCCGTATCGCCGCTGGCAGCGACACCTAAGCGCAGTCCCGGGATACCGTAGGACTTGGAAATGCTCTTTACCACGATCATATGTGGATTTTCATCTAACAGTTCTTCCGCTAAAAGGGTAGGTTCTGTTTCTTCTGCGAAGTCTACGAAAGACTCATCTGCAAGGAAGCGGATGCCTTTTTTCTTTGTCCAGCGGGCTAGTTTTAACATACCTTCACGGGAGATATAATTGCCTGTTGGATTGTCCGGATTAACTAATACCAGGCAGTCAAGGTTCTTATCTTCAAAGAAGTTCATCACATCATTTTCATTATAGGAGAAATCTTCTGTCTGAGGAACGAATGCAATGACCTTTTCTTTGTCACAGCGGTTTGCATATTCTTCAAAGGCAGGACGGATCACGCCCAGATTGCCTTTTACACGCTCTATAAGGGCTTTGATCAGTTCTGCAGCGCCATTTCCTACTACGATCTGATCCTGGCGGAGGGAGAAGTTTCTGGCGGCCAGGAGAGAGTTTACAGCCATTCCGGATGGATACTGTCTTGCAAGGACATCAAAATTATGTTTGATCTCATCCATCATTTTCTGCGGCGGATAATAACTGTTTACCAGATAGCAGAAATCCAGCATTTTTGGATAGCGCCAGTAGCCGCCGAAACGCTTCTGGATCAGGTGAGTGCGCTCTTTTTCCGGTGCGAAAATGGACTCAGCAATGTTCAGATCCTGGATATCGTCAATTTCATACCAGCGCTGGTTCTCATCCAGACGTTTTGCCTTGATGCCTGGATCATCTAAAGTTACCAGGACCTTCAATACCTGTTCATAGTATTCATTATTTCCAAGTGCTTTTGTATAAGCTTCCAGAAAAGGAACATAGTGTGTCCTGGAAAATTCCTGGCTGAATTTATAAAGGTTTACGGTCTTGTAATAATGTTCGGTATCGGAAAAACGGAACTTTTTGCCTGGGATCATGGCTTCGATATCGTCCTGGTCAGAGAGGACCAGACAGGTTCCGTCCATCCATGACTCATATTTGGCAGCCAGTGCCAGACTGTCTCTTGGGTCATCAGTAAGGCTGTTTAATACAGAGTCCTCAAAGATGATATCAGACTCTAAAAGAAGAGTGTCTTCTTTTAATAAATAGTCTTTTGCCAGGAAAAGGGAGTAAATATTGTTGGTGCGGTCATAGACCGGGTTGTCAATAAAGACAACCGGTGTTTTGATATGCAGACCTTCAATATGTTCTCGAAGTTTTTGGCCTTCATATCCGGTAACAATAACGATCCGGGACAGGTTATGCTGTTCTAACTGGTTTAAGGTGCGGTTGATCAGGGGAACACCGTTTACCTTTACCATACATTTTGTATTATTCTGTGTCAGCTGCTTTAAACGTTTTCCCATTCCGGCAGCCAGGATGATTGCTTGCATGCGTTTTTCTCCTTTATGATTTGTATCCGCTTCCAGGCAGGTAATCCGGGGATATTCCGTCTGGTTTTTTATGGCGGTTTTTAAGGACATCTTTGTAGACTTTGATGCGGTAACGGCGCATTTCTTTCTGGTTTCCAAGCAGAAGCCCGAAGGTATCCAAGAAAATGTGGGCTTTATGGTTCAGCCAGATATATGCCATATACAGGTGTGGATTTTTGGAATAGGTCTTTCCTATGTCAATGGCATTGCGGAAACCATAGTAATTTTTCCAGCTGATGACCGGGGCGGAACCAACGGGGGCTGTTTTGTGGTTTAAAACAGCTGTAGTCACATTTAAGATCCGTGACTGGTCATGGAACCGCAGACAGTATTCTGTATCATCGAACCAGATGAAATATTCTGTTTTTGGAAGGCCGATCTTTCGTACCATGTCAGCGTTTACCAACAGGCCGCAGAAGGTGCTGATATCGTATTCAAAAGAAGCTTTGGCATATTCCTCTTCCGGTACCGGCTTATAAAACATCAGTCTTGGACACTGGATGAAACGTCTGTGGGTGGTATCAATGGCTCCGGCAGTAGTTACAGTGCCGGAATAAGCCAGGTAGTTTGTTTTTAAAATGGCTTTCTGAAGCTGTTCTATATAATCTGCTGCGATCATGGCATCATCATCAATGATCAGGATCCAGTCACAGTCTGTTTTTCCAAGATCTTCCAGTCCCTTTGCAAAGCCGCCGGCCCCGCCGATATTTTCCGGAAGATGGAGGATGTGAAACTCCGGTTTTCCGGCGTTTGGGAAAACGGTTTCAGTTCCAGCCGCCAGCTGGTCCAGATATTCTGAAGTACCATCTGTACTGTGGTTGTCTACAATACAAATATAAGAAAAGGGAACTGTCTGGGACAGAACCTGCTGTATGCATTCTTTTAATAATTCCAGTCGGTTGTAAGTAACGATTGTAACTGCGAATTTCACGATAGGCTCCTTTCGCGCCGTGTTCAATGTGTGTGTTTGCACGCTCACTACAGTATAGCATAAGCAATTTATATGGAAAAGTCAAAAAAACTTATTGAAAGATTTTTGGGGGTACAACCGTACCATTATTTAATGGAGGGGGATAATTTTTCTTGGGAATTCCATTGCATGTACAGGAAAATTATGATAATCTACCAGTATAGGATTCCTCTGTAATATGGAGGAATAAAATGAGTAAAAAAACACTGGAAGAACTGGTATTTCATGACGATTTTATGTTTGCAGCTGTTATGATGGATGCAGAAAACTGCCGATGTTTCCTGGAACGTGTGTTGGAGATCCAGATTGAAAGAGTTGAGATCAGCACAGAACATGGTTTCTTTTTCAATCCGGAATGTAAGAGTATTCGCATGGACGTATTTGCAAAAGATGAAAACAGGACGCATTATGATATTGAGATGCAGCTGGTGAAAAAAGACAGTCTGGAAAAACGCAGCCGTTATTACCACAGTCAGATGGATGTGGAAATGCTGGAAAAAGGAAAGGGATACAGCGAGCTTCCTGATGCCTACGTCATTTTTGTATGCAACTTTGATCCGCTTGGTGAGAAAAAATGCCGTTATACCATCCGCAGATACTGTGAAGAAACGGGAAATGTATTTGGTGACGGAGTCTGCACTGTTTTTCTTAATACAAATGGAAAAAATCGTGAGGAAATACCAAAGGAACTGGTAGCATTACTTGATTTTGTTAAGGCTGATCTGGCTGGAAGTGAAGCTGATTATGAAGATGCATTGGTCAAACGGCTTCAGGAGTCCATGCGCCAGATCAAAAGAAGCCGGAAGATGGGGGAACGCTATATGATGTTTGAACAGTATATGAAAGAGTATGTTCAGGAACATGCAGATGAGATCCGGGAAGAAGCGTGGGCAGAAGGATTGGCAGAAGGCCATGCAGAAGGCTTACAGAAAGGTCGTGCAGAAGGCTTACAGGAAGGTCGTGCAGAAGGCTTACAGGAAGGTCGTGCAGAAGGCTTACAGAAAGGCCGTGCAGAAGCTACTACCAGACTGAATAAATTATATTCCTGCCTTCTGACATCGGATCGTGCAGATGATCTGCAGCGTGCACTGAAGGATCCTGTATATCTGGAACAGTTATTGCAGGAGTTTGGTTTTTAATGGCCAAAATAAAGATCAATGATTATAAATTCTATGAATAAAAAAGTCCGGCTCATATCATGTGAGCCGTTTTGCCTGAATGGCAGAGTCTATTTTTATTAAGTATCTTATATCATGGTCAATCGACCGAAATTCAAAAGAGGTACAGAGGAATCCTATATGCTTTTATGTAAAAAGTGAAAACTGCCGTAGGAACATCTGTTTGAGATGAACCTGCGACAGTTTGTGCTTTGCCTGTTAATATTCTTCTAAGTCGTAATCATAATCGTAGTCATATTCTGTGTCATCATCTGATGTTTCGTCTCCTGGTTCATCTACGGCATCGTAATCTGTCTCGTCCAGTACGCCGTCAGAGTCAAAGTAGTAATATTTCCCATCTATGGTCAGTCCGCCAGTTACCATGGCACCGCTTGCGTTAAAATAGTACCAGTGTCCATTTAACTGCTGCCAACCGGTAAGCATATAGCCGTCACTGTTAAATAGATAGGTGGCGCCGTCGATGTCAGCTATACCGTCAGCATAGTAGGTATCTGCAGAAAGGCGGTACCACCAGCCATGATCATCTTTCTGCCAACCAGTAGAAACCTGAGCGGCTGCTGTTTCTGTTTGATTTTGATTTCCGGAAGAAGACGGATTTTTGGAGGAAGAACCACCAGCTGAGCCGGAATTACCAGAAGAACCGCCTGCATAAGGGCAGACCCCGTTTGGATGGAGATGAGCAGGATTGCCTCCGCAGTGATAGTGATAGCTTCCAAGACCGCTTTTGTTTTTATAATCATGATGTCCGCCGTTTGCATCAGTCCGGCCTTGATGTGCCTCAGCCTCTATAATCAGATTTCCGGATATTCCGGTAAATGCAGGCGTAAGTCCCAAAGAAAGACTGAAAGCAGTGATAAGAACAGCCAATGGCTTTTTCATAGTTGTACTCCCCCTTATGATCATTTGTGGATCTGTATTTATTATGGTTACATTATAAGTATAGAATAGGCACAAAAACGGTGATTTGTCAATGGCTGAGGTCATCTCCGTATGATCTGTGCATATTCGGCCCGCAGTTTCTCCAGATAATGGCTGGAGGTGAGACTGTTTTTGCTTGCCTGCATCAGATTTAAAATGATCAGATCAAGGACCAGTAAAGGAACCGTCATAGAATGATATTCATTTGGTTCGCCGCGATAGCAGTAAAAAGTCAGTCTGGACGGCATTTCTTCCTGAGTCGCAAAAAGGTCTGTAAAAAGGATAACCGGGCAGTTTATCTTGTTACAGTGATCTAAAAGGATCCGTGTTTCACCTAAAAGACGTGAGAAACTGAAAAGAAGGACCAGATCATTGCCGGTAATGTTGACCATATATTCATAAATGGCAGATCCACCTTCTAAGAGAACAGGCTGGATCCCCAATCGTCTTGCGCGATAACAAAAAATGGATGCCAGTCCGCAGGAAGCATCCGGGGCATAGATATAAACATGCTGTGCCTGCAGTAAAAGGTCTGCTGCACGGGCTGGAAGTGCTGGATCCATACGGTCCAGCGTTTTTGCTGTATTATTTCCAAAATGCATTTTCAGGTCTTCTGTAAGGGAAGCGGTTTCTTCAAAACGCTTCAGTGCAGAAGTAAGGCGGGAACTGGGAGTGGCAGTATCCTGGATCCGCTGCTTTATTTTCAGTTCTTTTAAATTCTGAAATCCTATTTTTTTCCAAAATCTTGAAACCGTGGCAGGACTGATGCCTGTGTGTGCAGAAAGTTCTTCTGAAGTGAGATACTGAAGCTGTTCTTCGTTTCGCAGAAGATACTGTATCAGTTTATGGTCCGATTTTGAAAATGTATCTTTATATTGTTCATATAATTCCTGAAGCATCTGAGAATACAACTCCTTTTTTGATCTGAATGGCTGAAAATGATCATCTATGTGAGTTATTTTATCATTTGGTGATCATAAATGCAAATAAAATTTCATAATTATAATAAATGAAAAATATTACTCATATTTTACATTTCCCTGCTTTTGAATTTTACATTCCAGACCGTATAATGCAAACAGTTCAACAGGAAAGGGGCATGGATATGAAACAGATATTTGTTTCATCGACTCTGCTTTGGAATGCCGGGCTGGAAGAAATGTTTCAGCGGGTATATGACAATGGATTTGATGGAATCGAACTTTGGGCGCAGCAGTTTTTTGCAAGAGGGTATGACACACAGGAGTATCTGCGTCTTCAGGCATTATACCCTTTAAGAACCTGTGTACACAGCTGCAGCTGGGATTTAAATCTGGCTTCCATGAATCAGGGGATCCGGGAAATGTCCATAAAACAGGTGGAAGTATCTATGAGGCTGGCAGCAGAGTTAGAAGCAATGGAACTGACAGTTCATCCGGGACATATGACACTTCCGGGACGAAGAGAAGAGAGCATGAAACTTCTTCAGGACTCGTTAGAACAGATCGGAAGGCTTTCTGACCGGATCGGAGTAGATGTTTCTTTAGAGATCATGGAAAAGATCCCAAAAGAATTTGTAACAGATGCACAGAGTATGGAAGAAGCAGCAGGAAGCAGAAAAAAACAGTTTTTTTATACTCTGGATATAGCACATTGTGACAGCGAAGAAGAACCATTCCACATATTAGACCAGCTGAAACGGATCTCCAAGATACATATCAGCAACCGGAAAGGAAAATGTTACCATACTCCTTTAGAAAACGGTGATTTTTCATTTAAAGAAATGCTTCCCCAACTTTTAGCATATGGACTCCCTCTGGTAACAGAAGGCTATGATGACAGCAGGGATTTTCATATATTTACAGAGAATACAGCTTTTTTAAAAACAAACGGAGGACTTTAAAAATGAATAAGAAAATGGCATTGATCTTAACAACAGCAGCAGTTATGGGACTTGCAGGATGCAGCGGACAGACTGATAAAACAGAAACAACAGCAGCGCCTGCCAAGACCACAGCAGAACCGGCTACACAGGCAAAGGCAGAGACGACAGAAGCTTCCACAGAGGCAGAAAAGAAAGATGTTTCCGGAAAGATCACATTATATACTTCCCAGCCGGAGGAAGATGCACAGAAGCTGATCGATGGCTTTAACAAAGAGTGCCCGAATGTAACAGTAGATGTATTCCGTTCCGGAACAGAAGAAGTAGTCAGCAAGGTTTTGGCAGAGCAGACAGCAGGTGCTGTTCAGGCAGATGTGCTTTTAGTAGCAGACAGTGTTACATTTGAAACTTTAAAAGAACAGGATATGCTTTTACCTTATGAGTCACCGGAACTGAAAGGCATTCCGGAAGAATACATTGATAAAGACCATATGTATACAGGAACAAAGGTGATCACAACAGGTATTGCATACAACACAGATCTGGTAAAAGATGCGCCAAAGGGATTTGCAGATCTGACAGGAGAGGCATTTAAAGATGCAGTGATCATGCCAAGCCCGTTGTATTCCGGTGCTGCAGCTTACAATCTGGGGGTACTCAGCCGCAATGAAACATTAGGCTGGGATTTCTTCCAGGGATTAAAGGATAACGGAATTACAGTAGATAAAGGAAACGGAGCAATACAGAAGGCAGTAGTGGCAGGAGAAAAGTCCTGCGGTATCCTGGTCGATTACATGGCAAACCGTTCTAAAAATGATGGTGCCCCGGTAGAGTTTGTTTATCCGGAAGAAGGTTCACCAGCCATTACCGAACCAATTGGTGTGTTAAAAGACTCCAGGAACCAGGAAGCAGCAGAAGCATTTGTAGATTTCGTTCTTTCTGATGAAGGACAGGAACTGGCAGCTTCTATTGGTTATACACCTGTAAAAGAGGGTGTAGCAGCACCAGAAGGATTAAAATCCATTGATCAGATCAAGACCATCAGTGCTGATACAAAAGAACTTTACAGCAGCCGTGACGCAGATAAAGAGAAATTTTCTGAGATCTTCCAGTAACAGCAGGTATACAGGCAGAAAGGGGCAGCATTGTTATGAAACATAAAAAAGTCTTAGGCAGTACAGGTCTGCTGCTGTTTTACCTGGGAGTCTTCCTGGTATTTATAGCGCCGATCGTCCGTTTACTGTTTATGAGCCTGAAAGGAAGCGATGGTTATGGACTTTCTAATTATCAGGTCCTGTTACAGGAAAAACGGACCAGGGAAGCGATCTTTAATACGATCCTGATTGCTGCTTCCTCTACCATGATCGCCATCGTGGCAGGAAGCGGACTGGCTCTGGCAGCAGCTTATACCAATATAAAAAGAAAAAGGCTTTTAAAATTACTGGTGCTGCTTCCTTTCATTATCCCCTCTTATATTATTACTCTTTCCTGGAGCGGATTTTTAAGTAAAAAAGGGATCGTAAACCAGATCCTTGGGGCCGTGGGGATCGGTCCGGTGAATATTTATTCCATTGGCGGTATTTTACTGGTGATCGGTATCTGCAACATCCCTGTTGTATACATGAGCGTGATCCATATGCTTCGGCGTATTCCAAGAGACCTGGAATGGGCTTCCAGAGCCTGCGGATTTGGTCTTTCTTATACACTGATCCATGTGGATCTGGTGCAGGTGCTTCCTGCGATCATTGCAGGCGGGCTTCTGGCGTTTTTATCAGCCATTGATAACTTCTCTGTGCCGGCATTTTTAGGTATCTCTTCTGGCATCCCGGTGCTCAGCACCTATATTTATGAAAAAGCAATTGGATTTGGACCAGACGCTTTCCCTCTGGCAGCAGCTCTTTCCGTTCTTTTATCTGTGATCGCAGTAGGCGGTACATTGATGGAAACAGCATTAGTGGGAAAAAATGGAAAATCAGAAAGCATTAAAGAAGATTATTCGGTACGTATTGAGCTGGAAGGACCAAAACGGAGGCTATTAGAATGGGGGCTGTTGGGAACATTAGGTGTATTAAATCTGGTTCCCATTCTGGTAATGATAAAAAGCGCATTTTTAAAAACATATGGCCTGAAAATGACGTTGGATAATCTGTCCTTTAAAAATTTTGCTTTTGTATTTACAAACAGAGGTGTTCTTGCCGCTGTCAGAAACAGTATCCTTCTGGCACTTGTGACCTGTGGAGTCTGTATTGTTGTGGGAACTGCAGCAGCCTATATGAAAGTAAGAAGAAACAGTAAAGGGGCTGTGACCATGGAAAAATGTGCTTCTCTGACCTATGCCATTCCAGGTATCGTTCTTTCTCTGGCAATGATCTTCCACTGGGTAGAGCCGCTTCCCGGGATCCGTCCGGGAGTATACGGAACCATATGGATCCTGGTGATCGCTTATATAACCAGATATCTGATCCTTCAGATCAAAGAGAGCACCACAGCTCTTATGTCTGTGAACCCGGAGCTGGAAGAAGCAG
>OLGI01002929.1_pt1 | contig 11452 bp, 6 predicted proteins | sample 1605221 | NCBI WGS metagenome assembly OLGI01 (sample SAMEA3888915, study PRJEB22519) | human gut metagenome | biome: human gut; feature: human-associated habitat; material: faeces | place: Denmark | collected 2010
CCCGCCGATTCTTCCGATCTTATCCGCAAACTCCGCTTCCGTAAAGGTCCGGACGCATAAAAATTCTCCTGCCTCCAGATCTCCCGGACTCTCCACAGAACAGATATATGGATATGCGGCAAGTTCCCTCGTCTTTCCTGCCGACGCCTCACAGTAGAACGGTTCGATCAGCTCCCCATCGTACTCCGCAACGAGTCCTTCTGTCTCCTGCACCGCGGTACGGATCTTCCCGTAATACTCTCTAAAATGTTCTTTCCCCCATTTTTTCTCCATCTCCCTCATGCTGAGACAATCTATGTCCAGTTCCTCTTCCCGGATACGTTCCAGCCCCGGATCCACAAGCCGGTAGATATATGTCCTCGCAAGCACCGCCTGTGCTTTTAATGTCTCGATCCCGTACTCTGCCGGGATCTCCGCCGCAACGACTCCGGTAAGAAACTCTTCCGCCGGGACTTCCGTCCCTGTATCCGTCCGGATCCGGCCTGTCCACGCCAGCGTTGTCACATAGGGGATCATGACCGTCATCCATAAGACCATAAAAAAACGCTTCATAAAAAATACCCGCCTCATACACCTGTGATACCGGATTTCAGATTCGGAAGTCTTCCGGGCGGATTGCCCGAAAAACTCCATGCCGAATTTTCCTGATATCACTATTGTATGAGACGGGTCTGTTTTTTATGTTATCCGTAACTGTCAAGCACCTTCACAGTTACATTATTTCAGCTCTACCTTAATCTTCTTCAGATGCCAGATATCTCTTACGTATTCCTCGATCGTACGGTCGGAGGAGAACTTTCCTGCGGATGCGGTATTGAGCATCGCGGTTCTTGCCCACCACTTCTCGTCGCGGTATGCCTGGTCGATCTTCTTATGAGCTTCCGCATAGGAACGGAAGTCCTTTAAGATAAAGTAGGTATCTGCGCGATCACTGCTCTGTGTGTTGAGCAGGGAATTGTAGATATCGCGGAACAGCTCCGGATCCTGCGGAGAATAGTAACCGTTGATCAGCTGCATCAGAACACGGCGGATATCCTGGTCATTGTTGAAGATATCCATCGGGTTGTAGCCGCCATTGTTCTCAAGGTTGATGATCTCATCTGCGGACGCTCCGAAGATGAACATGTTGTCCTTGCCGACTTCCTCCGCCATCTCGACGTTCGCACCATCCATGGTTCCGATCGTCAGAGCGCCGTTCAACATGAACTTCATGTTGCCGGTACCGGATGCCTCCTTACTTGCTGTGGAGATCTGCTCGCTGACATCAGCGGCAGAGAAGATCAGCTCTGCGTTGGATACACGGTAATCTTCGATAAATACGACTTTTAACTTGCCGCCGATGGACTTATCGTTATTGATCACGTTTGCTACATTGTTGATGAGCTTGATGGTCAGCTTTGCGCGCTTATATCCGGCAGCTGCCTTTGCGCCGAAGATGAAGGTTCTCGGAACGATGTCCATATTCGGGTTATCTTTTAACTGGTTGTAGAGATACATCACATGAAGGATGTTCATGAGCTGTCTCTTGTACTCATGCAGACGTTTTACCTGAACATCGAAGATGGAACGCGGGTCAACGTCGATTCCGTTGTGTTCCTTGATGTACTTCGCAAGACGGATCTTGTTCTGGTACTTGATGTTCATGAACTCCTGCTGGCACTTCTCGTCATCCACATAGACAGAGAGTTTTTTGATATTGGAGAGGTCGGTGATCCACTCGTTTCCAATCTTGTCGGTTACCCAGTCTGCAAGCAGCGGGTTTCCGTGAAGAAGGAAACGTCTCTGGGTGATACCGTTCGTCTTGTTGTTGAACTTCTCCGGCATCATCTCATAGAAGTCACGAAGCTCCTGTTTCTCGAGGATCTCTGTGTGAAGCTTCGCAACACCGTTTACAGAGAAGCTGCCGACGATTGCAAGGTAAGCCATGCGGACCTGTCCGTCGTAAATGATCGCCATTCTGCGGATCTTCTCGTTGTCGCCCGGATATCTCTGCTGGATCTGGGCTACAAAACGGCGGTTGATCTCCTCAACGATCTGGTAAACACGCGGAAGCAGACGGGAGAACAGCTCGATCGGCCATTTTTCAAGAGCTTCAGCCATGATGGTGTGGTTTGTGTAGGCACAGGTCTTTGTCGTAATCTCCCAGGCCTCATCCCACTCTAAGTTCTCCTCGTCAAGTAAGATACGCATTAACTCAGCAACCGCAACGGTCGGATGTGTATCGTTTAACTGGAAGGATGCCTTCTCATAGAATTTATGGATATCGTCATGTTTTTCCTTGTACTTTTTGATGGCACGCTGAACACTGGCAGAAATAAAGAAATACTGCTGTTTTAAGCGAAGCTCTTTTCCGGAATAATGGTTATCATTCGGGTAAAGGACCTCAACGATGGTCTTCGCCAGATTCTCCTGCTCAACAGCTTTCTGGTAATCACCCTTGTCGAACTCGCTTAAGTTGAAGGTGTTCACCGGCTGTGCATCCCAGATTCTTAAGGAGTTTACGACATTGTTGCCGTATCCCACGATCGGAATATCATATGGAACTGCCATAACAGACTGGTAGCCCTTCTGTACAAAATGATTTCTCTTTCCGTCCCACTCAGTCTCCACGTAACCGCCGAATTTGACCTCCGTCGCATACTCTGCGCGGCGGATCTCAAACGGATAGCCGTCCTTTAACCACTCATCCGGAACCTCAATCTGATATCCGTCACGGATCTGCTGTTTGAACATTCCATAACGATAACGAATGCCGCAGCCATATGCCGGATAGCCTAAAGATGCAAGGGAATCCAAAAAGCACGCCGCAAGACGTCCAAGACCGCCGTTTCCGAGTGCCGGATCCCGTTCCTGATCCTCAATGGAATTCAGGTCAAAGCCCAGTTCAGAAAGTGCCTCCTCGATTTCCTTCTGCTCACAGAGGCTGATGATATTGTTGCCGAGGAAACGACCGGTCAAAAACTCCATGGACATGTAGTAAACAACCTTTGCATCCTGCTTTTCATACTCTTTATGAGTCGCGATCCAGCGGTCGATGATCATATCCTTGACTGCAAGCGCAACTGCCTGATAAATCATAGCCGGAGTTGCCTCATCGATCGTTTTGCGATAAAGACTCTTCACATTCAACGCAATGACCTTTTTCAGTTCATCCTTATTCATTGTCTGACTCACCCCTAAGTCCTCCTTCATGATGATTCCCTGCATTCTGCGAAACCCCCATTGTCCCGCAGAATACAGGTCCCTTGTTGTGTTGATTCTGTCATAGAAAGATCCGTGCGATCGCCGTATCTTATTTTGTCACCTTCACTACGCCGAATACAACATCCTCGCCGTTGATGTTCCATTCCTTCGTGTAGCCAGCCATCTCACCGAGCATAATGTTGTCAGCCATGACCTCGCTCTTTAACTCGTCCGCGTACTTCTTGATGAGATCCGCGATCTTTGCATTCTTGTCCGCGTAAACGTAGATGTGATCCATAACCTCGAATCCAGCCTCTTTACGCATGGTCTGGATCTTGCTGACGATCTCGCGGTAGAAACCTTCCTCGAGAAGCTCCGGTGTCAATGTTGTATCGAGAACAACGGTCACGGTGTTGTCTGCCTCGGATACATAACCTTCTGTCTGTGCCATGTCGATCAGGAGGTCATCCTTTGTGAGAACGACTTCATTTCCGTCAAAGTTGAAGGTCAGAGCGCCCTTCTCGTTTAAGGTATCCATTGCAGCGTTTCCGTCTAACTCAGCGAGAGCTTTCTTGATGTTTCCGAGCTGTTTGCCGTACTTCGGTCCTACGGTCTTAAGCTGCGGCTTGAAGGTGTAGGATGTGAAGTTTCTGACGTCATCTGTGAACTCTACGGACTTCACATTTAACTCGTCCTCGATGATCTCCTGGTAGAACTCACTTAAGGTGAAGTCTGACTTGATATACATTCTGCTGATCGGCTGACGATTCTTGATGGCAGCCTCGTTACGGCATGCACGACCCATAACTACAGCATCCAGTACATCTTCCATATCCTCTTCCAACTTCTTGTCGATGTGATCCTTGTTCACTACCGGGAAGTCACACAGATGGATACTCTCGGGTGCATTTGCATCGTTGCTTCTTACCAGGTTCTGGTAAATATCCTCTGTCATGAAGGGGATCATGGGTGCGGCTGCCTTACAGATGGTCACCAGTGCGGTGTACAGCGTCATGTAGGCATTGATCTTATCCTGCTCCATACCCTTTGCCCAGAAACGCTCACGGCTGCGTCTTACATACCAGTTACTCATCTCATCGACGAAGTCCTGCAAAGCCTTGGCAGCCTCGGGGATACGGTACTGATCCAGATTGCTGTCTACTTCTGCAACGGTAGAGTTCAGCTTGGACAGCAGCCACTTATCCATTACCGGCAGCTTATCATATTCTAAGCTGTATTTGGTAGCGTCAAAGTTGTCGATATTTGCATACAATACCCAGAATGCGTAGGTATTCCATAAGGTACCCATGAACTTTCTCTGTCCTTCGGTCACTGCCTTATCCTGGTATCTCTTCGGGATCCATGGAGCGGAGCAGGTATAGAAGAACCATCTGATGGCATCTGCGCCATGCTTCTGTAAGGTGTCAAATGGGTCAACTGCATTTCCCTTGGACTTACTCATCTTCTGTCCGTTCTCATCCAGAACCAGACCCATTACAACTACATTTTCGTAAGGAGCCTTGTTGAACAGTAAGGTAGACTCAGCTAACAGGGAGTAAAACCATCCACGAGTCTGGTCTACAGCCTCGGAAATGAACTGAGCCGGGAACTGGGACTCAAACAGTTCCTTATTCTCAAATGGATAATGATGCTGTGCAAATGGCATTGCACCAGAGTCGAACCAGCAGTCGATAACTTCCGGTACACGCTTCATCTGCTTGCCGCACTTCGGGCAGCGGATGGTAACAGCGTCAATGTATGGACGGTGAAGTTCAATATCATCCGGGCAGTTGTCAGACATGCTCTTTAATTCTTCAATGCTTCCGATGGAATGCTGATGTCCGCACTCGCACTCCCAGATATTTAATGGAGTTCCCCAATATCTGTTTCTGGAAATGCCCCAGTCCTGAATGTTCTCCAGCCAGTCACCGAAACGGCCTTTACCAATAGACTCAGGTACCCAGTTAATGGTGTTGTTATTGCGGATCAGGTCATCCTTAACAGCAGTCATCTTAATGAACCAGGATTCTCTTGCATAGTAGATCAGTGGAGTACCGCATCTCCAGCAGTGTGGATAGCTGTGCTCAAATGCAGGAGCATCAAATAACAGGCCTTTTTCTTTTAAGTCTTTTAATACTAATGGATCAGCATCTTTTACAAACTTGCCTGCAAATGGAGTATCTGCTGACATATCACCCTTTGCATCAACTAACTGGACGAAAGGCAGGTTGTACTTGCGGCCTACATTAGCATCGTCTTCACCAAATGCAGGAGCAATGTGTACGATTCCGGTACCATCTGTTAAGGTTACATAGGTATCACATACAACATAGAACGCTTTTTTGTGCTGCTTCTCGCAGTATGGAACGGAGCAGTCGTATAATGGCTCATATTCCTTGAATTCCAGATCCTTACCTACATAAGTTTCCAGAACCTCACAGCCTTCTCCTAATACCTTTTCCATTAATGCATGTGCAATGTAATAGGTATAGCCGTCTGCTGCCTTCACTTTTACGTATTCTTCATTTGGGTTTACGCAAAGTGCCAGGTTGCTTGGAAGGGTCCATGGGGTTGTGGTCCATGCCAGGATATAAGCATCTTCCCCTTTTACTTTAAAACGTACCACTGCAGAACGCTCTTTTACGTCCTTGTATCCCTGCGCTACCTCGTGGGAGGAAAGCGGGGTACCGCAGCGTGGGCAATAAGGAACTACCTTAAAGCCCTTGTATAACAGGCCTTTATCCCAGATCTGCTTTAATGCCCACCATTCAGACTCAATAAAGGAATTGTGGTAGGTAACATATGGGTTGTCCATATCAGCCCAGAAACCAACAGTGCCGGAGAAATCTTCCCACATGCCCTTGTATTTCCAGACACTTTCCTTACACTGCTTGATAAATGGCTCCAGACCGTATTTTTCGATCTGGTCCTTTCCGTCAAGGCCTAACTTCTTTTCTACTTCCAGTTCTACAGGAAGTCCGTGAGTATCCCAGCCGGCCTTTCTTGGAACCATATAGCCCTTCATAGCGCGAAATCTCGGGATCATATCCTTGATTACACGGGTCTCAACATGACCGATATGTGGCTTACCGTTTGCGGTTGGCGGTCCATCATAGAATACATATGGCTGGCAGCCTTCACGCATCTTAATACTCTTCTCAAAAATGTGTTCATCTTCCCAGAACTTTTCGACTTCTTTTTCTCTTTCCACAAACTTAAGGTCTGTGGGGACTTTGTCATACATCCTTGCTTTTCCTCCATTTCTAAATTTGAAGAATGTCTCACAGGTACTTTTCAAGGTCAGCGCCCTGAATTTTCAATACATGGATCTGTCACCTGACGGTGCATCACCATAAAAAAGAAAAAGCTTCCATCCCCGTAAAAGGACGAAAGCTTAGATTCGTTCAACCACCTGTTACTGCATACCATCATATGAGTTCCCTTAACGCAGGAAATGCGGCCCGGCCTACTTAAAACTTCAGCTGGCAGCTCCGGAGTGATCTTCTCCTCTTTCCTACTAATACCGGATTCCCACCTGCACCGGCTCTCTGTGATGTTTGGAAAAGGATACTGTCTCCTTCTTGGCTTTTCTTTTATAACTTTCATTATAACAGTTACATTATAATGACTGGGGATGGAAATGTCAACGGCTAAACTGAGGAGAAAACTTTAAAAATACACGGTATCTATCCAAAAAACAACTTCATATCCTCTTCCACCGTCGTGATTCCCGCAATATGAAACTTTTCCACCAACACTTTTAGCACCGCCGGTGACAGGAACGCTGGAAGTGTCGGACCCAGGTGGATGTTTTTGATACCTAAAGACAGAAGGGCCAGGAAAACGATCACGGCTTTCTGCTCATACCAGGCAATGTTATAAATAATAGGAAGGTCGTTGATATCATCCAGTCCAAATACCTCTTTCAGCTTCATGGCGATCACTGCCAGGGAATAGGAGTCGTTACACTGGCCTGCATCCAGGATCCTTGGGATGCCGTCAATGTCTCCCAGTTTTAATTTATTGTAGCGGTACTTGGCGCAGCCTGCTGTGAGGATCACGGTATCTTTTGGCAGCGCTTTGGCAAATTCTGTATAATATTCACGGCTCTTCATACGTCCGTCGCAGCCTGCCATGACCACAAATTTTTTGATCTTTCCGGATTTTACTGCTTCCACAACTTTGTCGGCTAAGGCGATCACCTGGGCATGAGCAAAGCCACCTGGGATCGTGCCAAATTCCAGTTCTTTAGGCGGCGGACATTTCTTTGCCTGTTCTATGATCTGTGAAAAATCCTTCTTTTCTCCTAAGCCCCCTGGAATATAGGTACAGCCCGGATATCCTGCTGCACCGGTGGTGTAAAGACGGTCTTTATAACTGGCTTTTGGCGGCACGATACAGTTAGTAGTCATAAGGATCGGCCCGTTAAATGACTCAAATTCTTCTTTCTGCTGCCACCAGGCATTGCCATAATTCCCCACAAAATGGGGATATTTCTTAAAGGCCGGATAACTGCAGGCAGGAAGCATTTCTGAATGGGTATACACATCCACGCCTGTTCCTTTTGTCTGCTCCAAAAGCATTTCCAGGTCCCGCAGGTCATGACCGGAAACCAGAATGCCCGGATTTTTTCTTACACCGATATTCACTGCTGTGATCTCTGGATCTCCATAAGCCCCGGTATTGGCAGCATCTAACATGGCCATTCCCTTTACACCGTATTCTCCTGTTTTTAAGGTCAACGCCACTAATTCCTCTGCCGACAAGCTGTTATCCAATGTCTTTGCCAGAGTTTCCTGTATAAACGCATCCAGCTTTGGATCTGTATGCATCAGGGCATTGGCATGTTTGGTATAAGCGCAAAGTCCCTTGATGCCATAGGTGATCAACTGCTGAAGGCTTCGGATATCCTCATCTGGATTGGAAAGAACTCCCACTTTTCCGGCGATCACCTCCCAGTCCCCGCTTCCGTCCCACAAAGCAGCCTCAGAAAGCCCGGAGGTATCTTTTACCTTCTTTAATAATTCTTTTTTCACATGAAGAGTGTCATGGATCCGGTTCTCAATGGCCTCTTTATCAAAATTAGCATTTGTAATGGTCATAAACAGGTTCATTACCACCATGCGGTTTTCAGCATCACTGATATTCGTGCCTTCCTTACGCAGTCTGGTTGTTACCTCACAATACCCCTTTGTCACATACACCAAAAGATCCTGAGCTGCCGCAACCTGGGGATTTTTGCCACAGACGCCGGTTAAAGTACAGCCAGTGCAGTTGGCTGTTTCCTGACACTGGTAACAGAACATTTTATTTTCCATGGATCTGGTCTCCTTTGCACTAATAAATTTTTGATAATTCTTTGATAGATTTAGAATAACCATTTTTCCTGAAACCATGTAACTATGTCCGGTTGCCAAGAATATACATTTCCTCTATACTAGAAAACAGATATATTTTCCCGCGATCGCGGAAATGATATATCACTAAACTACATATCACCCATTAAAGGACTTATTTTTATGAAATTAAATGAAATTGAAATAACAGATTTTAACGCCCCGGAGCTTGACATCTACGCCCGCTTCAACGAAGCCCAGCTTCTCCACTATTTTGAACCGGCTCCCGGCGTATTTATTGCAGAAAGCCCTAAGGTAATTGAACGGGCATTAAATGCAGGATATGCTCCTATTTCTTTTCTTGCAGAAAAACGGCTGGTCGCAGCTGACGCTGGCGAAACCAGACAGCTTCTTGAAAAATACCCGGATGTACCGGTATTTACCGCTGAATACAATGTACTTACAAAACTCACCGGCTTTGCACTGACCCGTGGCATGCTCTGCGCCATGAAGCGCAATGTCCTTCCTTCTGTAGAAGATGTATGTAAACATGCAAACCGCATTGCTATTCTAGAAGATGTAGTAAACCCAACCAATGTAGGAGCCATTATCCGTTCTGCTGCTGCCCTTGGCATGGACGCCGTACTTCTCACCCATGGCTGCGCTGATCCATTATACCGCCGCGCCTCCCGTGTGAGCATGGGAACTGTATTCCAGATCCCATGGACCATTCTTCCCAAAAATTCCTGGCCAGATGCTTCCATGGATACCTTAAAAGCTTTGGGCTTTAAAACTGCTGCTATGGCATTAAAAACCGACTCTGTATCCATTGACGATCCTGTTTTAACTTCCCATGAAAAGCTGACTATTGTCCTTGGCACAGAAGGCGAAGGCCTGAAAGATGCGACTATTGCAGCCTGCGACTACACCGTTCTCATTCCTATGTTCCACGGAGTAGACTCCCTGAATGTGGCAGCAGCCAGTGCTGTGGCTTTCTGGCAGCTTGGACGGAGGAAATAGGCATTTTATTCCGCTCTGTCAGAACACTTGTCTTGTCATGTGTATATAATATTGTTAAATTTGTAACGATATGTTCCTTTTTTTACATAAATATGCTATATTGTTACGGAAACTTTACAAACAACCGCACACAGCCATTTATTTCAAACCAAAGACTGTGTACCAGGAGGGAGCCAACTTATGGATCACAGAAATCTCACACTACTCACTGACCTGTATGAACTGACGATGATGCAGGGCTATTTTAAGGAAAAAGACGCAAATGAAACTGTCATCTTCGATATGTTCTACCGTACCAATCCCCATGGAAATGGTTTTGCCATTTGTGCCGGTCTGGAACAGGCCATTGAATATATCAAAGGACTCCATTTTGACGAAAGTGATATTGAATATTTAAGAAGTTTAAATATATTTGCAGAAGACTTCTTAGAGTATCTTAGTACTTTCCGTTTTACAGGCGATATCTACGCTATCCCGGAAGGTACCGTTGTATTCCCAAGAGAGTCTTTAATTAAAGTAATCGCACCGATCATGCAGGCGCAGCTGGTTGAAACAGCACTTCTTACCATTATCAACCACCAGAGTCTGATCGCAACTAAAACAGAGCGTATTGTCCACGCTGCAAAGGGCGATGGCGTTATGGAATTCGGTCTCCGCCGTGCCCAGGGAGCTGATGCCGGTACTTACGGCGCAAGAGCTGCCATGATCGCAGGCTGTATCGGTACTTCCAATGTACTCTGCGGAAAGATGTTTGATGTTCCGGTAAAAGGAACCCATGCACACAGCTGGATCATGAGCTTCCCGGATGAGCTGACCGCTTTCCGTACCTATGCAAAGCTGTACCCATCTGCATGTATCCTGTTAGTAGATACTTATGATACCTTAAAATCCGGTATTCCAAATGCCATCAAGGTATTTAAGGAAATGAGAGAAGCTGGCATTCCGCTGACCTTCTACGGTATCCGCTTAGACAGCGGTGACCTGGCATATCTGTCAAAGAAAGCAAAGAAGATGCTGGACGCAGCAGGCTTCCCGGATGCAGTTATCTCCGCTTCCAATGACCTGGATGAGTACCTGATCGACAGCTTAAAGGTACAGGGCGCTACCATCAATTCCTGGGGCGTTGGTACCAATCTGATCACAGCGAAGGACTGCCCATCCTTTGGCGGTGTTTACAAGTTAGCTGCTGTAAAGGACAAGACCACCGGTGAGTTCATTCCAAAGATCAAATTATCTGAAAATGCTGAAAAGATCACAAATCCTGGAAATAAGACCATTTATCGTATTTATGACAAGGAAAACGGCAAGATCATTGCAGATCTGATCTGCCTGGTAGGCGAGAAGTTCGATACTAACAACTCTCTCCTTCTCTTCGACCCACAGGAAACATGGAAGAAAACCTTATTAGCACCTGGCAGCTACACCATGCGCGAACTGTTAGTACCAGTCTTCTTAAACGGCGAATGCGTTTATGAATCACCAAAGGTAATGGATATCCAGAAATACTGTAAGGAAGAACTGGATACCTTATGGGATGAGTCCAAACGTCTGGTAAATCCTCACACCGTTCATGTAGATCTTTCTAATGAATTGTGGCAGACGAAACAGAAATTACTGGACAGCTATCACAAGAAATGAAAGTAATAAGAATATGATCGCATGATAACAAACAAGGCCGTCTGTTTTCGCAGACGGCCCATTTCGTATAAATGTCTCTTTGTTTTTGACTCTGGTATCACATTATAAATAATCACTTACGCAGATCGCACCATAAGGCCGGATGCTCATATTATAAGCGCAGCCTTCTCCCAGGCATTTCTCCATATATTTTGTATATTCTTCTACCAGGTCATTTGGAAGCATTGCCATGATAACACCTGCGAAACCGCCTCCGTGTACACGGCAGGCACCTC
>OLGI01002932.1_pt1 | contig 11446 bp, 8 predicted proteins | sample 1605221 | NCBI WGS metagenome assembly OLGI01 (sample SAMEA3888915, study PRJEB22519) | human gut metagenome | biome: human gut; feature: human-associated habitat; material: faeces | place: Denmark | collected 2010
ATTGTTTATCTTACACCTAAATCAGATTCATTTTTTCAATTTCTTTTTCCTGTGAATTTATCTTTATTGGCCATGGCTTGATGGCAGATCCTCATTTAGTCAGGAAGATTGCAGAAAATAAAGAAAAAGAAATTCAACCATGTTTAGGATGCGATATGTGTATTAACTCACAACTACAAGATGGAATGGCACTTTGTTGCTCAGTAAACCCAGTAGCTGGACAAGGCGATAATGACTATACTATCAAACCTGCAGATAAGAGTAAAAAGGTTATTGTAGTTGGTGGTGGTGTGGCTGGTGTTGAAGCAGCTCGAATTGCGGCAATGCGCGGACATCAAGTCGATTTATACGAAAAAAGTGATCGAATTGGAGGTCAATTTAATTTGGCAATTGCACCACCAAATAAAGATAATTTCAAACCACTCCTTCCATGGATGGAATACCAATTAGAAAAATATCATGTAAATGTACATTTAAATACAGAAATAAATGCAGATCAAATTTCTGAAATGAACCCAGACGTTGTGATTTGTGCAACAGGTTTAAAACCAGCCAAGCTTCCTATTACTGGATTTGAACGTGCAATAAACGCAAAGGAAGTTCTTGGTGGAGCTAAAACGGGAAAAGATGTTGTGATTATTGGTGGAGGTAGTGTGGGTATTGAAACAGCCGAATTAATTGCACAAGAAGAAGATAAGAATATTACAATTATTGAAATGACAGATACAATTGCATTGAATATGGTAAATTGCACAAGAACAGTTGTATTAGGTCATTTAAAAGCGGATGATGTCCATTTTGAAATGAATAGTATGTGTAAAGAAATTAAGGAAGATGCAGTTGTTTACATAGATAAAGAAGGTGTAGAACATGAGCTTCATGCAGATACTGTAATTGTTTCAGTTGGAGATGTTCCAAATACTGCATTATTTGAAGAGATCAAAGATAAAGTTAATGAAGTTTATAACATTGGCGACAGTAATGGCGGTGGATTGGTATATAAAGCTATGCAAGAGGGTTATCGAGTTGCATTAAAAATTTAGTTAAAAAAACGAGGCGCATTGCCTCGTTTTGTTGTCTTATGAGTCGTTACAGCTTTTATTCATGCCTTAAAGCTTCAATTGGATCTAGATTTGCAGCCTTATAGCTAGGTAATAATCCAAAAATAATACCTATAGCCATAGAGAATAATACGGATAACAACATGGCTGAAATACTAATGGATACAGGAGTACCATTGAATATTGATATTAATTTAGCTAAACCAATACCTGTTAATACACCTGCAATACCTCCAATCGAAGTAAGTACTACAGCTTCAGTCAAGAACTGGAATAGAATGGCTTTTTTTCTAGCACCAATCGCTTTTTTAAGACCAATTTCTTTCGTTCTTTCGGTTATCGTTACTAACATGATGTTCATAACACCAATACCACCAACAAGTAAGGAAATACCGGCAATCCAGATTAACATGGCATTTGTGGATTTAGAAAGATTTTGAATATCTTTAGCCTGCTTTAATAAGTCTTGTGCTTTATATTGAACACTTGAAGAAGAGACATTTGTATTTAAGATAGTGGCTGCTTCTTTGCCAACACTTGTCATATTTGAAGTCGCATCCACCTTCAGTAATGCACTTTGCGGTTCATCAAACTGATAGAATAATGGCCAAGACTCACTAGGAACATAGACTTTAGAACCCGTAGATTGATTGTATGTATAATAATCATCAATGCTTTCCATTGTAGGTTCAAAATTTTCTTTATCGGCACAAACACCAACAATGGTGAATGGTGTTGAAGAAATTTCTATGGTTTTACCGATTGGATCATCTTCACTAAATAGAAGTCTTGCGCTTGTTTCGTCTAAGACGGCAACTTGTCTAAATTTTTTGTTGTCTTCATCTGTAATGCCTCTTCCTTTTTTTATAGTTAATCCAGCAATAGAGAAGTAGTCTTGTTGAACACCGACAATATAACCACCATCTAAAGATGTGTTATTTCGATAAATGGCTTGATAGCTTTGTCTAGAACGATAAAGCGTTGCACCTTGGACATGATCGATGTTTTTTAATGATTCAAGTGTATCTTTTGAAACTGTAGGCACACCACCAGGAATTCCTGAATCAAAGGAATATTCCCAATCCTCTTGGTATAGAGCCACCTTTACGGTGTTATCACCTGAACCAATTAAGTTTTTTTCAATCTGATCATTTGTCCCTTTGATTGTAGAAACAATCGCAATGATAGAAGCAATTCCAATAATGATTCCTAACATTGTAAGGAAGGAACGCATCTTATGCGCAAAAATGCCTTGAAATGATAATCTTATATTTTCAATCATGATGCATCCTCCGATGATTTTTTGACCTTAACCCCCTCTTTTGCGTTTTTACCATACGCAAACGCAATATAATCTGTGTCTGAAAGTCCATCTTTGATTTCCATTGTATCTCCCCATACGATTTTTCCAACGGTCACATACTGCTTTTTCAATTTACCATGAACATCTTTTAGCACATAGTACTTATTTCCTTCTTGTTTGACATAAGCCTTAGAAAGCCAAATGGAGCTTGTCGTGTCTGCAGAAATATTGAAGGTTAATTCTAAGGATTCTCCTGCCTTTAAAGAAGAAGCATCTTCAGCATAGGCTTCAAATCCATAATAGCTCACATTTGGATTACCTGAACCATTATAGTTACTATTTGAAGAAGGTACCGTATCAATACTTTGGATTTTGGCATCAAACGTTTCTCCACTTGTCCAACAATAGGCAGAAATAGTATCTCCAACTTTGATTTGGTTTAACATCAATTCACTAATGCTTCCTTTAATATAAGTTCCTTGGCCGGTTGCCACTTCTAAAAAGGCACTACCATCTTGAATAGGATTTGATAGATCTTTTATATTACGCACAATACCACTGCGCTTTGCACGAACGATGCCGTCATTTAATAAAGCTTTATTTTCACTTAATGAAAGCTTTGCCTTTCTTAAATCTAAATCTAACGTCTTCAATTCTTGCTTCTTATCACGAATGGCTTTCGCAAGTTCTATTTCTGTATAACCCGATGAGATATCTTGACTTGGTTTTTGTTCTACTTCCACATATTTCTGTTCTTCCTTTGTGTGTGAAATCACCGAATACATATCGCCTTCATTCATGGATTGTTTAGTGGTAAACTTGTCACAACGAACGAGCCATGAAGAATCAATTTCTCCATCATTTGTATACACATCGAATCGTAAGTATTGGTTTAGATTCGCATTGTCTAAAAATAGCTTTCCATACACAAACCCTTGATTTTCGCTTAACTTAAATACATACGGATTCTGTTTAGTTCCAGCTAAAAAGATTTCTTTATTTGGGATTTGTTGTTTATCACTATAATACTCTACAACATCTTTAGGATCATACGCATTTGTTGAACCATCTGTATATGTATATTCAATCCAATACCAACAAGTATTGTTAGATTCTTTCGTTTCTCTTTCTTCTTTCCATAAAGATGCCTCTTCATGAGGCCCTTTTTCAGGAGCTTCACTTGTTGTAGAAGCGTAATAGATTTTATAAGCCGTGAAATTCTTTTCGGCTTGCGATAAAGATAGAACATAAGGATAAAAACCATTTCCATCTTTTGCAGGAACACCAGGCAATGGTGCAGGTGTATGATCTTGAATTTCTGGTTCTTCAACAACATCTGGAATAGGCGTTGTATTTAATAATTTCTTTAATTCATGCTCGGCAAGTGTAATCGCATTTTGAGCTTTTTCTACATCCAATTGACTTGTATCTACTGCACTTTGAAGTGTAGTTAGGTCATATGACAATAAAGGATCACCTGCGTTGACCTGTTGACCTTCTTGTACAAATACTTGTGTAATTGTTTTAGAAGCATCATATAATACGGATTGCGTATCACTATTGGATACAAAACCAGTAGATGTGGATGGGTTATCCCAATACCCTGTATTCAATGTGGATACAGAGTTTACATCGATTTTGTTTGTTGAATTCAAATAAAACTTAATTCCAACTAAGGTAAATGCACATATAGAAGTAATAATAATTCCTTTTTTTATAGAAGGCTTCATAACACACCTCCTTGTTTATTTTCAATGATTTCTCCATCGATGATATGAAAAATTTTTTTGGCATGACTTGCCACGTTGGCATCATGCGTTATCATAATGATTGTTACACCTTCATCATTTAAGGATTTAAATAATTCCATAACTTGTTTTCCACTTGCTTGATCAAGTGCGCCTGTAGGCTCATCGGCAAGTAGGATTTTTGGATTATTAATAATGGCGCGGGCAATCGCAACACGCTGTTTTTGTCCACCAGATAATTGGCTTGGCTTAAATGAAATACGATCTTGTAAACCTACTTTATTTAATACATCTATAGCTCTTTGATTTCTTTTCTCTTTATCAATACCTGCATAAATCAAAGGTAAAGCTACATTTTCTTGGGCGGTTTCCGAACTTAGAAGATTGAAGTTTTGGAATACAAAGCCAATCTTATTTAAACGAAGATCACTTAATGCATCATCATTCATTTCAGAAATATCTTCATCTTCAAACAGATACGTACCCAAACTTGCTCGATCTAAACATCCAATGATATTCATAAGTGTTGTTTTACCTGAGCCGCTAGGTCCCATAATCGCAATATAGTCACCTTGTACGACTTCAAGACTGACATCCTTTAATACAGGAACAATCATAGGTTCTTTACCGTAGTTCTTATAAATATTTTGTATATTAAGAAGCATTGGCATCACCATCCGTTTCCGTTTGGGTTTCAGTTGTTGTCTTCATACCTTCTGAATATGAATCATCAGCCCAAGCTATATAGTCATCTTCACTTAGTCCAGACTTTATTTCTGTAGTATATGTTTCTTCATCAGTGTTGCCAAGCTCTACTTTTCTTTTCTTTAATTTACCACGTTCAGATACCCATACATAGGAATTTCCATTATCATCCGAAACTATAAAGCTTGCATCAAGCCAGATTCCTTTTTTCTTTGTAGATTGTCCATTATCTACTTCAATATATACATGTTGACCTAACATTAATCCTTTATTGTTTTCTAAAGAGACAAAGAAAGGGTATTTAGATGCAGTTTCACCTGAATCGTTTCCATAAAAGTTATTGTTTGTATTGGATTGAGGATCTGTTTCTACCTTTGTGACAGTTCCTTTATACACTTGATCTTCATTCACACGACTTCGGACAATGACATTGCTTCCTTCAGAAATAGATCCCATCTCACTTATTGTACCCTTGACTCTTAAATCGCCAGTTTGAGTAATGGATATAAGTGGTTTTTGGTTGCCACTCTCATCTGTACCACCATCCTTATTGATTTCTTTGACAATTCCATCAATAGTTGAAACAACAGTAGAATTTTCGATTTGTTTATTCAATTGATCTATTTCTGTTTGTGTGGATTTTATTGTGTTTTGAGCCTGACGAATCGCATAACTTGCATCATTGATTCGTGCCTGAATCTCAACCTTATCTCCACTTTTATTCAGTTCAGCTTTATAATCGGCGATGGTGTTATTCTGAGCAGCAATTTCATTGTTCTGTGCTTCAATATCCAATTTTTTTTGGGCGATGGAATTTGAAGCTTCCGTTGTATCATAAGTAAATAATCGATCACCCTTATGTACTTTTTGTCCTGCTTCTACATAAATATCTGTGATGCTTTTATTTCCATCTTGATTGATGTCTAATGTTTCCTGGGATTCAACTACACCAGAATAACGGCTTTCAGTATAGGAAGAACCAATGACTGAGGATACCTTTTGAACGTAGATGTTTCCATTGTTGGATTCTTTTGGAAACAAAAAATAAATGCCGATAAGGGTAATTAAGATGCATACTGAGATTAAAATTATAATTTTAGTCTTATTTTTCATATTATTCTCCTGAAATTTATAGTTATATATTTAGTATATCAAATACTATTGTAGAAAAATCCTTAATATTCCTTAAATTATGGTATACTTTAAAGGTTGTTAAAAAGAGAGGGATATTAACAAATGAATTCACTAAAACCGATGTTACTTTCATCACTGAAAAACTATGATAAGTCTCAGTTTGTCAAAGACGTGACAGCCGGAATTATTGTCGCTATTATCGCATTACCATTATCGATTGCATTAGCACTTGCTTCTGGCGTTGGACCGGAAGCCGGAATCTTTACTGCAATCGTAGCAGGTTTTGTCATTTCAGCACTAGGAGGAAGCAGTGTACAAATTGCAGGACCGACCGCTGCATTTGCGACGATTGTTGCTGGAATTGTAGCCCATGATGGAATGGATGGACTTATTGTTGCCACTATTCTTGCGGGTATCTTTTTGATTTTAATGGGACTTTGTCATTTTGGAAGTCTAATCAAGTTTATTCCATTTACCATTACAACAGGTTTTACTTCGGGTATTGCCGTTACGATTGTGATTGGGCAATTAAAAGATTTTTTTGGATTAACCTATCCAACGGGAGTAAAGCCTATTGAGACGGTTGAAAAATTTGAGGCTGTAATCCATCATTTTTCTACAATGAATGTGGATGCCGTGATTGTAGGTGTGGTATCTTTAGTTATCTTGATTATTGCTCCATATATCTTTAAAAGAATTCCAGGCTCACTTTTAGCCGTTATTGCAGGAATTTTGATGGTTCAATTCTTGCCTTTAAAGGTAAATACAATTGGAAATCTGTATACAATCAGCAATGCATTACCATCTTTACATTTTCCAAGCTTATCATTAAATGTCATTCAAAATGCACTACCGAATGCATTAACTATAGCTGTATTAGCGGCCATTGAATCACTACTTTCTTGTGTGGTTGCCGATGGTATGATCAATGGAAAACATCGTTCGGATATGGAACTTGTTGCGCAGGGTGCTGGGAATATCGCATCCGCATTATTTGGAGGAATTCCTGCCACGGGTGCTATCGCTAGAACGGCTGCCAATATTAAAAATGGTGGAAGAACACCAATTGCTGGTATGCTTCAATCTATCCCAGTGATGATTCTATTGGTTGTCTTGATGCCATATGCCGGAATGATTCCGATGCCTACCATTGCGGCTATTCTATTTATTGTCGCATACAATATGTGCCAATGGCGTACCTTTGTGAACTTAGTTAAAACAGCACCTAAGAGTGATATTATTGTTTTAGTCACTTCATTTGTGCTAACTGTAATCTTTGATTTGGTTGTAGCCATTGAAGTGGGTATGGTACTCGTATGTTTATTATTTATTAAACGTATGAGTGAAGAAACAAAAGTCAATGGCTGGACATATGTAGATGAGGATACACCCGATGTTGATGAACACCTTCAAAAGCTTCCACTTCAGATTCGTGTTTATGAGATTTCAGGACCATTATTCTTTGGTGCTGCTAGTGTAATTGAAGAAATTGTAGTCAAAGATTTTACAACATGTCTAGTTCTTCGTATGCGCAGTGTTCCTGCATTAGATAGTACGGCACTAAACGCATTAAAAGATTTAGTTCAGGTTTGCAAGTCCAAAGGAATCACGATTGTATTTTCACATGTGAATGATCAACCGATGAAGATCATGGAAAAGGCAGGCTTTATTGAGCTTGTTGGAGAAGAAAACTTCCAACCAAGTATCAGTGCTGCACTAGATCGTGCTGAGGAAATTATTCATAGTAAATAAAAAAACGCTTTTGCGTTTTTTTAATTTGTTTCAAATAATTTCATCATTTCGGATATAAACTCATTATCATTGATCTTTTGTTCAATATTCTTGTTGAGTGGACAATGTTCTCGTGTAATTGTATAGCTGCTTCCACTAAAATTAAATGTGATGTATTCAAGATTATCAATCAATTTGAATAGAGATACAGAATTGTACACTAGAGCTTTATGTATATATAAGTTTTCGTTGTTGTACCAATCTGTACAATTATAGTTTATTGTAAGTCCATAAATTTCAGAATCAATTTCAAAAACATAGCCATATTCCGATAGAGGTAAGGCATTTAGTAAATGGGAAGTATTACTATTATCACCAATATATTTACTTTTATATTTTTTTAGTTGTTCAAATGAACTTTTATCCATATTAAAAGGACTTGTTGGAACGGTATTAATGGTATATTGTTTCTTGTCGTCAATTCGATAATATTCATTGGGTGTATCGGCATTGATGCGAAATACATTGTAGAATGGATTTTTATATTCAATCATCTTGTTTCCATCATCACTAAATATTGTGGTTGTAGTCAGTCGATAGATGGGTGGTCGTTTAAACTGGGTTACACTAGCATAGTCGAAAATAAAGAAGATTCCTAAAAGTAAAGCGAATAGAATTGTTGAAACCAATCCTTTCTTGAGTAGAGAAGTAAATTTTAATTCTCTAAATATTCCAACTATAAATAAGAACAATCCAATCATAGAATAGATGCTGCTCCAGCTGCTTTCAGAAGGGAAAACAGTAAATGCACAAAGGGATGTAAAAATGCCAAGCCCTATAATAAATAAAGATATTTTTTTGTGTTCATCCTTGATTTTCTTATCTGTATAATCAATGGTTTGAATTAGGTTTTGTTCAGAATACTCCATAGCCTCTTCTTTAACGATTTCTTCTCCAGCTAAAAGTTCATTTAATGTGATATCTAATTCTTTACTTAAAGGTTCAAGTAAAGATAAGTCTGGCATATAATGACCATTTTCCCATCGCGAAATGGTTTTATTTGTTACACCTAATTTTTCAGCTAACTGCTCTTGTGTATATCCTTTTTTCTTGCGATTGAATGCGATAAAGGCTCCTATCTTTTTAGTGTCCATAATTAGCCTCCTTTCATCTAAAACATTACTATTTATATTATAAATTGAACATCCCACAAATGGCGAATTAGCTGATTCTTCTTGACTTAAATAACTATGTTCCATACAATAAATTGGTACATTTAAATAACGTTCACTCTTCACCGGATGAGTGGTTAAAGCGTCTAGGATCAAATCGTAGGTGCAGTGATTTCACTGTAAGATTTGGTCTTAGGCGCTTCTTTTTTTGGGAGGTAAGTATGAATAAGACAAAAGAATTATTGGTACAAATGATGTGGGAACTTGTTGGCAGTATTTTTGTAGCGATTGGCATCTATAACTTTGCCGTACAAGCTAAGTTTCCTATGACAGGATTTTCAGGGATTTCGATTATTTTTTATCGACTATTTAATATTCCCATTGGTTTTTCAACTATTTTATTAAATATACCTGTTGCGATACTTTGTTACAAATTATTAGGAAAGAAGTTTTTTATCAGTTCCATTCGTTGTATGATTGTATCTTCATTGATTATCGACTATGTGGCACCATTATTTCCAGTCTACCAAGGAGATCGATTATTAGCTGCCCTATGTACGGGAGTTTTTGGTGGAATTGGCTATGCGATAATCTATACAAGAAATTCATCTACAGGAGGATCTGATTTTATCATCATGGCTGTAAAGGCATTGAGGCCTCATTTATCTTTAGGAAATATTGCCTTTTTGTCGGATGTTGGCATTATTCTAGTGGGTGGTATTTTATTTAAAGATGTAGATGGAATGATTTATGGTATGATTGTAAATTTATTATTCGCGGTTGTAGTGGATAAAATGATTTATGGTTTGAATTCTGGTAAGGTCGCTTTTATTGTGACAAAACACGGAAAAAGAATTTGTCAGGTGATTGATGAAACAAGTCAAAGGGGAAGTACGATTTTAAATGCACAAGGTGGATATAAACAAGATGATATGCAAGTGGTGATGTGTGCATGTAATAGTAAAGAAATGTATCAAGTTCGAAAGGCTGTACAAGAAGCGGATCCAGAATCTTTCTTTGTGGTTGTAGAGTCTCATGAAGTGCATGGAGAGGGGTTTAAAATGACAAATATTGGAGAAGCACAAAGCTAAATTCATGTCCATGGTGAAAACGCTTGCGTAATTGATGGTTCTTTGTTATGATTTGAACATCATATGACTGACGGAAGTGGAGTTACCACATGAAGTATGATGTTATAGGCCGACCGTCTGGGCAAGTTTACTTTGTCTTTTCGGTGGGTCTTTTTAATTGACTATTCGAAGGAAGCATAGTAGACTTTAACCATCTGTTAGTTTAAACTAACTGTCATTAGAAGGAGGCAATCATGAAAGAACAATGGCAAGGATTTAAAGGCAGTAAATGGCAAGACGAAGTAGATGTTCGTGATTTTATTCAAAACAACTACAAACCTTATAATGGAGATGAAAGCTTTTTAGAAGGTCCAACTGAATCAACGAATACTTTATGGACTGAGCTTCAAAAACTACAAAAAGAAGAACGTGCCAAAGGTGGCGTGTTGGATATGGAAACAGAAGTGGTTTCGAGTCTAACTGCTTATGGCCCTGGATATTTAGATAAAGATTTAGAGAAGGTTGTTGGTTTACAAACAGATAAACCATTAAAACGTGCATTTATGCCTTATGGCGGTATTCGTATGAGTGAAGAGGCATGCGAAACTTATGGATACAAACCAAGTGAAAAATTACATGAAATCTTCACAAAATATCATAAAACTCACAATGATGCTGTATTTAGTGCATACACACCAGAAATGCGTTTAGCACGTCGTAACAAAATCGTTACAGGATTACCAGATACATATGGTCGTGGACGTATCGTAGGGGATTATCGTCGTGTTGCACTTTATGGTATTGATTATTTAATTGAGCAGAAACAAAAAGATTTCGCATATTGTGGCGATGGAACAATGAGCGATGATGTGATTCGTCAGCGTGAAGAATTGGCTGAACAAATCAAGGCGTTAAAAGAAATGAAAATTATGGCAGCAAGCTATGGATATGATATTTCTCAGCCTGCTAAAAACTCATTAGAAGCAGTACAATGGTTATACTTTGGATATTTAGCTGCTATTAAAACACAAAATGGGGCGGCTATGTCAGTAGGTCGTATTTCAACATTCTTAGATATTTATTTTGAAAGAGATTTAGAAAATGGTGTCTTCACAGAAAGTGAAATTCAAGAAATTGTTGACCATGTGACAATGAAATTTAGAATGGTTAAGTTTGCTAGAATTCCTAGCTACAACCAATTATTCTCAGGAGATCCAGTTTGGGCAACTCTTGATATTGGTGGTTTAGGTATGGATGGAAGAAGTATGGTTACTAAAACTTGTTTCCGTTTCTTACATACACTTGAAAATATGGGCCCTAGTCCAGAACCAAACTTAACTATATTATATTCTTCTAATTTACCAGAACCATTCAAGAAATATGCTGCAAAAGTAAGTATTGATACAAGCAGTGTTCAATATGAAAATGATGATGTAATGCGTCCTGTATGGGGAGATGATTATGCGGTATGTTGTTGTGTAAGTGCTACGCAAACTGGTAAAGAAATGCAGTTCTTTGGTGC
>OLGI01002969.1_pt1 | contig 11333 bp, 8 predicted proteins | sample 1605221 | NCBI WGS metagenome assembly OLGI01 (sample SAMEA3888915, study PRJEB22519) | human gut metagenome | biome: human gut; feature: human-associated habitat; material: faeces | place: Denmark | collected 2010
CCGCTACGTAGCCCCCTCTCCCCTTCGGGGAGCTCCCCCGATGGGGAGCCAAGACGTTCTGCCGCTTAACTTAATAGCATTACTCTCGCAGGGTCATGACAAAATGAAAGCGAAAGATCTTTTCATTGGCGGAGAAACAAGGCTCGTCAGCGGAAAAGCCGCCCGGGGGCTCATTGGTCGGTGTCGCATCTGCGCAGCAAGAGCAATAACATATTCCGCGCAGGCATAAATGCGACAGAAAGATGAACTACCAAACCAACTGGAATGAGAAGATAAATAGGAGCACTTAAAATTCCTATCATATATTTTTAATTTACTCACATAAATGCTATGCTTTCCCTGTCAGTTGTTCTTGCTGTTTTTTCAGAAAGGAGGTTCACGTGACAGAACAAAAAGGGAACACCGGATTGGACCTATTGCCACTCATGAAGGAATGGGATAAAAATTACTATTTCCGCTTCATAGAGACAGATCAATCAAATTTCGGACTCATCAGTACCTATGGTCACTATGAAGATTGGCAGCCGGTCAGCATCGTGTATCCCGAAAAAGAATCCCGCTTCATAAAAAAGGGGAAAACGTAATGAGAATTTTGAAGAGCAACTCTCCACATATATTTCTTAGAAGGATATAGATTCCTTCCTCAGATTCACACCCATAGGAGGATGTAAGAACGTTATGGATTTCTTAATCGCGATGGATCCAGCAGTGAAATGTCTGCTGCTTCTGCTTGTCGTCGCCATTCTTTTCGTTACCGAAAAGATTCCGCTGGCGGTCACCTCGATCGCTTCTGCTGTTTGCTGTTGGCTGCTCGGGCTGGTACCGCTCAAAGAGGTATTCCTCGGTCTCGCTGATTCTACTGTCGTGCTCTTCGGCGGCATGTTCGTCGTCGGTGCAGCGATGTTCTACACGGGCCTGGCCCAGGACATCGGCGCCCGTATCGTCAAGGTTTTCGGTACAAGTGAGACGAAGCTGATGATCGGCGTCATGATCATCGCAGCTGTCATGTCTGCCTTCCTCTCGAATACCGGCACCACGGCCTGCCTCATTCCGGTCATCATCGGCGTCTGCAAAGAAGCAAATCTTTCGCCATCCCGTATTCTCATGCCTCTGGCATTTGCTGCCGGTCTCGGCGGTACCTGCACACTGATCGGTACGCCGCCAAACATCATTGCAAACGTGGCTCTGAAAACCGCTGGTATGCCTGAGCTGCAGTTCTCCTTCTTTGAATATGCATATATCGGTATTCCGATCACCATTTGCGGCATCATCTATATGCTGCTCGTCGGTCGTCACATCCTTCCGGAAGTGAAGGTGGATGACTCCTTCGCAAAGACGGCAGAAGTCGAACAGGAAATCGAAGCGAACGAAACCACCAAGACCAAGAAGATCATCTGCGGTGTCATCATGCTCGGCGTCATCGTCACCATGGCGACGGACCTTGTTCCGCTGGAAATCGCGGCTGTCATCGGCGCACTCCTCTGCGTTGTTACCGGCTGTCTTACAGAACGTCAGGCCTATGACTCCATTGACTGGGTCACCATTTTCCTCTTCGCTGGCATGATCCCGATGGCTACAGCCATGAATACCTCCGGTGCAGGCAAGATGATCGCGACCTTCACTGTCGCAGCTATGGGCGGTAACCCGTCTCCTTATCTCATCACCGCTGTTCTTTTCATCCTCGCAGTCATCCTGACCCAGTTCATGAGTAACACCGCCTCCAAGGCTCTGCTTTGCCCGGTAGGTATCGCTCTGGCTACCCAGGTCGGCGCTTCCCCAAGAGCAGTCCTCATGGCGATCCTGATCGCTTCCTCCTGCGCATTTGCGACCCCTGTCGGCACTCCGCCAAACACCCTTGTGCTTGGTCCTGGCAAGTACTCCTTCATGGACTATGTCAAAGCCGGCTCCGGCCTCGTGGTGGTCTGCCTGATCGTATCTGTCATCGTCATCCCGATCGTATGGCCATTCTTCCCGAACTAATAAAAATATATTAGTAAAATATAATAATAAGAAATAATCTCCTCCTTTTATGCCCGCTGGATATGACTCATCCGGCGGGCTTTTTCTTTTTGGGGGGCTGGGGTAGCCCGTGGGGCAGGCCGCCCTTTGATTGTGAATGAAAGCCTTGCTTGAATGAGAAATTAGAAATGAGAAATGTGAAATGGTGGTGCGGCGCAAAAAATAATGAAGCGCCGCAGTGTATAGATGGTGGCGATGCCATGAGATGGTATTTCAGTGACTAGTGACCGGGATTCTCCAGCATCGTCATCCCGAGCGTAGCCGAGGGATCTTTACTGCACTGTGGGAATCAGCGTGTATGCGCTGAGGGGAAACGATGTCCTGGTGCTGCCTCACATCGGGCGTTGAGCGTTCTGCAATAAAGATTGAGGGCTACGCTCGAAATGGCGATGCACGCGAAGCGCTATCAAAACTCCGCAGCGCTTAGATCCTTCGACTCAGTTCTCATATTCCGGATTAGCCATTTTCTAACATACGACGCTTTTCTCCGCTCAGGATGACGAAATGCGCCGCACCGCCCCCGTTGAACCCACTGAACCCATAAGAACCCGCTGATCTCTGGCTACGCTCCCCACTTCGCATTTTTTCAGCAGGAGCGGATGAATGACCAACCACTAAATATGATACAATAAGAAAAAGTTATTTCTAAGGCAACACTGGTCCTGCGATCGGATCAGCGCTATCTTAGAATTCGAAAGAAAAAGGAGTGAAGGAGGCGTTTCCGCTTGGATCCATTTGTTCATCTCCACGTCCACACCGAGTACAGCCTTTTCGACGGCACATGCCGCATCAAGGAGCTTGTCTCTTATGTCAAGTCGCTCGGGCAGACGGCGGTCGCGATCACGGACCATGGTGTCATGTACGGTGCGGTCTATTTATATAAAGAGTGTATCGCGCAGGGCATCAAACCGATCATCGGATGCGAGGTCTACGTCACGAGGAAGAGCCGCTTCGAGCGGGCGAAGGGCGAGAAGGAGAAGCTGGGGCATCTGATCCTTTTGGCAGAAACGAATGAGGGCTATCAGAATCTCATCAAGATCTGCTCGAAGGGGTGGACGGAGGGCTATTTTCATAAGCCGCGGGTGGATCATGAGCTTCTGTCCAAGTATCACAAAGGGCTCATTGCGTTGTCGGCCTGTGTTGCCGGCGAGCTTCCGCAGGCGATCTTAAACCGCGACATGGATGAAGCCAGAAAGGTGATCCGCTACTACATCGATACGTTCGGGAAGGAGAACTATTTCCTCGAGCTGCAGAATCATGGCATCCCGGAAGAAGCGGATGTGCGTCCGGTACTGGCGTCTTTGGCAAAAGAGTATGGGCTGGGGCTAGTCGCGACGAATGATTTCCACTATACGAAAAAAGAGGATGCGAAGAGCCAGGAGATCAAGCTCTGCATCTCCACGGGAAAGACACTGGATGATCCCTATCATTTCCATTTTCCGAATGACGAATTCTACTGCAAGAGCGGGGAGGAGATGCAGGCGATCTTAGGCGAGTATCCGGGCGCTATCGAGAATACGGCAAAGATCGCAGAGCGCTGTCATGTGACCTTCACCTTTGGCGACCATAAGCTCCCGTCCTTTGATGTGCCGGAAGGCGAGACGTCCAAGTCATACCTGCGAAAGCTCTGCGAGGCGGCGATCCCGGAGCGCTATCCGGAGTCCATGGGAAAAGAGCAGGAGCGTCTGGATTATGAACTCGGTGTCATCAATCAGATGGGATTCTCGGATTACTTCCTGATCGTCATGGACTTCATCCGCTATGCGAAGACACATGGCATCCCGATCGGGCCGGGGCGTGGGAGCGCGGCAGGAAGCATCGTCGCCTACCTCCTGCACATCACGGAAATCGATCCACTGCGTTTCGACCTTCTCTTTGAACGCTTCCTGAATCCGGAGCGAGTCTCCATGCCGGATATCGATACCGACCTCTGCTATCGCGGACGCGGGCAGGTCATCGCCTATCTCGCAGAAAAGTACGGCGCCGAGCAGGTGGCGCAGATCATCACCTTTGGTACGCTCGCGGCGCGTGCCGTCATCCGTGATGTCGGCCGTGTCATGAATCTGCCCCTTCGCGAAGTGGACAAGATCGCAAAGATGGTGCCGAGCGGCCCGGGCGTCACGCTGAAGAAGACGCTGGACGGCTCGAAGGAATTCAAAGACCTCTACGAGTCGAATGCGACGGTACACACCCTGATCGATCACTGCCTCGACCTGGAAGGGCTTTCCAGAAATTCCGGCACGCACGCCGCCGGCGTCGTCATCTGCTCGAAGCCCGTCGATGAGTATGTGCCGATCCAGCTCACTGCGGATGATTTCATCCAGACGCAGTACGAAAAAGATCAGGTCGAGCAGCTCGGCCTTCTCAAGATGGATCTTTTGGGGCTTAGAAACCTCACCGTCATCCATGATGCGGTCGAGATGATCCGGGCGAACCGCGGTGTCACCATCGACATCGACCGCATTCCTTCTGTCGACGAGAAGACGTGCGAGATGCTCTGCGCGGGCGATACCACAGGCGTTTTCCAGTCCGAGTCCTCCGGCTTTACGAATCTTCTGATGAAGCTCCACCCGGACCGCTTCGAAGACCTCATCCCGATGGTCGCCCTCTACCGTCCGGGTCCTTTGGGCAGCGGCATGGCGGAAGATTTCATCAAGAGAAAACATGGAGAGATCCCCATCGAGTACCCGCATCCCTCCCTGGCTCCCATCCTGAAGGAAACCTACGGCGTCATCCTCTATCAGGAACAGGTCATGCAGATCGCCTCTGTCATGGGCGGCTTCTCCCTCGGCCAGTCCGACATGCTCCGCCGCGCCATGGGACACAAGGAGCCGGAGATCCTGCAGAAGAACCGGGATACCTTTGTCACAGGCGCCGTGAAGAATGGCGTCGATGAAAAGACGGCGAATTACGTCTTCGACCTCATGGTCCACTTTGCCGGTTACGGCTTCAATAAATCTCACAGCGTCTGCTACGGATGGATCGCCTGGCAGACCGCCTATCTCAAGGCGCACTACCGCGCTGAATTCATGGCTGCCATGATGACCTGCTACAATGGCGACAAGAACAAGGTCAGCCGCTACATTTCAGATACCAGAAGAGCCGGTGTGGAGATCGCCGCACCGGATGTCAATCTTTCAGAAGCCTATTTTTCTGTCAGCGGAAATAAGATCCTCTTCGGACTTGATGCCATCCAGAATGTCGGAGAGAACGCCGTCGAAGCCATCATCCGGGCACGACAGAAGGGCGGCCCCTTCACGTCCATGTCGGATTTCTTAGAGCGGGTCGAAGGCAAAGGCCTCAATAGCCGTGCGTGTGAAAGCCTCATCCGCTGCGGCGCGATGGACGGCTTCGGCTACAACCGCTCTCAGCTCCTCGCCGCACTCCCGCAGGTCATGAGTGATGTCGCCGCTGCGAAGAGCGACCGGGAGAGCGGACAGATGTCTCTCTTCGGCGGGGACGAGATGAAAAGCTCCGTCGTCTATCCCGATCTCGAAGACATGGATGCGGCTGAAAAGATCGACTGGGAAAGGAAGCTCTTAGGCTTCTACGTCAGCGGTCATCCGCTCGAAAAGTACAAGAAGCAGATGGCCGCCTGCACGCCCATCTACCAGCTCGAGACCGAAGGCAGCCGCTACGACGGGAAGACAGTCACCTTGGGCGGCACTGTCACCCGTGTGAAGGGCATGGTCACCAAGAAGGGCGCACCCATGGGTTACGTCACCATCGAAGACTATGAAAGTGAGATCGAATCCGTCCTCTTCCCCTCCGTCTGGGAAGCCGCGCGTCCCTTCCTCACCGAAGACGCGCCCATCTGTATCCGCGGCCGCGTCCAGTCGAACGAGCGAGAAGTCAAGATCTTAGCCGACAGCATCATACCGATGGCCCAGTTCCAAAAGACCGTCCGCGTGCCGGTCGATGAAGTCCACCTCTACGTCGATCCCCGTCATGAGACAGACAAGGTCAGTGCCGCCCTCGCCAGAGTCCTTGCGAAATACCATGGCGGCACACCCGTCATCCTCCACCTCATATCCTCAAGGCAGGAGATCCGCATGGTGCCAAAATTCTATGTCGACTTTTCCGAAGAAGCCGAAGAAGCGCTGAAAGGGCTTCTCGGTAATGCGGCGGTCGAGGGGAGAAAGAATTAGTGACTGGGGAAACTCTTATTCAATCGAACCCTGCGATTGAATAAGAGCTTCTTTATATATTTATTGATAAATTTGATAATAAATAGTACAATAAAGGAGGGAGGAAACAACTATGGAAAACTTGACACCCGCTTTAAAAAACATGATTCCGATCAGCCTGTTCAACAAAGGCATGGCAGGAAAAATTTTCAAAAGTGTTAAAGAAGACGGCTCTAAGATTGTCATGAAAAATAACATGCCTGAGTGCGTTTTGCTTTCGCCAGAAAGTTATCTTAAGATGACAGAGAAACTGGAAAATGCTGAACTCTTGGCACTCGTATTGCATCGCATCGAAAATGGTGCTTTACAAAACACCAGAGATTTTGATGAGGTTATGAAAGATCTAAAAATTTCTTCAGAAGATTTGGATGATATTGATGACTCTGAGGTGGAGTTTGAATGATGTGGCACGTTCGGCTTTCGGCTTATGCTGAAAAAGATTTAAAAGGTTTTGATAGGTATCATCAGAAAATCATCGACAAGGCGATAAAGAAAGTGGTACAGAATCCAGGTGCTGATGGCTATGGAAAGTTGCTCGGAAATAAGAGCGGGAATGCGTTGCATGGCCTGTACAAAATCAAATTGAAAAAGTCTGGCATTCGGATTGTCTATGCGCTGATTCAGGTCGAAAATGAAATGCTTGTCATTATCATCGGGGCGAGAGCCAATGATGAGGTATATGATTTGGCTGCGAAGCGATATACGCGTATGCAAAGCCACGAGAAAGTATAGATTTAGGAAATCATGATTCAGTGGTTGTCTGAGCTTACTCCGCGTTGGCAGTAAGGATAGCAGTTTGTGTTTTAGGAGGCAGGTCGCATGAAAAAAATATTTAGTTTCATTGTGATGGTTGTTTTTATGTTTTCTCTTTCTACTGTTTATGCAACCGAAAAGACGCCAACATTTACTAAAAAAGATGCTGTTATTTTTTATGAGGTGCCTGATCAAATTTTGATGTGTCAAAACAAGCAGGAAGATATGATTAAAGGCGCTATAGAGTTTGAAAAAACACTAAAAAAATATTATCAGAAACGCTTCAATGTGATTTCTTTACAACGTACGTATATTGTTCCTGCAGAGGATGGTAAATATCCGGCAGATGAAAAGAAAAAGCTTTTTGATATGGCTCAAGGTGTATTGCCTGTTATTGTAAAAATTGATTTGCTCGGAAACAGCACTGCAACAGATACTTATCAGAATATGTTTGGCGCAAAAAAATCAATCACAGTACCTACAACCACGATTGAATACTGTGAACAAATCGGAGATGACGCAGTACAAACTTTTTGGTATTGGAAGAAACAGGCTGATTATAGGCCGGAAACGTTTAGTATTTTTGGCGATGTATTTGCTGCTGATGTTGATGCTCGAAAACTGACTAAAATATGCGTTGAATCATTCATTAGAGATGTAAATATGTTTAATCCACCTAATAAATACACATACCCAGAAATTTACTCTCGCTATTGGGCATTTTACTCGGGCGATGCTAAAATGCTAACAGCGATGAATCAAAAATAAGAAAACAGAGCGACTCATGAAAAGGCCGCTCTGTTTTTTATGGAAGAGTTGATCCTGAGCCGCATTCGTTTTTAAACTTTGGTTTACTTGTAATGAAGCTTTTGACGTATTTTCGCTTGGCTTACATTATGTTGTATTATTTTAGAAACTTCCTTTTCCCCATAGAGCTCTATTTATGCTATACTAAAGCTAATATGTATATAAAGCGGGAGGATGAGAGAGCATGACATGATGATGGAATATTTCATACTCTCTCATCGTAAATACAGCAGTATTATTTACTGTCCTGATGGCAGCCAAAAATGTTGCTGTACCCACACGCCGCACTCATGCAGTGTACGCCATTCGTGCTGCGTGGCATATGATTTCGACCTCACAGAAGGGAGACACTATGAAGTTTCTGGTTTGTATCAAACAGGTCGTCGACACATCGAAGATGGAAGTCGATCCGACTACAGGAAGACTGAAAAGAAATAATGCGAACAGCATCATGAATCCGCTGGATCTCCATGCGCTGGAAGCGGCATTCTCGCTGCGCGATGAAGTGGGCGGCACGGTGACGGTCATCACCATGGGCCCCCCGCAGGCAGCCGCTGTCCTGAAGGATGCGGTCGCTATGGGCGCTGATGAAGTATACCTCGTGACGGACCGCGCATTTGGCGGTGCGGATACTCTTGCGACGAGCTACACGCTGGCTAAGGCGATCGAGAAGCTGGGAACATTCGATCTTATTTTCTGCGGGCAGGAGTCCATCGATAGCAATACGGCGCAGATCGGCCCGGAGATCGCTGCGACGCTCGGCATCGCGGATGTGAGTGCAGCCGTAGGCATTTCCTATGAGAAGGAAGGCTTCCTCACTGTGAAGCGCCAGATCGGTGGAAATATCGAGGTGCTCGAGCTTGCTCTTCCGGCGGTCGTCACTGCGACAGAAGCGCTGAACCATGCGAGATACCCGAGCATCAAGGGTCTCCTCAAGAAGGATGAAGTGGAGATCGGAAATCTCACGGCAGCCGATCTGCCGGTCGATCCGGCGCGCATCGGCATGAAGGGCTCTCCGACGCAGGTCCGTCAGGTCCGTCCGGTCGTGCCGCCGAAAAAAGAAAATCTCCGCATCGAAGGAAAGACGACGGAAGAAGCGGCAGATCTCTTCCTCTCGGCTATGCAGAAACTGAAGGTCATCTAAGGAGGGGCGAAATGGATTTTTCTGAACACAAAGGTATTTATGTCATCGGAGCGCTTGCGAATGGCAAGATCCAGAAGGTCACCGGTGAACTGACCGGCGAAGCCCGCGTACTGGCTGACCAGCTGGGGGAAGAGGTCGCAGTCATCCTCATCGGTGCCGATCTCAAGGATCCGGCATCCTCGCTGATCTCCCTCGGTGCAGATAAGGTCTATGTGATCGATCATCCGCTCCTTGCCCACTATGATGGGAAAGCGTACCAGAAAGCACTGGCGCCGTTCCTCTTGGAGAAGAAGCCGGATACCATCATCTTTGGTGCGACGCCATTCGGCCGCGATCTCGCCCCGCGTCTGGCGGCAGAGCTCGTCTGCGGCGTCACGGCAGATGTGACGGAGCTTTCGGCAGATACCGAGAAGGGGCTCGTCATCTGGTCGCGTCCGGCGATGGATGGGAATATCATGGCAGATATCGTGTCTCCGGACTATCGTCCTCAGGTCGGCACGGTCCGCCCGGGCATCTTCAAGTACCCGCAAGCCGATGCTTCTCGCACGGGCGAGGTCATCTCCCTCTCCGTTTCCCTTGAAGAGAAGGATCTCGGCACGGTGCTGAAGGAGATCATCGCCGGTGAGAAGGACAGCCATCCGGTCGAAAATGCGAAGGTCGTCGTCGCAGGCGGCCGCGGCATCCGTACGGAGGAAGAATGGGCGAAGCTCCATGAACTCGCTGATCTTCTGGGGGCAGCTGTCGGCTGCAGCCGTCCGATCACAGAGCTCGGCTGGGAGCCGCATCGCCACCAGATCGGCCAGACCGGCAAGGGCGTAGCGCCGAAGATCTATTTCGCACTCGGCATCTCGGGCGCGATGCAGCACATGTGCGCAGTCAATGCGGACATCGTCATCGCGGTCAATAAGGATCCGAAGGCGCCGATCATGGAAATGGCAGACTACGCTGTCGAAGCGGATCTGAAGGATTTCCTCCCGCTCCTCATTGAAAAAATCAAAGCACTGAAAAGCAAGTGAGGGATGAATGGTCAGGAATTGGGGACTGGGAGTCTCGAGTGACTAGTGACTAGTGACTGGATTAGAAAAATCTTTTCTCGTATCGTCATTTCGAGCGAAGCGAGAAATCTTTGTTGTTCGCGGTCAAACGAATCCTGTCAGAAAAGCTCAAACGGGAAACCTGCTTTTTAAGAAACCTTCGGGCATCGCCACATCCATACTCTGCGGCACTTCTATGTTTTTATGCGCCGCACCAACTCCCTTTGAACCTCTTGAACCTATAGAACCCGCTGAACCTCTTTCGCAGGCAATCAAGAGGCAGAACGCCCAAGTGGTAATATCCCTCATAAGCCATAATAATAACAATTTGTTACGGAGGTGAGACGTATGGCAGAAAGAAAAACTACCATATACTACAATCACAATTTCTATTATGATTTCTCCCAGATCATCGCGGCAGATGACAGAGGACTCCAGTTTGGCGACGGATGCTATGAATGGATCCGCGTCTACAAAGGCCATCCGTTTGCTCTTTCCTATCACACCGACCGTCTGTACCGCTCCATGCGTCTTTTGGGCATTCGTCCCGTGACAGCACCGGACGAATTCACCGAGATCGTGGAAACCGTCGTCGAAGAAAGCGGCATCGAAGAAGGCTATGTGAAGATCATCGTCACCCGCGGACAGGGCGATCATGATTTCCTGATCCCTGCCAGAAATCAGCTGCGTCCGAATGTCCTGGTCTATGCCAAACCGATCAGCTTGGATGCCATTGCCAAAGTGCAGGATGGCGTGAAGTGCATCACGATGAAAGATGATCGCGGACACCACTGCGACATTCTTTCCCTCTCTCAGGTGGATAACCTTCTCGCACGTCAGGACGCACTGAAGCAGGGGTGCTACGACGGCATCTTCATCCGAGACGGCCTTCTGACCGAAGCCACCCACTCGAATGTCCTTATCGTCAAGGCGGGCGTCATCTGGACCCCGGGCACGAATGAATTCATGACTCGCGGCATCACCCGCTCCCTCGTCCTTTCCCGCGTCGCTCCGACTGCCGGTGTCACCTCCATCGATGATGCGACAGATCCGGTCCGCCTCGAAGATATGATGAATGCGGAAGAAGTCTTCCTCACGAATTCTCAGGACGGCATCATCCCGGTCCTCTCCATCGACGGAAAGCCGATCGGCAATGGAGAAGTCGGCCCTGTCACTCGTAAGATCCAGCAGCACTATGCGCATCTCATGAGCGACGGTTTGCCGTAACAGGTTAGTATGTAAAAACGCACTGCGAATGATTTCGCGGTGCGTTTTTCTTTTGGGGTTCAGGGGCAGACTACGGGGCGTGCTGCCCCTTGCTTGGAGATGAAAGTCTCTCTTGAATGAGAAATTAGAAATGAGAAATGCGAAATGGTGGTGCGGCGCATA
>OLGI01002973.1_pt1 | contig 11323 bp, 8 predicted proteins | sample 1605221 | NCBI WGS metagenome assembly OLGI01 (sample SAMEA3888915, study PRJEB22519) | human gut metagenome | biome: human gut; feature: human-associated habitat; material: faeces | place: Denmark | collected 2010
TCAATTCTTAATTCTCAATTTTTAATTTCCTGATTATGCATCGATATTTGCATACGTTGCATTCTTTTCGATGAAATCGCGGCGCGGGCCTACGTCTTCACCCATCAGCATGGAGAAGGTATAGTCGGCTTCGGCTGCATTCTCAAGATGCACTTGCTTCAGCATGCGGTTTTCCGGATTCATGGTTGTCTCCCACAATTGTTCCGGATTCATTTCACCCAAACCTTTGTAGCGCTGGGTGTGGACTGCATTTTCCGAACCGCCGCCGTAAGTATCGATAAACTTCTGGCGCTGTTGGTCTGTCCAGCAGTATTCTTTCACCTTGCCTTTGGTGCAGAGATAGAGCGGGGGAGTGGCAATGTACAGATACCCTTGCTGTATCACCTGCGGGAAATAGCGGAAGAAGAGCGTCATGATCAGCGTGTCGATGTGAGAACCATCGACGTCGGCATCGGTCATGATGATTACTTTCTTGTAACGCAACTTGTCTATATTGGCTTCCTTGCTGTCCTCTCCGTCTACACCGAAGCGGATGCCCAAAGCCTGAATGATATTGTTTACTTCATCGCTTTCGAATGCTTTGTGCCACATGGCCTTCTCTACATTCAGAATCTTACCGCGAAGCGGCAGGATAGCTTGGAAAGTACGGTTACGTCCTTGTTTGGCAGAACCGCCTGCAGAGTCACCCTCGACAAGGAACAATTCGCATTCTTCCGGGTCTTTGCTGGAGCAGTCGGCCAGTTTGCCCGGCATGCCGCCACCGGACATCGGTGACTTGCGTTGTACGGACTCGCGCGCCTTGCGTGCAGCCACGCGTGCCTGTGCTGCCAATATCACCTTGTCTACAATCATTTTGGCCTCTTTGGGATGCTCTTCCAGGTAATAGGAGAGTGCTTCGCCTACAGCCTGGTCCACAGCTCCCATAACCTCGTTGTTACCGAGCTTTGTCTTGGTCTGTCCTTCAAACTGCGGTTCGGCCACCTTGATGGAGATAACTGCGGTCAGACCTTCGCGGAAGTCATCGCCGGAAATCTCTACTTTTGCCTTTTCCAGCATCTTGTTGTCTTCGGCATATTTCTTCAAGGTGCGGGTCAGCGCACGGCGGAAGCCGGCCAGGTGCGTACCGCCTTCGATGGTATTGATATTGTTTACATAAGAGTGGATATTCTCGTTGTAGGAAGTATTGTACATGATGGCTACTTCTACCGGAGTACCTTGCTTTTCGGTGTTGATGTAGATGACATCGTTCACCAGATGTTCGCGGGAAGAATCTATATAGCGTACAAACTCCTTCAAGCCCTCTACGGAATAGAAAACTTCTTGCTTGCAGCTTCCGTCTTCTTCTTTTACGCGGAGGTCGGTCAGCGTAATTTTGATGCCGGCGTTCAGATAGGCCAGTTCGCGCATGCGGGTTGCCAGAATATCGTAACTGTAGACCGTTTCAGTAAAGATTGTAGCATCCGGCCAGAACTGTTGGCGCGTACCGGTGATTGCGGTAGTGCCGACTTCCTTTACCGAATATAGCGGATGGCCGCATTCGTATTCTTGCTGGTAGATTTTTCCGTTGCGGAAAACCTGCGTCGTCATGTGCGTGGACAATGCGTTTACACAAGATACACCGACGCCGTGCAAACCACCGGAAACTTTGTAGGAACCCTTGTCGAATTTACCGCCGGCATGCAGCACGGTCATGACAACTTCGAGAGCGGATTTCTGTTCTTTTTCGTGAAAGTCTACCGGAATACCGCGTCCGTTGTCTTGTACGGTGATAGAGTTATCTTCATTGATGGTAACTTCGATGTGGTCGCAATAACCGGCGAGCGCTTCGTCGATGGAGTTGTCTACAACCTCGTAAACCAAGTGATGGAGTCCCTTGGAACTAATGTCGCCGATGTACATGGCAGGACGCTTACGTACAGCCTCTAAACCTTCCAGTACCTGGATGTTACTGGCCGAGTAATTGCTTTCGCCGTTTATCTTTTCTTCTTCAGTCATAATCTAATTTCTCTTATTGTAATAACAAAGCAAAAATAGTGAAAATCCTTGATATATCATGCCGGCGGCTTGATAAATTTGGGCTGTTTACAGCTTTTTAGCACCGTGAGGATTTGTTTGTTTTGAGGGTATTGCCCGGAAATGATACAAACGCAGAAAAGTCCGAACTAAAAAGTTCGGACTCCCATATCTTTTGTGTAACTTATCAGCTTAACCGAGTTTGTTGATATAAACTGCCAACTTCGACTTCAGGTTGTTAGCCTTGTTCTTGTGGATTACGTTAGTCTTAGCCAACTTATCCAACATCTTTGTGATACCAGGATACATTGCTGTTGCTTCAGCTTTATCTGTAGTAGCACGAAGCTTACGAACAGCATTTCTCATGGTTTTGCCATAATATCTGTTGTGAAGTCTTCTTGTCTCTTCTTGTCTGATTCTTTTCAGTGATGATTTATGATTTGCCATCTCGACTAATCTATTTTTTTAGTTCTTTATTCTTTTAACTTGTAGCCCGTGGGGGAATCGAACCCCCCTTTCAAGAATGAAAATCTTGCGTCCTAACCGATAGACGAACGGGCCATCCTTGTTGAGCGTTTCCGCTCTTTGCAACCGTTTTTCCTTTCGTTTGCGGTTGCAAAGGTAGAAACTATTTTTGAATTGGCAAACATTTCTGATAAAAATTTTGCAGAAATTCTTCTGCGTTTTCTCTTGTATGTGGTTTTATTTATTGATAATCAGGTATATAATGATGTTTTAAATTTTCTGTATTTGCTTCATTTTTTTTATTCCTCTTCTTTAAGTTCCGTAGTTTCGCGCTTTTTTTGTAGCTTTGTTAGCCGGATTGAAACTTGATAAAGGACGGAAATGTTACAGAAAACGCAAGGAATCGTATTGCATTCTTTGAAGTATAAGGATACTTCTATTATTGTAGACATCTATACCGAGGTGTCCGGACGGGCTTCTTTCCTGGTTCCGGTGTCCCGTTCGCGCAAGGCTGCGGTGAAGTCGGTACTGTTCCAACCTCTGTCTTTGGTGGAGCTGGAAGCGGATTTCCGTCCGAATACTGCTATATATAAGGTGAAAGAGGCAAAGTCTTTCTATCCTTTTACTTCGATTCCTTACGATCCTTATAAATCTGCCATCGCTTTGTTTCTGTCCGAATTCTTATATCGTGCGCTGCGCGAGGAGGCGGAAAACCGTCCTTTATTCGCTTATTTGCAGCATTCCATTGTCTGGTTGGATGAATGCGGCAGTGGCTTTGCCAATTTTCATCTGGTCTTTTTGATGCGTTTGTCGCGTTTTCTCGGATTGTATCCGAACTTGGAAGATTATCACGGCGGCGATTATTTTGATTTGCAGAATGCCTGCTTTACCCCGTTGCGTCCGCAATTGCATTCCGACTATATAGCGCCGGAAGAGGCGGCACGTCTCACAAGGCTGATGCGCATGAACTACGAAACGATGCATCTCTTTGCCATGAGCCGCATGGAGCGTGCCCGTTGTCTGACGATTATGAACGAGTATTACCGTTTGCATCTGCCGGATTTTCCCGTACTAAAGTCTTTGGAAGTCTTGAAAGAGTTGTTTGATTGAGCTCCGTTTCAAAGGGCATTCCGTTTCCTTACGTGTTTCCTGGAGTTTCCTGTAGAGAAACGCGCGTTTCCCTTAAGGGAAATTTCAGTTTCCTTAAAGGGAAATTCTCGTTTCTATGAAAGGGAACGGGCGTTTCTTCCGGGGGAAACGGGCGTGTCATAGGCATGGAAACAATAAAAAGCCGTACTTCAAGCTGCTCTCCAACCGGAGGGGAGCTTGAAGTACGGCTCTGTACGTATTGGGTTGGGCAGAACGCTTATCCCAGCAATTCCTTTACTTTGGCCGAGATGGCACGTCCTTCGGCAAGCCCGGCAAGTTTCTTGCTGGCTACGCCCATTACCTTGCCCATATCCTTGGGACTTGTAGCGCCAACAGCAGCAATAACTTCTGCCACGATAGCCTTCAGCTCGTCATCGCTGAGAGCTTCCGGAAGATATTTTTTCAGTATAGCAATTTCTTCCTTAGCTTGGGCAACCAATTCGTCACGACCTGCTTTTTGGAATTCCTCAACAGAATCCTGACGCATTTTGACCTCTTTCATCAAGACAGCCAGAACCTCATCATCTGTAAGTTCCTTTTTGTCATTGATTTCAACATTTTTAATATTAGCACGCACCATGCGGATAACAGACAAACGCAGTTTACCTGCTTCCCTGTCCTTCATGGCCTGCTTCATATCAGCAGTCAATTGGTCTTTTATAGACATACAGCCCGCCTCCAATTATCTGGTTTTACGTTTTCTGGCTGCTTCGGATTTTTTCTTACGTGCAACGCTCGGCTTTTCATAGTGCTCGCGTTTTCTTACCTCAGAAAGAATGCCTGCCTTTTGGGTTGCTCTTTTAAATCTGCGCAGTGCGCTGTCTAAAGTTTCATTCTTGCCAACTTTAATTTCTGCCATCTGTTCTCCCTCCCTCCACACACTTAGGGAAGTGTATATGCAAATTAAGTTTCAGCCGTTGCCAGCTAAAAACACTTACTGATTAATTATACAAGAAAAGACAAGCATTGTCAAGGTTTAGCATGGGGGCCAACCCAAAGCTTTGCCGCCAATTACGTGAATATGTAAATGTTTTACTGTCTGACCGCCTTCATCGCCGGTGTTGATAACAACGCGGAAGCCTTTTTCGGCAATTCCGGTCTTTTCAGCGATCATTTTAACCTTGCCCAGCATGTATGCAACCAACTCGGGGTCCGCAGTAGTGATGTTAGCTGTGTGGTCCTTAGGCATCAGCAGCACATGAACCGGAGCAGCCGGAGCAACGTCATTGATAGCAATCATTTTATCATCTTCGTACACTTTGGTAGAAGGGATATCGCCCTTAATGATTTTGCAAAAAATACAATTCTCAGCCATTTCATGTCCCTCCTCTCATTTATCGTATCTAGTTATATTCTGTATTTATTTCTTTTATCCTGCTAAAGAAATAATTTTTTCACAAATTAATTCAATTCGCCCAGCAAAAAATCCTCTTTGATGCCGGTAATTTTTACCTTGACAATGGTATTCGCCAGCTCCGCAGTTCCCGGAACAACAACGCGCAGATACGGACCGCACAGGCCCTCCATATGCTCATCATCCACAGGCTGCTCAAACAGCACTTCCTCCACCTTGCCGACAGTGCTCTGCAGCATTTGCTGATGCAGCTCCTCGTCCACCTTCGCCAGACGCGCCGCACGCTCGCTCTTCACAGCCTCGTCCACCTGCTCTGGCATTTCGGCAGCAGGCGTACCCTTGCGCTTGGAATAAGGGAAGATATGCATTTTGGCAAAGCCGCATTTCTTGGCAAATTCCAAAGTAGTCGCAAAGTCCTCCTCGGTTTCGCCGGGGAAGCCCACGATAACGTCCGTAGTAATTGCCACATCAGGCACCTGCGCACGGATTTCGTTCACCAGCTCCGTAAAGCGCTTTGTGTCATAAGGACGATGCATAGCGCGTAAAATCTTGTCGCAGCCGCTTTGCAGCGGCAGATGCAGGTGACGCTGCAAGCGCGGTTCTTCTGCCATCAGCTGCAGCATGCGCGGTTCCACCTCCACGGATTCCAAAGAACCGAGGCGCACACGCTGCACGCCTTCAACGCTCAGCGCTGCCTTTACTGCGTCATACAAAGTAACGTGCTTGCCTTCCTTCGCCAGCTCCTTGCCGTAGCAGCCAAGGTGAATGCCGATGAGCACAACCTCCTTGTAGCCTGCGGCAACCAGCTTGCCAACCTCCTCGCGGATGCTGTCCAGGCTGCGGCTGCGCAGCGGACCGCGGGCAAAGGGAATAATGCAGTAGGTGCAGTATTGGTTGCAGCCCTCCTGAATTTTGAGGAAGGCGCGGGTTTTATCGGTTTCCGTGCCAACGCCCAGTTCTTCGAACTTAGTATCCACAGTCATCTGCTGCACATTGTCCAGAATCTCCGTACGCTTGTGCTCCAGCGCTTCTTCGACCAGCTCTACAATGCGGCCGCGCTCCTGATTGCCGATGATTACATCAACACCTTCGATAGCACGCACCTCCTCCGGCGCAGTCTGCGGATAGCAGCCGGTAACAACCACCAAGGACAGCGGATTGTGACGCACAGCGCGGTTGATAATCTGGCGCGATTTGCGCTGACCGGTATTGGTAACAACGCAGGTATTAACTAAATAAACGTCTGCCGGTTCACCGAAAGGCACAACCTCATAGCCCGACGCACGGAAAATCCCCTCCATGCTGGCAGTATCAGCCTGGTTGACCTTACAGCCCAGCGTATAAAATGCAATTTTTCTCATCTATGTTTAATCTCCTAAATCTCCGGTTTCATAAAAAATAGCTGAAATAGCGACAAGTCCTGCCGTTTCCGCACGCAGAATGCGTCTGCCCAGCGATACGGGCACAGCGCCTGCGGCACGTGCCGTTTCCAGCTCCGCTTCGCTGATGCCGCCCTCAGGACCGATAATCAGCAGTAAATCAGTCAGCGCGCCCTTGGCCTGCGCCTCCTTCAGCGCCGCCTTCAGGCTCTTTTTATCCTCGCACTCGTAAGCGATAATCTTCGTAGCGCAGTCATTCGCCGCCAGCATTTGTGCCATCGTCTGCACAGGCTGCACCTCGGGAATAATATCGCGCTTGCTCTGCTTCGCCGCGGATTCGGCAATCTTCTGCCAGCGCTCCACCTTCTTGGCAGCCTTCGCACCGTCAAGGCGCACCACGGAATGCTCCATAGCCACAGGCACCACGCTGTAAGCGCCCATCTCCACAGCCTTCTGGATGATGAACTCCATCTTCTCACCCTTCGCCAGGCCCTGCGCCAGAATCAGGCGCACAGCCGGCTCATGGCTTTCCGCCAGCTTCTCTAGGCAATGCACAGTAACGCACTCACTGTCAATCGCACTGATTTCCGCCAGCGCGCTCACGCCGTCGTCACTAACAATCTGCAGCTGCGCACCCGGCTGCATGCGCAGCACCTTACTGATATGACGTGCATCCACGCCCTCAATAGTCATTGTTTCGTTATATAATTGCGGTACAAAAAAACGATGCATATAGGTTTCCCCTTACTTTTTCTTCTTCATCTGCATAACAACCCAGCCGCCGCGATGGTCAACCGCGTCAACATAAAGTCCCTGCGCCTGCGCTGCAGCCTCCACATCCGGCATACGCTCCTCAATAATACCGCTCGCCAACAGCACACCGTTGTCATTCAGCTTCTGCGGAATATCCTGCAGCAGCATAATAACAATATCGGCAATAATATTAGCGATAATTACATCAGCCTTGCCCTCGGTGCCATGCAGCAAATCGCCCTCGCGCACCTCAATCTGCTCGCTCAGGCCGTTATCCGCAACATTCTCCTTCGCCACGCGCACTGCCACACCGTCAATATCAACAGCCTTTACAGACTTAGCGCCCAGCATTGCCGCAGCAATCGCCAGAATACCGCTGCCGGTACCAACGTCAAACACTGTAGAATCAGGCGTAATAACCTTCTCCAAGCGCTCCATCATCATATTGGTAGTGTGATGCGTGCCTGTGCCGAAAGCCATACCCGGATCGATTTCAATAACATGCTCGCCTTCCTTAGGAGCATACTCCTCCCAGCTCGGCTTAATAACAAGGCTCTTGCCCACATGAGTAACATGGAAATACTGCTTCCATTCGTTAGCCCAATCCTGCTCGCTCACCTTGCGGAAGCGAGTATTACCGAAACGGTATTTGCCGATGCGCTCCTCAATCAGCGCCAGCTGCTCGGCAATCTCCGCCAGGCGTTTTTCCAGCTTCTCATCATCAGCATAATAAGCGCTGACGGTAACAACCTCGGTATTCTCCTGCTCCGGAATATCGCACAACTCCCAGGTACCACTGTTTCTCAAATCATTAATCAGCTGCGGATCCTCAATCGCAACTCCTTTAGAACCGATACTCGTAAGCATATCTGCTACAGCCTCAACTGCTTCATGCGTTACCGATACATTAACTTCTATCCACTGCATTGTATGCACTCCTTTGAAAATTATTCATTATATTATTATACACTATCACGGCAGGAAATGTACATAATCACTTGACGCAATGCGCCAATCAATTTATACTTGATATAGTATTTTATACTATAATAATTAAGGGAAAGAAAATAAGGTAACCAAATGCTCTCATTAGACAAAATTTATCATGCAGCCTTCATCCTCAAAAGCGTAGCACGTAAAACAGATTTAATAGCTGCTCCGCATTTAAGCGAAGGCAACAACTTGTATCTGAAAACAGAAAACCTGCAGGTAACAGGCAGCTTCAAGGTACGCGGTGCCTATTACAAAATCAGCCAGCTTACACCTGAGGAAGCAAGCAAGGGCGTAATCGCCTGCAGCGCCGGCAACCACGCTCAGGGCGTAGCCTTGGCTGCAACCAGCATGGGCATCAAAAGCGTCATCTGCATGCCGGACGGCGCACCGATTATGAAGGTAGAAAACACCAAGCGCCTGGGTGCGCAGGTGGAGCTTGTTCCCGGTGCCTACGATGAAGCACATGACCGCGCCGTACAGCTGCAGGAAGAAACAGGCATGACCTTTATCCATCCTTATGACGACGAGCTTGTTATTGCTGGTCAGGGCAGCATCGGTCTGGAAATTTTAGACCAACTGCCGGATGTTGAAGCAGTAATCGTACCGATTGGCGGCGGCGGCCTTATCAGCGGCGTAGCCTTCGCTATCAAAAGCCTGCGTCCGGAGGTTAAGGTTTACGGTGTGCAGGCAGCAGGCGCAGCCAGCATGTACAAAGCTTTCCACGACCATAACTACGAAACATTAGATCACGTCAGCACCTTTGCCGACGGCATTGCTGTAAAAACTCCGGGTGAAAACACCTATGAGCTCATCAGCAAATATGTTGACGATATCGTCACCGTAAGTGAAGATGAAATTGCTACAGCAATTTTAACCTTAATAGAAAAGCAAAAACTAATTGCCGAAGGTGCAGGCGCAACTCCGGTAGCAGCAGCGCTGTTCGACAAGCTGCCGATTAAGGGCAAGAAAACCGTTTGCGTTGTATCCGGCGGTAACATTGACGTTAATATTCTTTCGCGCGTAATCACCCGCGGTCAGGTTACCAGCGGCAGAAGGGCAGACCTCGTTATCGCTTTGCAGGATCGTCCCGGCCAGCTGCGTGAAGTGAGCGAAATCGTAAGCAGCTGTGGCGCTAACGTTGTAGGCGTACAGCACAACCGCAGTGATGCCGATATGGATATCACAGGTTGCTTCCTGCGCTTAGAACTGGAAACCCGTGATGCGGAACAAATCAACGAAATTCGTGCAAAGCTTACCAAGGCAGGCTTTACACTGATTGATAAAAACGCCGCTCATTATTAACAACAAAAAAATTACCACAGCCTACATAAAATGTAAGCTGTGGTTTTTTATAGTGCGTTACATTATTCTGTTCCTTGTAAGTACGAAGTATACGACGTTTATATTACGCTATCTTATAAGAGCGGGGAGAATGTACCGGAGGCGATGCGAACCTGACGAACGCGTACTTTTAGTACGTGGAGGAGGGTTTGCGATGCATACGGTGCGTTATACCCGCTCTTGCTGAAGCCGACGAACGCGTACTTCTAGTACGTGGAGGATGGTTTGCGATGCATACGGTGCGTTATACCCGCTCTTACTATTCTACGGTAACGCTCTTAGCCAAGTTCCTAGGTTTATCTACATCCAAGCCCTTAGAAACACTCACATAATAACCCATAAGCTGCAGCGGAATAACTGCCAGGCTGGTCATGAAATGCTCGTCGGTCTTAGGAATATACACTGTGAAATCAGCGGTATCCTCAATATTATAGTTACCATAGGTAGTCAGGCCCATCAGGTAAGCGCCACGGCTGCGGCACTCTACCATGTTGCTGACAGTCTTTTCGTAAAGTTCGCTTTGAGTCAGCACACCGATAACCAGAGTACCGTCCTCAATCAGGCTGATAGTACCATGCTTCAATTCACCGGCAGCATAAGCCTCACTATGAATGTAGGAAATTTCCTTCATCTTCAGGCTGCCTTCCAGGCTGACAGCGTAATCAAGACCACGGCCGATAAAGAAGATATCCTTAGCGTTAACCTGCTTAGCGGCAAACCATTGGATGCGTTCCTTATCCTCGATAATCTTTTGGATTTTATCCGGCAGCTGTGCCATTTCCTGAATCAGCTCCAGATATTTAGCTTCATCAATAGTGCCACGAACAATAGCAAACTGAATTGCCAGGCAGTAAGCAGCAATCAGCTGAGTGCTGTAAGCCTTGGTAGTTGCAACGGCAATTTCCGGTCCTGCCAGAGTATAGAAAACATTATCAGCTTCACGGGCAATAGAGCTGCCTACTACGTTAACGATGCCAAGAGTTTTGATGCCCTTTTCTTTAGCCAGACGCAGAGCTGCCAAGCTGTCGGCAGTCTCACCGGACTGGCTGACAATAATAACCAGCTCGTTCTTGCTCAGCAGAGGCTTGCGGTATCTGAACTCGGAAGCCAGCTCGGTGCGAACCGGAATCTGTGCCAAATCCTCAATTACATATTGCGCTGCCACGCCTACATGATACGCACTGCCGCAGGCAACGATGCAAATCTGGTCAATCTTTTTGATATCCTCATCGCTGAGACCGACAGCGCTCATATCCAGCTTGCCGTCAACCAGTACGGAATTCAGGGTATCGCGAACTGCCTTGGGCTGCTCGTGAATTTCCTTCATCATGAAATGCTCAAAGCCTGCTTTTTCGGCAGCTTCGGCATCCCATTTAATTTCGGTCAGCGGTTTTTCGATTACTTCTTCATCAACGTTGTAGAAGGTAACCTCGCCGTTAGCCAGACGAGCCATTTCCAGATTGCCGATGTAATAAACCTTACGGGTGTATTTCAAAATAGCAGGCACGTCGCTGGCAACATAGCATTCGCCGTCCTGTACGCCGATGATCATCGGGCTGTCCTTGCGGGCAACATAAATTTCACCAGGATATTCCTTGAACATTACTGCCAAAGCATAGGAGCCGCGCATACGGATCATAGCATGGCTCAGAGCATCGGTAGGAGTATGCTCGTATTTTTTATAGTAGTAGTCAATCAGCTTAACGGCAACCTCGGTATCAGTCTGAGAATAGAAGGTGTAACCGTTATGCAGCAGCTTTTCCTTCAGCTCCTGATAGTTTTCGATAATACCGTTGTGTACGGCAACTACATTGCCATCAGCACTTGCATGCGGATGCGCATTAGTTTCGGAAGGCTCACCATGGGTTGCCCATCT
>OLGI01002988.1_pt1 | contig 11258 bp, 7 predicted proteins | sample 1605221 | NCBI WGS metagenome assembly OLGI01 (sample SAMEA3888915, study PRJEB22519) | human gut metagenome | biome: human gut; feature: human-associated habitat; material: faeces | place: Denmark | collected 2010
AGGGTGCCGCTTCGCTTGCCCTGGGCTATGTGCTCCATTGGGCTTTCAGCCCGCCTTGGCCAAATCCGAAACTTCTATTAGTAACGCTACGGTATCAGCCAATTACCACATTCTCTACCATATAAATTAGATGCAGTGAAACATCTTGCATCTTACACTAATGACATTTAACACTCTGAATATCAGATGTTTATGTAGTGTAGGATATAGTGAAAACTACTTGCACTACTGCCTGCACGCACCAGTTGCGGCAGCACGCAATAACGGCATAGGGGGAGCGGATTTTCAGTCGGTCTGATTGAAAATCCGCTCCCCCTATGCCGTTAGAACACATTGTTACATCGCAAAATTACAGGGCCGCATTGTGGCGTATTCCCCAGTATCAAATTCGCCCTCCTTTGCACCCGTATCCCCCTTCTCGCTTGTGTAAGATGCAGGCCTTGGCGTGTAGGTTTGGTGTAGGATTGTTTAGAAACATCTTACACTGTTGAAAGTGCTGATTATCAGTTTGTTATGTCTAATTAGTGTAAGATGCAAGATGTTTGTTACCCAACAAAATGGTAGGTGTTTGCGCCCCGGAAACGCCTCAAAACGATAAGCCCCACATGGCAAGTAAGGCTCTGGCCGCAAAGAACAGCATGGGCACGATAAGAGCCGGCAGCAGATTGATGGTTTTGCAGTCCTTGATGTGGAGCACACCAAGGCCTGACGCCGCAATCAAAATGCCACCCACGAGCGACACCTCCGAAATGAGCTCTTCAGATATGAACGAGCGCGACACAAGGGCAATGCCGTAAATGGCCGACATCCACACTAACACGGCAACCGAGGTGATAGCCACCCCAAAGCCATACGACGAGGCCACCACCACCATGGTAACCAGGTTGAGTGTGGCGGCAGTCATAAGGTAAGTGTTGTCGCCATATAGCGCGCTCATCACAGGGCCCATCATGGCCAGTGTGCCTACACAGCACAGCAATATGCCGGTGGTGATGCCCTCGGCCAGGTTGGTGGTAGATATGCGGCGCGTGGCCTTCTCCATGCGTTGGTCCATTTTGCACACCGTGCCCACAAGGCCGCCTATTGACAGGCAGAAGATGAAGAGCGCGGGGTAATGTGTCTTTTGCATACTGTCGATGGCCACATTCATGCCGAGCGCCAGGGCACAAAGTCCCATGGCGGTGTTGAGCACGTTGATGTATTTCTCGCTGATGCCACGTTTGAATAGTGCACCGATGGCGCTGCCAAGCACAACGGCTATGGCATTGATGATGATTGCGTACATTTAATGTCGTAAAATTGTTGGTTGATAGCGTGTTACGGGGTGCGAAGTTACGACAAAAAACTGGCGTGACGCAGTATGCCGCGCACAAAATGTGTGGCGAGACAGTGGTCAGAGGCACGGGTACATTATTTTGTAAGTAGGTGTTCATAATTATTTTTACATTGAAAGTGCGTTGTCGGGACGCAGATATCTCCTTCGTTTGAGGGAGCATAGCGGGCTATGTGACCGAGGACGAAGGAGATAGATGCGCCTCGAGAACGTGCTTTCAATGTGAGAATGACACTTGCTGATTGTATAAAATAATTTTGAACACCTGCTTAATACAAAAAACACCTGTTGATGTGGCAGTGCAAAAAAGTTTTTTCGTACTTTTGCGCATCAAAACATGACAGGGCACAAGCCCTTTTTAATTATAAACCCTAAAATGGACGACTATCACGCGGATACCAACGTTTGATGCCGACCCGAGACAGGCCTCTGCCCCTTGCACAAGCCGTTTCGTGCCGGACGAAACGTTGTGTGCAGGCAGTGAATTTCTCATCACAAAGTAAAACGACCTGTTTCTTTATGCGTACTTACTGGAACTACAACAAAAAGCTTCAAACCATTGATGAGTGGGCGCCCGACTGCTGGGTGCAGGTAACCTGCCCTACGCCAGAGGACGAAGATTTTTTGACCAAAGAACTGCAAATTCCCGATTACTTTCTTGACGACATTCGAGATAAGGACGAGCGCTCGCGTTATGAATACGACGACGGGTGGTCGCTCATTATATTGCGCATACCCTATGTAAAGGAGGTGGCCTCGCGCACACCGCACACTACCATACCTATGGGCATAATCCTTAACAAAGGCGTGTGCGTGACGGTGTGCAACTACGAGACCAACATGATGATAGATTTCGTGTCGTACCAGCAAAAGCGCAACCAGGGTTTTACCGACTCTGTCGACCTTGTGTTCCGCCTCTTCCTGTCGTCGGCCGTGTGGTATCTGAAGCGGTTGAAGCAAATCAACATTTTGCTTGAAGAGGCCAAGCGCAACCTCGACCGCCAAATAGATAATGAGGACCTCGTGGGACTGTCGCGCCTGCAGGATAGCTTGACCTACTTCATCACCTCTATCCGTGGCAACGAAACATTGCTCTCGAAGCTCAAGTTTAAGTTGCCCGTCGATGAATTGGACGCCGACCTCATTGAGGACGTGACCATTGAGATGAACCAGGCGCGCGAAACAACCAACATCTACACCAACATTCTCGACTCCACCATGGAGACGTATGCCAGCATTATCAACAACAACATGGCTGGCGTGATGAAACAGATGACCTCGGTGTCCATCATACTGATGTTTCCGACACTCATAGCCAGTATCTTTGGTATGAACCTCGTGAGCGGAATGGAAACCGTTTGGTGGGGGTTCCCCGTAGTAATCATTGCCTCTATCGTGGTGACAGGCATTTTTTATGGTCTGTTCCGCTGGAAAGCTTGGATTTAAGACCAGTAAGGCAAAGTTTTTATCCGATTTACTTGGCGTATACGCATTTATTGTGCAAATTTGCAATTCCCACACACGGGTGTGGGCTACTACATATATAACTCACGTACGATCCTATCCTATTTATTATGGACGAAATTAAGAACACTGCTGAAACAGAAGAACAAAAGGTGGTGGCTGCCGAAGCCAACAATGCCGAAACTGCTTCAGCCGAAGTAACAACAGACACTGCTGCTCCCGAAAAGCGTAACGAACCGGCTACAAAGGCCGAGGTGATTGATCGCTTGAAGGATATTGTATATAATGGCGGTAATGTGGAGCGCGCTGAACTTGACCACTTGAAGATGCTTTACTACCGCATTCACAATGCCGATGTGGTTGCTGCCCGCGACAAATTTGTTGAAGAAGGTGGTAAGCCTGAGGACTTTATGCCGGCTCCCGACACTGAGGAGGAGAACTTCAAGGCTCAACTGTCGCTCATTCGCGAACTCCGCAACAAGGCTGCCGAGGAACAAGAGAAGGAAAAACTGGCCAACCTGAAACGCAAGCAGGAGATTATTGAACGCATCAAGGAACTCTCTGCCACTCCCGACGACGCCGACAAGGGCTACAACGAGGTGAAGGACCTGCAGGCCGAATGGAAAGATATCAAAGCCGTGCCGGCTGAGAATGCTACCGAACTGTGGAAAAACTACCAGCACTATACGGAGCAGTTCTACGACCAACTGCGCCTCAACCACGAGATGCGCGCTTACGACTTTAAGAAAAATCTTGAAATAAAGACGCACTTGTGCGAGGCTGCTGAAAAGTTGGCCGATGTGGAGGACGTTATTTCGGCCTTCCACCAGTTGCAAAAGTTGCATCAGGAATATCGCGAAACTGGCCCCGTGGCCAAGGAGTTGCGCGACGAGATATGGAAACGCTTCAAAGATGCTTCGACTGTCATCAACAAGCGTCATCAAGACCACTTCGAGGCCATCAAGGCTAAGGAAGAGGAAAACTTGGTAAAGAAAACCGAACTCTGCCAAAAGGTGGAGGCACTTGAATTTGGCGAACTCAAAACCTACAACCAGTGGGAATACATGACCAAACAGGTGCTGGCCATGCAGGCTGAATGGAAAACTATTGGCTTTACGCCCCGCAAGGTGAACAACGAGGTGTTTGAACGCTTCCGCGTGGCTTGCGACCGTTTCTTCCAGGCTAAAACGGCTTATTTTAAGGCTAACCGCGAAAAGCTCAACGCCAATCTCACTGCCAAGAATGCACTCATCGAAAAGGCTGAGGCTTTGAAGGATAGCACCGATTGGGGTGCCACTACCAACAAGTTTATTGAACTGCAAAAGGAGTGGAAAACCATCGGCCCCGTGGCGCACAAGGTGTCAGACGCCGTGTGGAAGCGATTTAACGACGCTTGCAACTACTTCTTCGACAAGAAGAACGAGGCTAATGCCGGACAGCGCAAGGAGGAGGAAGCTAATCTCGAACTGAAAAAGGCGGTGATTGCCGACCTTGAAAAGCTGGCCGAGAACGCTGGCGACAACTTGCTGCAGAGCGTGCGCGACTTGCAAGCGCGTTGGAACGAGATTGGCCATGTGCCTTATAACAAGAAGGAGAAGACTTATCGCCGCTACCGCGAGTTGTGCGACAAAATTTACGACACGCTGCACGAAACTGCTGGTCGACGCCGCATGGACAACTTCCGCAAGACTGTGGCAGACAAGGGTGGCTCTGAATTGACGCGCGAACGCAGCCGTCTGCAAAATGCCTTCGATGGCAAGAAGCAGGAAATTCAGACTTACGAAACCAACCTCTCATTCTTCCGTACCAGTTCGAAGAAGGGTAATTCGCTCGTGGCCGACATCGAAAAGAAGGTGGCCCGCTTGAAGGAGGACCTCGAAGAAATTGGTCAGAAAATTAAGGCTGTGAACGAACAAATCAAGGCTGAAAAGGCTGAGAAATAATATTGTAGAACACAAGTATCAAGCATAAGTGTGGGTGGAGCGCCATAGGGTGGCTCCGCCCACATCTTTTTGTGCCAGGTTTGTACGAAAGTAAATAAATCGTTTGTGTGTCACCAAACGCTATCTCAAGACGCTACCACAAGACGCTAACTCAAAACGCAAGCTCAAAACGCTACCTCTAATGGGGGCGACGCGTCCCGCGTCGGGAAAATATGCAGCTGTTATTTAGCAGAGTTTGTATGCCTTTCCTTTCGCTATCCCGACGCGAGACGCGTCGCCCCCATTAGAGGTAGCGTTTTGAGGTAGCGCTTGAAGCTTGTATCTTGAGGTAGCGTTTAGTGCTTGCTTTTTGTGCTTGCTTTTTGTAAGTCATGCAGTAAGCACCAGAAGAAATCCCCTCTTAATTCATTGCGCAAATCAATTGATATACTTACCTTTGCAATAACAGAAATCGTTTGCATACCGCTTGATCTGCAAGCAAGTCGTTTTATATATGAACCAGAGATTGAGTGTAGTTTTTAGTGTTATTCCATAGTCGAATGAGGTCAGAATGAAAATCAAACATATATTCATTTCGCAACAGCTTATACGCCATATTACATACCGCAGCGCATTGTACGCCCTTGGTTTGGTATGCGCCTTTTGGTTGCTTGTCACGCCCATGGGGTGCCACAAGCGCGATGCACAGACCAATGAGGTGCAAGCCCCAACGGCTGCCGACTCTGTGCGCCGGTTGGTCATGACGGTGCGCAGTAGTGCACGTTTGTATGTGACTGAAATGCAGGTGCACAAACTCGTGACCAACACCGACGAACCCGTGTTGACGGGGCAGGTGCTCGGCATGCCGGTCAACATGCCGACGCGCATTGGCAAACGACGCGTGCTCATTCCGCTCGACGTGACCATAAAGGCATACATCGACCTGCAACACTTTGATGAGCGCAACGTGGAGCGCACCGACAGCACCCTGATTGTGACGCTGCCCGACCCGCAGGTGGTTATAACAGCATCGAAAATTGACAACAAGGGTATACGCCAATATGTGGACATGGCGCGCTCACACTACACCGATGCCGAAATTACGGCTTTGGCACGGCAGGGCGAGGACAGCATTGCACGACACATGGCCCACTATGGCATAGAACGCGAGGCACAACGCAGCGCTGCCAACCAACTGCTGCCGCTATTGCAGCAAATGGGCTATAAGGAGAGCCAGGTAACTGTGCGGTTTAAGAAAACATTTACTGACAACGATTTTGTACGCATGACGCGCAGACAATGAAGCAGACTGATAAACAACATAGCATCATGACATGGCGCAAGGCCATTGGCAGCCTGTTGCGCTGGTGGTGGGTGGGGGCTGCTGCCATAGTGGCAGTGGCTGTGGCCTATATATATAAAGGCGTGACCGACAATCCACCCGTCAGTTTGCGTGTGGTGCATAACACGCGCATCGATGTCACGCCCGAACAAATAATGGCCGTGCGCGACATCGGGCAGTGGGAGTTTCTCACCATCAACACCGAGGAAGTGGTGGAGTGGGAGCACAAGCGCACTTTCGGCACCGACCGCCTGGTGCGTATATATCAGGGCACATTGCGGCTCGGGGTGGATATGCAAAAGGCTGCTGACGGGTGGTTTGTGTCATTGCCCGACTCCACAGCTCAACTCACCTTGCCACCAGTGTCGCTGCTCGACGAGCGCTTTATTGACGAGGCCAGGACGCGTTCCTTCTATGAACGGGGCTCGGTGACGCCCGATGTGCTTGACCAGCTTTATGCGCAAGCGCAGCAAAAAATGCGACGTCGCTGTTTGACACCACAGAATATGCAGGCAGCGGAGAGCAACGCGCGGCAGCAATTCGAACGCATTTTCCGGCAAATGGGTTTCAAGCGTGTCGTCGTCAAATTTGATGGCAAGTAATGAGTGTGCCTTAAGAATTTATGGCTGTCCTGTAAAATGTTCAAGCACTAAACGCTACCACTAAACGCTATCACCAAACGCTACCACTAAACGCTACCTCTAATGGGGGCGACGCGTCTCGCGTCGGGAAAATAAATAAAGACTCACAGATAGCACTAATTACACTTCTGTCTGTGAGCCTTTGTCTCAAATCCCGACGCGGGACGCGTCGCCCCCATTAGAGGTAGCGTTTAGTGATAGCGTTTAGTGGTAGCGTTTGGTGCTTGGGCGTTTTACAAGGTAGCAAGAGTTTCAGTTAATGGTGTTGTAACGACAGATGCAACGCGAAGCACAAATCTCCCGAATTTTGCATATTTTACACGAAATAGGTGTCCGATTGGTACCAATCGGACACCTATTTGATAGCAATCGGACAAAAAAGCATAGCAATCGGACACAAGTTTTAATATTTATGCTTTGCCTTTGTGGCATATAATCACAATAAATTAAGTGTAGAATATGAAAAAGAAAGTATTGTATTTGCTATGCATGGCCTTTGCCATGATGGCATGGCTGCCTCCACAACTGTGGGCGCAGACTCAGCCTTCGGGAGGAGATGGTAGCAGCGAAAGTCCGTTCCTCATTACCACAGCCGAGGAACTCAAGTGGTATGCCAGCTATGTGAATGGCGAGAGTGGTGACAACGTGGTGCACACCACGGCGTGTGCCCAACTTGTTAAAGACATCGACCTTTCTACCGTGTGTGGCAAGGGCAAAGGCAACTGGACGCCGATTTCTAAATACGGCATTTACAAGTATGATAGTGAATATCATTTTGATGGCGTTTTTGACGGAAATGGCCACACAATATCCAATCTCTATATAAATGACGAGAATGGTTCAAAATTAGGGCTTTTTGGATATATAAAACCAACCGCATCAAGTGCACCTGCATCTGTCAAAAATTTGAAGATGGACAATGTTCAAATAGTTGGCAGAGAATATATTGCCGCTGTGTCTGGTTCGGGCAGTGGTGTCACGTTTGAGAATATAGAAGTTATAAGTGGCAGTATTGCTGGTACAAGAATTATTTCTGGCATAAGCAGTTGTGTTGGAAATGCAAAGAACTGCATAAATCGTGCCGATGTGACGGCCAGCAGTATGTATGCAGCAGGTGTTATTCACTATATTGGAAAAGTGTCCAATTGCAGTAATCATGGTAAAATAACTGCAGGAACAGGTCTGGCTGGGGGCATTGTTTCAAGGGGCGATGGAATTGCAAAGTTGACAGATTGTGCCAACTATGGTGATATCGAGATTACACAGCCAGTAGCTAATGACTGTGGAGTTGGCGGTTTGCTCGGTTTTCCATGGTACGTAGAAATCAGTAACTGCGCAAATTTCGGAAATATCTACCTCAAAGCACAATCTGAACTTGTGGGCGTCATTGTTGGCAAAGGGTTACTTGTAAAAGCAAGCGGTATCTTGGCCAATACGGGTAACATTTATGTTGGCGGTACGGCTCAGACCGATGTGCCTGTGTTGCAGTCTGGCATTAGTTGGGAAGATAACAAAGTTAATAACACTGCCAATTGTCTCACCCCTACGGCAGAGCAGCTTACTTCGGGTTGGCTTACCTGGCAGTTGCAGCAGAACTGCAGCACACAAACGTGGGGACAGAACATCAGTGCCGATCCAAAGGACGCATATCCTGTCATAGGCGGTAGTGTGGTGTATGCAGTAGGAAGTTGTATTAACATCCAGTTTAGCAACGTCTCGGGTGTTGTCACTCACAACCTTACGCATCACGAGGCAGTGGCCGCCACTTGCACCATGAAAGGTAACCACGAATATTGGTATTGCAGCGATTGCAAAACATACTTTAAGGAGGAGGCCTGTAAAAATGCCTACACCGATGATGCTGATCCCAATACGGGCGTGTGGATAGAGATTCCGCACACCCTGCCAGCCGATTTCGACGAGAACGGACTGAAATATTGCTCGGTGTGCGGACATGTTGAGGCCGAAGCCCCAACGCTTGTGGCTGATGAGGCATCGCCGTTTAATGGCTACTACGCCCTCAGTAAGGCAGGTCATTTGGTGTGGTTGCACAATCAAGTGCAAGCTTATGACAAAACGACACAGACCTATCCATACGAAAGCATCAAGTGCTATTTGGCAAACGACATCAGTTTGAAAGCTGTTTGTCACCCTGCCGATGCTGCAAACAACGTGGCAGAGGCAAATTGGAACCCTATTGGCGACAATAACCCTTTCAAAGGCATATTTGACGGCAACGGACACTGCATAAAGAACCTGTATTCTTCGTTATACCAGGGTGGCTATGTCGGATTGTTTGGCTCTGTCTATGGTGGTACTATCAAGAATGTCACAGTTGAGGGCGTAATCAAGTCGTCATGCTCAAACCAGGGTATGATTGCTGGTGAGTCAGTAGGTGCCAACTATTATAATTGTGTGGCTAAGGGCCGTATCATCACAAGCGGCAATGTTGAATATGTGGGAGGCATAACAGGCTGGTTCACACCAAATAGCGCTTCCATACCTGTTGTGCGGGGCTGTGTAAGCTATGTAGACATCGTTTCAACCAGTACGTTCGCAGGTGGCCTCATAGGTAAATCTAAAAATAGCATCATCATGGAAGCCTGCGCCAACTATGGTAATGTGACGGGCAAAAACAATGTGGGCGGTTTGATGGGAAACACTGATCCAAAAACCGATACTCGTATCACAAACTGCTATGTAGGGTCTTGCGAAGTGAGAGCGACAGGAACAGAAACAGCCCCAAATGTGTTCTTGACTTGCTTTGAACCTTCGGGCAAGCTTTCGACTTTCGAAAAAGTCTTTTATTCAAAAGACGCCAAGGTATTTGCATCAGCCGATGCCACAGAGCCTGAGGACCTTGCCACTCGTATTGCTTATGGTGCTTACAACACATCGCCAGCATTTGTAGGCTTTACGGCAGAGCAAGTAGCTGGTGGCGAAGCTACTTATTACATGAACGATGCAACGACGGCATCGCCCGTTTGGACACAAGACCTCAGCCAAGCAAATAGCCAGCCTGAGCTTAACGGTGATGCCACACTCCACACAGTGTACAAAATGGGCTATGGTCATGGTAGCACCGCTCTCTCGTTCAGCAACAAGCTGACTGACCAAAACACGCTCCACCCCGAGGCCGACAATAATGGCAGCCACGACAAGGCATATCGTTATGTGTCAGATGGATACCAAAGCTGCACACACTCTGCTACATGCCGTGAGTGCGGTCATAAGGTTGAATCTGAGGCTTGTAGTCGAGATAATGACATCTGCACAAAGTGCCATTATGGTGATTTGTTCGAACTGGCAGACGGCGAGGCATACACCCTTGCAAATGGTGCAGAAGTGTATGAATTGAACTATGTCCGCAATTTTGGTGGCACGAACTGGACAACGTGGTATGTGCCGTTTGAACTGACGCTCACACCGGAACTTTGCCAGAAGTACGCTTTCTCGCGCATCAACAACGTGCACCAATATGACGATAACAACGACGGTGTGGCCGATCGCACCATCGTGGAGAGCTTTAACCAAGCCGAAGGGGTGACCCTCAAGGCCAACTACCCGTACTTGGTGCGCGCCCTGACCGATGCCGACAAGAAAATGACCATTACCCTGACCGAAGTGGAATTGGCCAATGCCGAGAGCAAGCACATTGACTGTATGAGCGTGGATCACACCTACACCTTTACCGGCACATACAATGAAATGGGTGAAGGCGGCACCGAGGCAAATTCGCCCTTGTCACTCTTTGATTACTCTGACGGGAACATGTGGCTCAACTTCCACAGTCTGCCGGCTCAGCGCCACTACCTTGTAATCACACCGCGCAATGGCAGTACCCCGACATTGGCTCCGGCACGCGTAATGTTGCAAGTGATAGGTGACGAAACGGTGACTGGCATAGTCAACCTCTATGGCCGCGACAAGCGCTCTGCCGAGACTTACGACCTGTCGGGCCGCCGTGTGGGCAGCAACCAGCGCGGACTCCTTATTAAGAATGGCAAGAAAGAGCTTGTTAAATAACCATTTAAGACAGATAACAACACATGAATAACAGAAAACCATACATGGCACCAGCCACCACGCTTTACCACATTGAAGCGTCGACCATGCTCTGCGGCTCAGGCGGCGGCAATGTAACTGAAACCGAAGTGCGTCCGGGCGAATATGCACCCGACCCACCCCAAAACAGTTGCGGCATGATGTCCGACGGTGGATATTGGGACGCTGAGTGATGACACATTGACATGAAACGCTATTAGCGCAGGGGGCGTGGAAGTTCGGCTTGACGAACTTTCCACGCCCCCTCTCTTTTTGCTGCATCTTTTCCCGACGCGAGGACGCGTCGCCCCCATTAGAGCTTGCGTTTTGCAGTAGCGTTTGAGTTAGCGTTTTGTGGTAGCGTTTTGTGGTAGTGTTTGGCGCTTGTGTTTGTTGCTTGAAGAAACGCAAGCACTAATGGGGGCGACGCGTCTCGCGTCGGGGAAAGACGCAGCTATTATTTAGTAGAGCTTGTATTCTTTTCTTTCATTATCCCGACGCGAGACGCGTCG
>OLGI01002989.1_pt1 | contig 11255 bp, 9 predicted proteins | sample 1605221 | NCBI WGS metagenome assembly OLGI01 (sample SAMEA3888915, study PRJEB22519) | human gut metagenome | biome: human gut; feature: human-associated habitat; material: faeces | place: Denmark | collected 2010
AAAGGAACTGTTTTCCACCATTAGGAACATGGTGAGTATATTCCCGAAAGGTAATAAGGCTTGCCAGAGACGCCACCAGCGTCCCCGCACCGCCCACATTGACGCCGACCAGAAGAGCGCGGGCATCCTGCGTGAAGCGACTGAGCAGAATGGCAGCAGGAACATTGCTGATGATCTGGCAGGTGAGCGCGGAGATCAGCATCGTTCCGTGGGACAAAAGGCAGGCAAACAGCACCCGTACAGGTTCCATGCGGGCAAGATTGCCGGAAAAGGTGAAAAAAGCGGCGAAGGTAGCCAGCAGTCCCCAGTCTACGGTTTTTAATGCGTGCCGATCCAGAAACCAAAGCGCCAGCACAATGACAGTCAGGCCAAGAACGTAGGGCACCAGTCGTAGCACCATGGCAACGGCTAAACAGAATAGTCCACCATAGATAACGGCTCGGCATGAGTCTACCGTGACCTGTGCTTCCGGCACGAAAAGCTGTTCTTTTGGAAACACTAAGCAGCACAGGAGAATGAGAACAGTAGACAGGATGAATGGCGGCAGCATTGCCGAAAAGAACGTTTTCGTGGAAAGACCGTAATAGCTGAAAAGATAGAGATTCTGCGGATTGCCGAAGGGTGTGATCATTCCGCAGAGGTTGGCGGCACAGTTTTGCAGAATGAACAGGAGCGCCGTGTGCTTTTCCTGCCCAGTGGAGGAAAGAACAAACCAGCCCAGTGGCAGAAAAGTCAACAAGGCGGTATCATTGGTCAGGAGCATAGAGCCGAACATGGTGATGACCACCAGCGCCGTACACACGCCCCGGACAGTGGAAAAGGTGTGTACCATCCGCTGGGAAAGAGCGGAAAAGATATGCAGATCCCGCAAAGCACCCACCACTGCCAGCACACAAAACAGGCAAGCAAGCGTCTTGAGGTCATAATAACCTAAGTAGTCCCTATCAGGCGGAACAAAAAATGCCGTTACAACTGCGGCCAGTAATGAAATGACCAGCATGGCATTGGCGCGGCACCAAGATTTGACCTTACTCATAAAAAGCCCCTTTGCGTGAAAAATGTAGAATTCTGTATGGACACTTCTGCGAAGAAGATAACACATTTTCAAATGATTTACAATGGCACTCCGTTGACCTAACAAACGCTAAAGGCAGTTCAAAACTTGTGTACATTTTGCGCTGCTGGAATCAATAAAAGCATTTTTAAAAATATTTCGATTTCTTTGGAAGAATCAGTAGCTTTCCGGCTGCAAGGTGTGATATGTGTTGTGGCTACCAAAGAAAGGAGCGATGCTCATGGCAAAGAAACGCGCCAACGGCGAGGGCAACATCCGCAAGCGGTCTGATGGACGCTGGGAGGGTCGCTACACCGCAGGCTATCATCCCGAGACCGGAAAGCGTATCATCAAAAACGTGCTGGGTAAGACGCAGGCGGAATGCAAGGCGAAGCTAAAGAAAGCCATTGAGGAAAGCCAGTCATTGGACGTCGGCCGCGCCGATGAATACACGGTTGCCGCTTGGCTGCGGACGTGGTTTGAATTGTATGCCAAACCGCACATTCGCCCATCCACCATGAACTACTACCACCGGAACATTGAACAGCATATCATCCCTGCTATCGGGAATATCCCGCTGAATAAGCTCACCACCCGTGACCTGCAAAAGCTCTACAACGATTTACAAAGCAATGGCAGGTTGCGAAAGGTACAGAAAAAGAAGAAACCCGGACTGAGCAATTCCACTGTGCGCGGCATCCACATGATGCTGCACAATGCCCTTGACCGGGCGGTGAAAGAAAAACTCATTCTCACCAATCCTACGGAGAATTGCATCATCCCCAAAATTGAAAAACAAGAGATGAAAATCCTTCACCCAGACCACATCAGCGCGTATCTGAACGCCGCCGAGCGGCGTAATGCCCTGCCGATGTTCTATCTGGAACTGGTCAGCGGACTGAGAAAGGGCGAGCTGGTCGCGCTCCAATGGAGCGACCTCGACGAAGCCAACTGCACCATCTCCGTCAGTAAGCAGGCCAGCTGGGACACAGAGCACCAGCTCATTCTAAGCCGCCCCAAAACCGGCAACTCTATCCGCGAGGTGTCCATCCCGCAGGATGCCGTGGAGCTGCTGAAGCAGGAATACGCCAAACACCCCGACAATCCGTGGATGTTCCCATCCGGCAGGACCGGTGAAATGTATCACCCCGACTCGGTCGTAACACTCCACAAGCGGATCCTCAAGGATGCGGGCTGGAGCATATCAGGTTCCACGACCTGAGACATACGTTCGCGACCTTGGCACTCCAAAACGGCGTGGATGTCAAAACAGTATCCTCGATGCTAGGTCACTACGACGCGGGCTTCACCCTCCGCACCTACACCCACGCTACAAGACAGATGCAGCAAAAGGCCGCGGAGAAAATGGGCAGTTTCATGGCGCAGGTCATGTAAGCAGAAAAAGCAAAAATACCGGAGAGAAGGCAAAAGCTTCCTCTCCGGTACTCTTTGGATCTATCGGGATAATTCCGCGTGTGGGTCACGGTGTGGGTCAGGCAGTTGACCCACATTTTGACCCACACCTTTTTCAGCGTTTTTGCAACAAAAAGCATCGAAAACCGAAGTTTTCGATGCTTTTTGTCGTGTGTCGACAGAAAAGATACCGCCGTCAAAGCCTTGTGCCGCAATGGTTTCTGCGGTTATACCCCCTTTTTGAAAAGACAAACGGCAGAATATCCCTCGCAAGGTGGATATTCCGCCGTTCATCTTCTCATTCATAGATTTCCTGCTCAATCACCGTTTTGCTGTCTCGGAAGTGGATGCGGATGGTTTCCGCGTCCTCCACCGTGATCTTTTGGATGACCTGCCGGACGAGCTCATTGTCAAATTCCGTATAGCCTGCAGCGCATTCCATGATGCTGTCCCACATCTGCCGGCGTCTGGCAGCCTGTTCCTCCAGATCGACCTCTACCTGCTGCGCGTCCGCGATCTGTGCCTTGAGGGATTCCTTCTCATCCGTCAGCGCTTTCATTCTGGCATTCAGCTCGGTATCGGCCATGTTGACGAGCAGCCGATTCAGCACATCGCTTTGCTCCCAGCTCACCGCATCCATGCGCTTCTTCAGCTGCAGTAGCTGCGCGCCAGCCTGAGATAACGCCTGTTTTGCTTCCTCCGCCATGGCCAGCACATCGGGGCAGACCTCCTGCCGGATGGCGGTGTACTCGTTCATGGCCGCGAGGATGGCGCTGTGCAGCCTACCTTCATCCAGCGTCGGGGAGTGCTGGCAGTATTTTGTACCGAACTCCAGCCGGGAGACGCAGCGCCATACGATGCGCTTTTTCCCATTTCTGGCCCATGTGACCCGCTTGTAGGGGGAGCCGCACTCGCTGCACACCAGCAGTTCTGTCAGAGCGTATTTGCCGGAGTATTTCCCAAGTTCCGTTTTTCCGCTCTTTTGCAGCACCTTCCGTTTGCTGGACCGGCGCGTCATCTCCTGCTGCACCTGATTGAACAGGTCCCTTGAGACAATAGCCGGATGGCTGTTCTCCACATAGTACATCGTGCGTTCACCACGGTTCTTTTTGACCTTTTTGTTGATGCAGTCCGTCACATAGGTTTTCTGCAGCAGGGCGTCTCCAATGTACTTTTCATTGGTCAGGATATTGTGGATGATGGAGGGAGACCAGCGCTCTACACCCTGTGCGGTTGGAACACCGTCCTCCTCCAGCTCCCGCTTGATCTGTCCCAGGGTGCAGCCGTCCAGATACCTGTGGTAAATGCGGCGGATGATCTCCGCTTCCTCCGGTACGATCTCCGGCTGTCCGTCCGCCCCCTTCCGGTATCCCAGCATCTTCTTGTACTGGAAGGTGACCTTTCCCGCCTCCGCGCTCTTCTGCTTTCCCCACGCGACATTCTTGCTGAGAGACTCGGATTCCGCCTGGGCAAAGCCGCTGAACAGGGTGATGAGAAATTCGCTGGATTCCGTGAGGGTGTTGATGTTTTCCTTCTCGAAGTACACTCCAATGCCGTTTGCTTTCAGGAGCCGCACCGTATCCAGGCAGTCCACCGTGTTTCTGGCAAAGCGGGAGAGGGACTTGGTGATGATGAGGTCGATGTGTCCCCGCTTGCAGGCGGTGATCATCTTGTTGAACTGTGTCCGCTTTTTCAGGCTGGTGCCTGAGATGCCCTCATCGGCATAGATCCCTGCCATCTCCCAGTCCGGGCTGTCCTCGATTTTCTGGGTATAGTAGGTTTTTTGGGCTTCGTAGCTGTTGAGCTGCTCTTCACTGTCCGTCGAGACGCGACAGTAGGCCGCTACGCGCATTTTTCCGTCATGGTCTCTGTGCAGTTCTTCCGGTTTTCTGGTTGCGGGGATCACCCGCACCCGCCGCTCTAAGGTGGCTGCTGTCGCTTCCATGGATCATTCATCCTTTCCTGTCGCTTTTTTATCCGTAAATATAAGAGTTACTTCGGTATCCTGTGAGATGGTGATATGGGAAACCGCTCGTTGGAAGCGTCTCCAATCCGCCTCTGTCAGACTATCTGACGGCTCAGATTCGGCAGACGGCTCTGGACAGCAGTCATACCGCGCTGCCGCACCCTGCAGGATCAGCGCCATCACCGCTTCCGGCGAGTCCGGCTGCTCCAGCCCCCGGTTGATGGCATTGTCCAGCCGCATGACCTCCGCAGAGGGCGTGTAGGCGGTGCAGCTGGGCTGTTCATGGTCCCGGAACTGACGGACGATCCCGTTTACCGTCGCATCCATGTCCATGACCGCGGTATTCCCGCAGCCTTCGCATCTCAGATACAGCTTGCCGCTGTTCTGCCAGCCGCCGCCCAGCCGGGTCATCTTCCCGCCGCAGGTGCAGCGGAAGTATGGAGTCAACCGCGCAATGGCAGGCTTCTCTCCGTGGGACTGCTTCCCAGCATTCTTTTCCGCCGTCTTTTCCTGCGCCGCTTGGAAAATATCCGCTTCCACCAGTATGGGGTATCCCTCCTTACCGGTGTAACGGGGATTTTCCAAAAGGCGCTTTACCTTATGCTTGTTCCAGAGCGGCACTTCCCGGCAATACGGAATACTCTGCCGGTTCAAGGCGTCCGAGATGGCCTGATAGGAAGCCCCGGCGTTGTAGAGCGTAAAGACCATACTGACGGTCCGCTGCTCCTCCGGCACGATCTCTAACGCGCCGTTTTGGATCTGATACCCGTATAACACCTTGCGGTTGATCATCTTGCCGCCACCTCCCATTGTTCTGTCAGCTCCAAGCCTCCGTAAAGCCGGAAGCGGATACGGTTTTGAGACTCTGCAATGATCTTCTCCACCAGATGTTCGAACAGCTCTTCATCGAAGCCGTCCAGCCGTTCCGGTCCGTTGAGAAGCGTCTGCTCCACCTTGCGGAGCGCATCCATCGTTTCGTCTATCGCTTCGTTCTCTGTCAGCCCGCGCCGTTCTCCGCGAAGCTGCGCCAGTCTGGCGCTGATGGCATTCATGCGGGCGGCGCAGATATCCGCGTCCAGCAAGCCATTGGCCCGCAGAGTGCTGATCTTATGGCTTTCTTCTGTTGCTTCCGCGATGGCCCGGTTGATGGCCAGCACCTGCGGATGATTCTGCCGCAGAATCGTGTCCAGCGTGTTCAGCTGCCGGAGGGCCGGGGCCAGAATGATGTCCGCGTTGCTTTTGAGTCTGTGGTACATCCGCAGGAAGGCGGCATGGATCTCCGCTTCCGGGATGCGTCCTACAGGGCAGTCCGCGGCGTGGCGGTCGTGGGTTCGACAGACCCAGGTCACATACCCGTTCTGGCTGCTTCGGCGCTGAAACACCGTCCCGCAGTTCCCGCAAACGATTTTTAAGGCAAGAGGGCTTTTTTCTCTGCGCTTTTTCTCTTTCTGCGCTTTCTTTTGCAGCAGTGCCTGCACCCGCTCAAAGGTATCCCGGTCGATGATAGCTGGATGGGAGTTCTCCGTGTAGTATTGCAGGCGTTCCCCGTGATTTCGTTTCTGCACGAAGGGGAAGCCGCAGCTGTAGGATTTCTGGCTCAGAGCGTCTCCAATGTACTTTTCATTGGTCAGCAGGTATCGAACCCCCGTTTCTCTCCAGCATTCCGCGCCGGACTGGGAGGGGATGCCTTTCGCCGTCAGCTGCTCCGCAATCCATCCGGAGCTGCGCCCCTTGAGGTATGCGTCGAAGATCCAGCGCACCGTGGCGGCTTCCTCCGGGACGATCTCAAGGTCTTTCTTATTTACGATTCGGTATCCGTAAGGGGCGGTGCAGGTGATAAATTCCCCACGCTCCATCCGCCGCTGATAGCTCATCTTCTGATTGGCGGAGATGGAGATGGATTCTTGCTGGGCAAGAGAACCGGAAACGCTCACCATCAGTTCGGTGGTGAGCGTTTTCGTGTCGATATTTTCTTTTTCAAACCGGACGCTGACGCCCATGGCGGATAACTCCCGCAGGGCGGACAGGCAGTCTCTGGTATTCCGGGCGAAGCGGGATACGGACTTCACCAGAATACGGTCAATCTTGCCCTTCCGGCAGTCCCGCATCATGCGGTTGAAGTCATCCCGCTGATCCATCCGGGTGCCGGTCAGCCCTTCGTCGGCATACACATCCACCAGCTCCCAGCCGTCATGCCGGGCGATCTCTTCCGTATAACTGCGGATCTGGGCGGCGTAGGAATGCAGCTGATCTCTGGAGTCCGAGCTGACCCTGCAGTAGGCCGCCACCCGCAGATGTTCCGCTTCCCGCGTCTGCGGCGCGATGATTTTTACCTGTGCCATGTTTTTCACTTCCCTGTATCTTTTTTGCCAACACACAAGCTACCACACGATCCGCAGAATATCCAGCACTATTCCCAAACAGTCTGCGGGGAATATTTCTCTCTGGCCAGTCTCTTGGCGTAAGACAGTTCTTCCGCGCTCAGCAGGCCGATTTCCGCCAGATGCTCCAGCATCCGGACTGCCAGCCGATACTGCAATTCTTTCTTTGCGTCGATCATCTTCCCACCTCAAAATAGCTCTCCGGCTTTTTCTCCCGCAGAAACCTTGTCACTTCCCGCAGGCTGCCGGTCCTCCGCATTTCCGGCAATGCCTCACTCACAGCCTGGGCGTATCTGCGCCCACGGCAGGCCCGTTCATCCAGAATGGCGATGACGCAGGTATCGCTCTCCGTGCGGATGGCCCGTCCAAAGCCTTGGCGCAGCTTGATCTGCATCTCTGGTACAGCTACCTCACGGATGAATGCGTGAAGGGAAGGATACTTTTCCAATTCCCGCTCCTTCCGGGCGTCCGGATAGGCGAAAGGCAGGCGTGGGATGATCAGCAGAGATACACAGTCGCCGGGGAAATCAAAGCCCTCCCATGCCGCGCCGGTGGCCAGCAACACCGCTCCCGGCGTGTGCCGGAACTGTTCGATGATGTGGGGCGCGTTGCGGCCCAGCGTCAGCAGTGGGAATGGGAGCGATTCCTCCCACAGCCGCTCCTTCACAGCCGACATGGCTGCGTAGGATGTAAAGAGCACCAGCGCGTGACCGGTGGCTGCTTTGATGAGTCCGACGAGCTCGGCAGTCAGCTCATTAAAGTACACATCCGTATCCTCCACTCTCTGGCGGGGCGGGATTTGCGGAAGGTAGAGCAGGCAGTTGTTCCGGTAGTCAAAGGGGGATGGAGAAACGGATTCCATGACACGGTGTCCCTTCTCCAATCCTGCCTGCGTTTTGAAACGGCGGAAATCACTGCCCACCGCCATGGTGCCGGAGGTCAGAACAAACGCCTGATCCGGCTGCCACAGGATCTTTTTCATCCGCTGCGTGATGTCATCAGCCGCGGCGCACAGCATGGCGCCGCCTGTGCTGACATCTTCGGCAGTGTAAAAAATCATATCTGTCTGGGAACTGGTGAACAGCTTGACCGCGTCCAGCACCGTATTCAGCTGGCGGCTTCCCAGCGGGGAGAGCAGGCTGCCGATCTGCCGCTGGATGATGGGCAGTGTGCAGGATGGCGCGGTCAGCAATCGCAAACAGGCTTCCACCGGCTCCGCTTCCTCTCTGGGCTGCGCCAGCTTGCGCAGCAAAGGACCTGTGCTGTCCTCCAGCATTTCTGCCGCCAGTAAGTACCGTTCCTGTTTTAGCTGAAGGATAAGGTTTCGTATCTCTTCGGCCACCAACGTCACACCCAGCATCTGCTGTGCGGTTTCCGGGAGCTTATGGGCTTCATCCACGATGATGATGCTGTGCTCCGGGAAGATGGGGCGTTTTCCCTCGCTGCGGTGGATGGCGTCTGCCACCAGCAAATTATGATTGCAGATTTGAAACAAAAATTGATTTTTGTCGCAGGTCTTGAGGAACCGCTGATAGCGGCAGTCCCTCTGTTTGCAGTCGCAGACCTGCGGTACGCAGACACGCTCCCGGTCATAGCCGCTGAGATGAGAAACTCTGTCCATGTCCAGCGTTTCCTTAAGAGTCCGGAGCGCTGCCAACGCTTCCGGATTTTTCTTTCCAAGATTTACCTGACGCAGCCGTCTGTCCAATCGCTCGTCGCAGACATAATGGCTTTTCCCTTTGCGGATGACCGCTTTCAGTGGCTTGGTAAGAATCCCGTCCGCCATTAGGACGCAGGACAGCAGCGGCAGATACTCCATCAGCACCGCGTTTTGCAGCGCGATACTGGAAGTGGAAATGATGATGGGGCGGGCGATCTGCCCTGTCGGGAAAGCAGACGCTGCCGTGGCAGCCGCCAGATAGGCGTAGGTCTTGCCGATGCCCGTCCCGGCATCGCACAGGGCGATCTTCCCGTCCTGCATGGCTTCCAGCATCCGGTGACTCAATTGGATCTGCTCCGGACGCTGCGCCATACCGTGGGCGGGAAGAAGGTCCTGAAAAATATGGTCGATCAGTTTATGGGCTTTCAGCCTGTTATCGTTGGTATTCATCCGATAATTACCTCTTTTCCTGTCATGCTTTGTTTTCGTTTCCACCGTATTTGCAGCGCGCGCCCCGGTGGGAAAAGGGAACAATACGGACAAGGTCCGGCAAGACCTTCACGGGCGTATTTCCGGGATCTCTACTGTTTTCAATCCCGGAGCAGCCCAGCCTCTTCATGCTGGCCAGTGCATTGTGTCTCATTATCTGCCCGGACAGCGTCTCTGCGGGCGGCGCTGCCAACGCCGCCCCTGCGCAGGTAAAATCGCTCGCCGCGGGAAGCTGCAAGGCTTCCCGCGGGTCGTGGCGCACACTGCGCGGATTGCTCTTCTGTCCGGGTGGTTATCCGTATTGCTGGTATGCAATTTTCAAGGAACAGCGAGGGGCGATTCGGAGCCCCTCACTGTCCTCCCGAAAATTGCGTTCGGTGAATACCCTTATTTCGAGGAATTTTCAAAAAACTTTTTGAGATCCCGCAGGATGCGGTCTCTCCGCTTGATGACCGCCCGCTGGCTGACGCCCATTCTTTGGGCGTATTCCCGTGTAGACGCGCCGTCGAAGAACAGGGCGTTGATGAGTTCCCGGTCGGTATCCTTTAGTGACAGCAGCGCCAGCAAAAGGATCTGCTTCTGTTCTGCCAGATTCCGAAGTTCCTCACGCTCCAGTGCCTCCGTTTCGGCGCTGGGGGACGTTTCTGCTCCGACATAGTCCGGCAAAAGCGCATCTTCCTCCATCTGCTCCAGAGAGAGCAGTTTTCCGGAGGACTGTTCCTCCATGATGTAGCGCTCCCTGCGGTCTGCCTGCGCATAGGCGAGGTAGACATCCTCCGGCACCTCTACGTCCATGCCGTCTACAGTGATGATATTGGCGATGACTTCGCCACCTTCGCTTCGAACGCGCCGATAGTTGCGTTCTTCCTGCCATTTTTTCATGATTCATGACTCCAATCTCAGATTTTTTTGAAATGTCTGAGATTGGGTCACGGATATTTAGCGATATAGGGCTGCCAGCGTCTGCGCATTGTGTGCCTTTCCGCTTTTCAGCCGAAGAAAGGCACAAAAAAAGAGCCTTACGCATAGCTGAAAAGCTACTTGTAAGGCTCCTAACTCAATGTTCCCATATTCGATGATGGGTGGCTGGTGCGCTTGACGAAGTCATATCAATTGGATTTTTAATTTATGCCTGAACATATCCCATAAAGGGGATGGGCGTGTGGATCAGGGGGTGAGCATCCGGTGTCAGCACCGTGATGCCGATCTGTTCGCCGCACTTGGGGCATTTGGCGATCAGGTCAGGGTGTTCCGCTCTGTGCAGAGCAAACAGCCTGTACTGAGACTGCTCCGCACCACTGGGGATATCCGCGATACGGCCCTTGCCGCACAGCGGACAGCGCAGGGAATTGGTTTTTGACATAGCGCCTCGCTTTCTCTGTTCTCTTTTTTGAGAACAGCACATGAAAATTTTTTACAGCAGGTTATGGTTCTCCAACCGAATGCGCATGGCCTGTTTGGATACCTGAAAGATACCTGCCATATCCGTCACCAGCTGTTGGTTCGTCCGTCCGGAGCGCAGCTGATAGAAACAGCGCTTGACCTGCGGCAGCGGCAGCAGAAGGATAGAGCCCAGCAGGTTCGCCTGCACTTCCAATGTGTTGTCGCTCTCATCGCCGGAACGGAGCGCCGCGTTTTCGCCGGTCCCGCTGAACTGTTTCTTATGGAGCAGCCAGTGCCCCAGCTCATGGGCGCAGGTAAAGCGCAGCCGCCCGGTAGATGCTTCCTCTTCGCAGAGAGAGCAGTCGATGAGGATGGTGCCGCCCTTGACGGGAAGAAGGTCATAGCGGTGGTTTTCCCGGTCATAGATCGCTGTGAGACCGTCGTCAAAGATTGTCTCGCCCAAAACCCGCCCATTATTCCGCAGATATTGATACTCCAGCACCAGCCCCTGTGCCTCGATGATGTCCTCAATGGGAATGGCTGCGGGGGAACCGTAATAAAGTCTGGGGTCATAGGCGGTGATCACATCGCGGGCGATCCGCTCCAGCGCCTGTTCGCGGTAATATGCTTTTTTCATGCGTCTATTTCACCGCCCTCTTTGGATTTCTTTGCGCGCTGGGTAATCCGGTCGATAAATTCCTGCCACTCCTGGTCTGTGGCGTCTGCCTCCTTTGCCGTGCGGAGCGCGGCCCGGACGATCTCCCGATTCATGATGTAGTCCGGCAGGTCTGCGGATACCCGGTTATTCTGGGACTTGGCGGCAAGATCCAGCATCTGCTCGGTTTCCACCTTGCTCAGATGCAGTTCCTGCTCCAACCGTTCCAAATATGCGCGCGTCGGCGCCGGTCT
>OLGI01002992.1_pt1 | contig 11248 bp, 11 predicted proteins | sample 1605221 | NCBI WGS metagenome assembly OLGI01 (sample SAMEA3888915, study PRJEB22519) | human gut metagenome | biome: human gut; feature: human-associated habitat; material: faeces | place: Denmark | collected 2010
AAATTTCAATCATTTATAGATAGCTTACCTCTTTCAACTCGGAAATATACGGAAACAGACAGTGAAGTCACAGGCTATGATATAATAATTTGTGGCAGTGACCAAGTTTGGAATCCTAGCATTACCAATGGCTTTGATAAATTCTTTTGTGGAAGTGTCAGTCATAAAGGCAAATTTATATCCTATGCAGCTAGTACTGAAGCCAAACGAATCATCTCCGATGACTATAAAAAATATAAAGAAGTACTCTCCAATTTTGAGAATATTTCAGTTAGAGAGTCAGAGCTTAAAAATATTTTGCAACCACTCATAAATAAAGAAATAACGAAAGTTATAGACCCTGTGTTTTTATTATCTGCCAATGAATGGCAAAAGGTAGCTATCAAACCAACTTTTACCGACAAACCATACCTTCTTGTATATCAGGTAAAGAGAGACGATAGGGTACTGGATATGGCAAATAAATATGCTGCATTACACCACATGAGTGTTGTTGAAGTAACAGCAGAGGCTGAATATAAAAAAATGAAGAATCGAATATTGACAGCATCTCCTTTTGAATTTGTGGGATTGTTTGCCAATGCCTCATGTGTCGTTACAACATCATTTCATGGAACCGCATTTTCTATAATATTCAACAAGCCTTTTAAAACCGTATTGTTCAATGCGCCCGGCGATGGACGGGCTCTGGATGTAATGAATACTTTCGGCATAGAAAATTCGACAGTTAATGTAGATAGCGGGGATATTCAGGAAATGTCTCTTAACACCCCTAATTTAGATATTATAGTCCGGACTTCGGAAACATTTATAAAGCAGGCCATACAACGATGAATAATGCAATAGTCAAAAGATATCCATTGGCAAACTCCTTTCCGATATTATTAATAGTTTGTCTGATATTGGAACAAGGTTACGGTCTTCTTCCAATACCTAGATACTTATTTATCGTGTTGGTGGGTGTTTTCTTCTTTTATTATAAAAAAGGAACATCTTACAGTAAGCCCATTTCCATCTTTGTAGTTAGCTGCTTTCTAAGCATCTTGTCGTGTATGTATTTTAGGAATGAAAGTCCTGTCAGTATTATGGGCGAATATAATATATATCTTATGATTGTATTTTATTTTGTCTTGTGCAAATACAATGTAAGTATTGAAGTTCTTGAAAAGGTATTGTTCTGGGCTTTTATCATATTCTGCTTTTGTTACTTATATCAAGTTTCAGTCTATCCCAAACTTGTATTTCTAGATAAAAACAATCAGTACAATGAAACTATAGATGTGTTGAACCGACGAATTCGAATGGTGGGAATGTCCATTAATTCATTGGGATATTTTTATAGTTTGAATAAAATCTTGGAGAAGAAAATGAACTATATACTTCCCATGTTGCTTTCATTGATTTGTATGTTATTATTTGGATTTAGAACTTTACTGTTCTTTTCTGCTGTATTTTCTATAATAATGATTATAAGATTTAACGGCTTTTCAAAGAAACTTGTCTTCTGGTGTGCATTAGGGGGATTAGGTGCTTATCTGCTTTATCTTACTCCCATCTTCCAAACGGTTTTTGAAAGAATGATGGAGAGGCAAGAATCCGACCAGACTTTTGGTAATAAAGATTATATTAGATATGCAACTTTGTTCCATTATTATGGTAATCATTATAAGAGTGCGGTAGAGATGTTTTTGGGTTCTGGATTATGTAACCGGGCATTGAGAACATCTTATTCTTTAGAAATTGTGAGAAATGAATCATACGGCTTGCATTATTACGATTGGGGATTGTTGGGAATTAGTTGGATGACCGGAGTACTTAGCCTGATTGGAATGTTATGGTGGTCACTAAAAGCGGCATTTGCAAAACTTCCCAAGAAATATTTATATCTTTCTGTATGGTTCGGATACATTCTGACTTGTGCATTTACGTCTGCTGAATTTGTCCGTCAAGGATGTTTTCTGATACAAGCAATATGTTTATATCTCATTTATAAAATATCCTTGTATGAAAAGAATCGCTATAATGAATAATGGGACATTACCCATACCGTCAGTTTTGGGAGGTGCAGTAGAAACATTGGTTCAGCTTCTGGTTGATACCAATGAAAAAGAAAAGCAAATGCAGCTTGAAATTCTTTCTATTGATAACGTTAATGCAAGAGAAAAGGCAAAAGAGTATAGATATACCCATTTTCACTTTGTTAGTACTTCGAGTATTTTGAATCGAATGACAGACTTTCTAAAGCGTTGTTATAATTTTATAGCCTTACGGACAGGTCTGCCATTTATTGGATATTGTTATGCAAGCGCGTTGGTTCGTTTCATCAAGAATTGTAACAATATTGATGCTGTTCTTTTGGAAGGTTCTTCAATTAATGCTGATTATATAAAGAGGAAAACCGCATTGCCCGTTATACAACGCATACATAATGTACCGCCCCATAGCTTGCGTCATTGGGATGATTTGAATGCAAAATCAACAGACCTTTATTTGGGGATTAGCAACTATATATGCACTGTGTTGCAGAAAAATGTTGAAGGAAAATATGGTGCTGCCATCAAGCTATTATATAATTCAATTAATTTTAATCAGTTCAATGTAAGGACTACAAATGAAGAAAGACATACATTGAGAAAGTCATTAAATATTCCTGCAAATTCTTTTCTTTTTGTTTTCTCGGGTAGATTGAGAAATTACAAAGGTATAAAAGAATTGCTACTTGCTTTCTTGGAATCTAAAGATAAAATGCCTGATGCCTATTTGCTTATTGTCGGAAGTTTTGCATTTTCTTCTACTTACGTGTCCCTATTCGAAAAAGAACTTGCGTCTATCATTCATCAGTTGGGAGAACGGGTCATATTTACAGGCTTTGTAAAGTATGAAGTCATTCATCGATATTATCAAATTGCAAATGTGGGTGTATTCCCATATGGGAGGAGCCTTTTGCACTTACCTGCCTTGAGGCAATTGCAAGCTCCTTGCCTGTCATTATAACGAGAAGTGGAGGAATGCCGGAAATCGTTAATGAAGAGTGCGGCATTGTTGTGGAGAATGATGCGAATCTGGTTAATTCATTGGCTGCAGCAATGGAAAATATATATGGTATGGATAAAGCTAAATTAGAAAATATGGCTCAACATTCAGTATTGAGAGCTCAATCATTTGATAATCAACTTCAATACAAACAATTTGTTGAATACATCAATTCTGAAATATAGTATATGAAAAATATACTTATAACGTTTACGAATGCAATAGATCCCACAACTGGAGGAGTCGAAAGGGTATATCATAATCTTGTGCCTTATTTTAGGGAGCATGGATATAATGTGTTTGCTACGTATCAAAGAAAAACTGATTATGATAAAAATTCCGTCTATACCAAAGCGATATTTATGGAGTATTCTATTGATAATGTTGGATATTTTGATAAGTTAGACAAGGTAATGATGGAAATGGCTGTAGATATTGTAATTTGTCCATTTCCAAGTTATCAATTGTTCAATTACTGTTCTCGGTTAATTGATAAAAAGGTTTTCTTTCATGTACACAATGTTCCATCCAAATTGATGTATCCCAGTTCGGCAAAGTTGCCAAATATATTGAAAGAATCTTTTGTTGACAGATGCTTAAAACGTATACGTTTTGATTTGAGATATTTAGCATCATTCAGAAGAATTGAATTAAATAAAATGAAGATAGTCCTTCTTTCTGATTTCTTTAGGGATGACCTAAAAAGTTTTTATGATTTCAACCCTAAATGTATATGTGCTTTGCCCAATCCATTCTGTATTGATGAAGAATATCAATTGGATTATCAGAAGAAAGAGAAAATGATTCTATATGTCGGAAGAATAAATACTAGACAAAAGCGTTTTCAATCTCTTCTTAATATTTGGAAAAGACTGCAAAATGAATTACTCGATTATAGACTTGAAATAGTAGGAGGAGGACCCGAAAAAGAATTGTATGAGAATCTGGCTCATGAAATGCGTCTTAAACGTATCACATTTCATGATTTTCAAAATCCGACGGAATATTATAAAAAAGCCGTATGCAGTTGCATGACAAGTAACTACGAGGGATTTAGTATGGTCTTAATTGAAGCAATGCAGTATGGATGTGTGCCATTTGTTTTTAATTCATTTGCATCTCTACCAGATATAATAGATGATAAGGTCAATGGATATGTCATTACGCCATTCGATGAAGGTGAATATGTACAGAAGATAAAAGAATTTATATTGTTATCAAAAAAGAATAAAGAAATAATCAGCGTTAAAGCCATGGAAAAAAGCCGAGAATTTGATGTCAGACGAGTTGGTCAACGATGGATAGAACTTATTGATAACTATTAAAATAAAAGACCATGAACCATTTGAAAATTATTTTGATGTCTCTAATTGGTTATTTCTATAACAATATAGTTACATATATTCCATCTCACATAATACGTAAATATTGTCTTATAATGTTTGGTGGCAAGATAGGCCATCATACACGAATTGATATGTGTGGATATATAGGCAGAGTAACAAAACTAAATATAGGAAACTATACCCATATTAATAGAGGGTGTATTTTACAAGCATTTGGTGGTATAACTATTGGAAATAGTGTCTCGATTAGTCACCGATGCAACATTATTAGCGGTGGACATGATGTTAACTCTCCCACATTTGAAGGAGATCATCAACCTATTGTTATTGGTGATTATGTCTGGATTGGAGTGGGAGCGACAATATTAAAAGGGGTAACAATAGGTAAGGGGGCGGTAGTGGCAGCAGGAGCTGTAGTGACTAAAGACGTTCCAGATTATGCTATCGTGGGTGGCATTCCTGCAAAAATAATAGGCGAACGAAATCATGACTTAAAGTATCAGTGTATAAGTTCGAGGAGGTGGTTACTCTTACAATAGTAAATCTTCATGGAGATTAGCATCCGATGAAACGGATTATATATACTTCTGTCGATGAATATTGTGAATAACTTTATATCGTTAGTGTTTACCTTATACCCTATTTTGTATGAATAAGAAAAAAATATGTTGGATTACTCCAGATTGCTTCATTGACTGCGATTTGAATTATTTCAATATGCATGAAATTTTAAAGCATTATGATATTCATTGGATCGTACTTTTTAGTAGGAATAATAGGTTCAAAGAGTCAGACTTCGAACAAATAAGGAAAGAAAATATGAATTTGACAATTGAATTTTTTAGGTTCAATTATAAAATGCGCAATCCTAAGAATATTCTAATAAATATACGCCTTGGCAAAGCTATAAAAAGGCAAACTCCTGATATAATTTATATGAATGATAGTATCTATTCACCATGGAAATTGCCAATGTTTTATTTATTACCAAAGAGACATTATATTCAAACAGCACATCAAGGAGAAGTTCATATAGGTATGGGACATAAAAGACTATTAAATATACTGCGTAGATTGGTTTATTCACGAGTGAAATATGTTAATATGTTTTCTAAGTCACAAGCGGAGCTTTTTCAAAAACATTTTCCTAGTTCAAGGGTATTTAAGATTCCATTAGCCTTAAAAGACTTTGGTGTTCCTACCATTGTGAAACCTAAAGATGGTATTATTCGATTCCTTTCATTTGGTACAATTAATTATGCTAAAAATATTGATTTGTTAATAGATGCTGCATGTGTACTTTATGATAAAGGATATCGAAACTTTAGGGTATCGATTAATGGTATGTGTAAAGATTGGAGTTTTTATCAGACAAAAATTAAATATCCAGAGCTTTTTGATATAGATATTCGGTCAATAGATAATTCTGAAATAGCTAATCTATTTGCTTCCACTGACTATTTTGTTCAACCTTATAGAGTAGTGTCTCAAAGTGGCCCTACAAAAATTGCATTTAATTATAATATTCCAATTATAGCATCAAATTTATTAGGCTTTTCTGATGAAATTCTTGAAGGTGTGAATGGATATCTTTTTGAACCAGGGAATGTAAACGATTTAGTTCGTGTAATGGCTAATGCCATAGATAAGTATGCATGTGATTATAGTAAGTTGAAAGCTTTAATGGCAGAGCATACAGAACAATACTATTCGTTTGGAAGAATTGCGTCTCTGTATGTGAAAATGTTTGATGATGTATTGAGTAAATAAATCTTTAGATTGTTTCAAATGAAAGAAAGGTTTAAATCAGCTATTAAAGGAAATAGCTTTATTGTATGGCTACGGATTATATATGAAAAAATAGGAGAATCCTTTTCATTGACTTTGTATAATGGAAGCACAAATCAAACAAAGGATATATATAAGAAACAAGCTGAATTGCAAATCAGAATACATGCCTTGGAAAAGGGAATGTCTATTGGTAGAGTAAGGGTGGGATTTGGAAAAGAAAAGGCATTTTCTCTTATTGAGGATCTTGCGGATTTGCTAAAAAAAGGTGGCTCGAAACAGTTTGTTGTTGAATCTGTCTCCGTCTTACAGAAGTATATCGAATTTAATGAGAATATGGGTGCTGCTATGGCTGATATAGAGATAGCACTCAATAAATTGTGCTCTTGTTACAATATAAAAAGCAATGATGTTGGCGGAATATATAATCTTAGCTTAAAAGATGTTTCAAGTAAAACCCAATGTCCTTTTGATTCATTTTCTCAATCACGTTTTTCTATTCGTGATTTTGGTGATTCACCATTAGATATAGATAAAGTTTATGCTGCATTAAAACTTTGTGAACGCACTCCATCAGCTTGTAATAGACAGAGTTGGGTAATTCATGTGTATACAGAAAATAAGTTAGTTGAAAAAATGTTCAAGTTACAAGGAGGGAGCAAGGGGTTTTATGAACAAATGCAATGTGCTATTCTTATATGTGGTGATTTGAGGAATTATGGCTTTTATGAACAAAATCTACCTTTTGTTGATGGAGGACTTTATGCGATGAATCTTCTTTACTCCCTTCATTATAATGGATTAGCTACCATACCATTGACTATGGGACATAAATGGAGAGTCATAAAAAAGATAAAGCAAGAAATGAATATTCCCGGAAATGAGATTCCAGTTCTTTTGATAGGTGTTGGAACGTATAAGGATGACTTTAAAGTTGCAGTTTCGCATCGCTATTCATATAAACAGTATGTAAAATTTAATCAATAAGTGATGAGAATCGGATTACTAACATATCATCATTCTGCAAACTATGGTGCAGTAATGCAAAGTTATGCAACGTGTCGAGCCCTAAAAGAACTAGGTCATGAAGTTGAATTTATAAATTTCCGGCAAGATGAAAAAAGATCGAATAGTTCGATAATCTTTTATTTTAAGATAAAAGCGTTTGATAGATTTATGGAAACATTTTATCCTAGTGAAACAAAGGTGATTCAATCTATGGACGACTTAAATGCAATAGCTTCAAATTATGATTGTTTAATGGTAGGCAGTGATCAAGTTTGGAATCCGGGGATCAGTCAGAGTAAATGCTTGGCATACTTCTTGGATTTTGGAGAATCTGACATTCGAAGAATCTCCTATGCTTCTAGTTTTGGAATTTCAAAATGGCCTGAACAATATCAGAGTTTACTACCGAGCATAAATAGCTCTCTTCATAGATTTTGTAGCATAAGTGTTAGAGAAGAGACTGGAAAATATCTTTTGAATAGCTTATTTAAACTCAACTCACAAGTAGTTTTAGACCCTACGCTATTACATGCTGACTATAATGAAATAACAGGAAGTATAGTGAATAATGATGAGGTGATTTGTTATTTACTCAATAGAGGTAAACTACAATTGGAGAAAACAATCAGGCTATCGAGATCTTTGGGTAAAACACCAAAAATGATTTCAACCATTAGACCTACATTTGGTTTTAGGTATGTTTATCCACCATCGATTGAGAATTGGATTAGGTATATTGCCGGAGCTAAATTTGTAATAACGGACTCTTTTCATGGATTAGCCTTCAGCTTGATTTACAATAAACAGTTTGTTGTGATATCTCCTAGTAATGGGAAAAATAGTAGATTAAAGGATTTACTTAAATCTGTGGGTCTTGAAGATAGATATTTTGATGAAAATGATCCAATTATATACCGTGAACTGCAAAATAAAAAAATAGATTACAATAAAGTGAATTCAAAGCTTGAAATTTTAAAGAAAGTTTCATGGGATTATCTTAAAAATGCTCTTCAATAGAGGTATAGGCTATGGAAAAGAAACGAATTTGCTACTTAGTGTCCTCGCTATGCAACGAAGGACCTGTCAATGTAATGTATAACATCATTAAGAATATTGATTTCTTAAAATTTGAAGTCTCTATTATTACATTTGTTCCAGAGAAAGAAACGACAAGAATGCATGATTTCTCAAAATTACCTATAAGTATATATCAACTTTCGAAGAATAAATTTCTGAATCCAATTTCATTATATTTAAGGCTAAAAGACACTGTTAATGAGATTGAACCGAATGTGTTACATGCTCATTGTCCGCGATCTTTATATCTTATGGCATTTCTTCCAAAGAAATTTATTAAGATATTCACTATTCACAATTATCCAAATGAGTTTCAGATTGTATTATATGGCAAAATTAAAGGTGAAATTGTTATTTTACTTGATCATATTTTCACTCGTTGGATAAAAAATGGGATTTGTTGTGCTCCCAATATTAGAGAAGATTATTTAACTAATAAAGGTTGGGATTTTAAATGTATTCCTAATGGTTCCTCTATGCCTGTTTGGAAGTATAATGACGATGAAAAATCAAAATATCGAAAAGAATTTGGATTGAAAGAGGGGATGAAATATTTCATTTTTATTAGTCGATTCTCACAAGAAAAGAATCCTGATATTATCATCCATGCGTTTCGTTTACTCGACAGATCAGACATTGGACTTGTGATGCTTGGTAAGGGCCCCATGTGGGATGAGCTTAAAAAACAAGAAAGTACAAATATCATAATGCCTGGTTTTTCAAACAGGGTTTATGATTATATAATTGCATCTGATTTTTATATATCGGCTTCCAATACAGAAGGATTGGCGAATACCTTGTTGGAAAGTATGAGTGTTGGACTTCCTATGCTTTTGTCTGATATTCCATCGCATAGAGCAGTAATGAATATGTTGGGAGATGATACAGGTATTCTCTACAATCAACACAATCAGAAAGAGTTGCTTGAAGGGATAACAAGAATACTGGAATTTGATAGTTTAAAGGCTTCAGAAAACATTCAATACGTTTACACTAAAGAGTTTACCTCTGAAGTAATGTCTAGGCGCTATCAAGAAGAATATATAAACCTTTTATAATGAGTAAAAAGTCTAAGAAAATTAATCATATACCTCATTAATGAAAAAGATACTAATTACAGGTGGAAGCGGATTTATTGGTACTAATCTGATAGAACATCTGTTAAAAAAAACAGATGCCGAACTTCTTACTTTCGATATTAATGAGCCTAAAATCGATTCTCACAATAGATTTTGGAAACGCGTGGATATTAGAGAGTATGAAGAGTTGAGGGAGAAAATTGTGGAATACAAACCGGATATAGTGATTCATCTGGCAGCTCGAACAGATTTAAGAGGCTTGACTTTGAAAGATTACGATGCCAATATGACTGGAGTAAGTAACCTGTTGAAAGCAATTGATGAAGCTGGTACAGTCCAAAAAGCAGTGTTTGCTTCATCAATGTATGTGTGTGAACCCGGATACATGCCTAAAGATTTTGAAGACTATGCGCCTCATACACTTTATGGAGAAAGTAAAGTTGAAACAGAAAGAAGAATAAAGAAGGCAAATCCGTCTTATACATGGAGCATTATAAGGCCCACATCAATCTGGGGACCATGGTTTGGAGAACCTTACGATAAATTTTTCCATATTGTGATGAATCGTATGTATTTTCATATGGGCAAGAAAGCTTGTAAAAAGACGTATGGATATGTTGACAATGCTATTTATCAAATAGAATCTATCTTGAAGGCGGAGTCTGAAAAAGTGAACAGAAATGTGTATTATCTAGGAGACTACGAAGCCTATTCTATCACAGATTGGGCTAATGAAATAGCAAATATCGAAGGTATTAAAATTCCTCATGTCCCTTATTTTTGCTTCCGATGGATGGGATATGTGGGGGATTGTTTAAAAAAAATAGGAATCGCTTTCCCTATGACTAGCTTCCGACTGCATAATATGACAACGAACAATGTTCATAATTTGGAGCCTATAAAATCAATAGCTCCTCATTTGCCGGTATCTAGGGTAGAGGGTACTAAGGTCACTTTAGATTGGATTCATAAATATGAGTAAAAGAGGCAGTATATGTTTTATTAATGGATAAAGCTATTTTTTATGAAAGTTTCAATTATAACTTCGTGCTACAATCGTGCAGCAACGATTAGGAGTGCTATCGAGAGTGTCTTAGCACAGGATTATAATGACATAGAGTTTATTGTGGTGGATGGCTCCAGTACGGATGGTTCGTTGGATATTATCCGAGAATATGTAGATCGAATTTCGATCATTATATCGGAACCTGACCATGGTATGTATGAGGCTATCAATAAGGGTATTCGTGTGGCTACGGGAGAGATAATTGGATTGCTGCATTCGGATGATTTTTTTTATGATAATGGGGTAATTGGGCGCATTGTAAAACGAATAAAACGGACACATGCTGATTTCTTATATGGTGATGGTCTCTTTGTGAATCCTGATAATACGAACAAAGTGGTGCGCAACTGGATTGGGGGAGGGTATCGTCTTTGGAAAGTGCGTCATGGATGGCTTCCGCTTCATCCCACTTGCTATATACGACGCGATGTAATGATGAGACTGGGGCTTTATAACGAGAGTTATAAAATTGCAGCTGATAGTGACCTATTGGTACGCTATCTGTTGACCGGTGGACTCACGGTGACATATCTCAATGAATATATCGTGCGGATGCGTATGGGTGGGCTTTCTACTGATAGTGCTAAACGTAAGAAGATGTGGGAAGAGGATATTAGGGTGTATGTCTCGCACGGATTATGGCCTACTTTGACCAAATTGGAAAAGATGGCTTGGAAAGTACCGCAATTTGTACTCGCATTACTGAAAAAATAGGTAATTATTCCAGATAAGAATTATAAAAATAAAGTGTATGCAGGAAGTCCAACGTTTTAACAAAGTCCTAAAGTCTCTGGTCCTCTTAGGAGACCTTATTTTGCTGAACCTGCTTTTATGGGGATTTAATTTGTTTC
>OLGI01002993.1_pt1 | contig 11247 bp, 8 predicted proteins | sample 1605221 | NCBI WGS metagenome assembly OLGI01 (sample SAMEA3888915, study PRJEB22519) | human gut metagenome | biome: human gut; feature: human-associated habitat; material: faeces | place: Denmark | collected 2010
TAACAAATTCTATCTATTTCGAAGTAAAGGGTAAAGCATAGAGTGGAATATTTATCATCCAGGTTTCCTCCCGATAGTCGGACATGGAAAACCTTACTCCTCTGAGCTCCGGATGCCGGGAAACAAAGGATCGCAAGCTTTTTGCATGCAAATTCTCCTCTGCTTTCACTTCTATAGGCCAAATCTTATCATTCAACTGAAATACAAAATCCAACTCTCCGTCCGAACGTTCACTACTCCAGTAATAAACAGAAGATTCCGGGTTAACAATAAGTTGTTGCAATACATATTGCTCTGTAAACATCCCCTTGAACTCGGAAAAAACTTTATTCTCTATAAGCATGACAGCAGCAGGAGCCTCCACCAACGCACCCAATAAGCCACAATCTACCATATAAAGCTTAAATACCGACAGATCTTCGTATATCTTTAAAGGCAGAACGGCCTTCCTGATCCGATGTATTTTATAGATGAGTCCACAATCTACCAACCAACTAATAGCCTGTTCAAACTCACGGGCACGGGCACCCTCTCTTATCAACCCATATATAAACTTCTTATTCTCTTTGGCCAGTTGTGACGGGATAGAATTCCATACCATGCGGATACGTGGTACTTCAGAGCAGGGGCATGTTTCGAGAAATCTTGTTCATAAGCATTCAGAATCGCTTTTTGCAGCTCACGTACCCGACTCAGATCCGGTTCGTTTACATACGAAAGTACTACCTCCGGCATTCCACCCACATAATAGTATTGACGAAGCAGATTGATAAATTGCTCCTTAAACATACTGATTAACTGCCAGTCTCTGTTATCTAACAGTTTCAGCAGTTTGTCTTCTCCCAATGCTTGCAGAAATTCCCGGAAAGTCATCGGATACATATCAATAAAATCGACTTTGCCCACAGGGAAAGAAGTTCCTTGATGCAAAGCGATACCCAGCAATGAACCGGCGACCATTAAATGATATTGAGGAGCATTTTCACAGAAGTATTTTAATACGGTGAGTCCCTTAGGGGCCTCTTGTATCTCATCAAAGATAATCAGTGTATCTTCGGCCTGAGGTTTTACCCACTTGCCTTGCTCCCGTAATAATCAAAGGTTTTCGATCCTCACGACGCTTCCAATTCTCTAATAATTTAAGGGCTTCTCTTCTCATGATTACACTTTTTCGGACGAATTAGTGTATAAAATATACACTATTACGGATGAATTATGTATTTTTCTTCTTTATTCACTTAAACATCGGTACGGCAAACCACTTCTTAAACATCTTCGTTACAAGCACATACATCACAAATGCAGAGAAAAATCCCACAATGGCATCAATCAGATAATGAGCTTGAATGTAAACAGTGGCACAACAGAGTAAGATATAGAACGGCATCAAAACAGCAAACAGCCATTTACTCCCACGTCCTGCCATAATCATAAGAATCGTAGAAATACCTACATGCGAACTGGGAAAGGCTGCCGTAGGACGTTCTCCAACTTGCTGTGAACCCTCCACAAGATTATAAAAAAAGCCATGTTCATATCCCGGACCGGGCAGCAATTCCTGATGATGATTGAAATAATCACCGACAGCATAAAATGTACCATGCTCTGCATTCTCTAACCCGATGGCCGGGAAATAATATTGCGGGCCGGCAACCGGGATAAATATATAGATCAGATAATAAATAAAAAAGGAAGTAACCAATACAAAGGAGAGTTTCTCAAACAACTCAAATCTATAGATGAAATAGTACAAAGTCACCACCAGAATCATCGGATAATAGGCAAAATAACCCATATTAAAAGCCTCACTTATCCATTGATGCGGCAACAAATAGCAAAAGTGCAATGCAGGCTGGCAACCAAACATCCACTGTTCGGCAGAAGCAAAGATATGATCCAGGTTTGGGAAAAAGCGGTTGAACTCATACGTATCCGGATACCAATAAGAAAGCAGACTCATTTGAATGGCAATCCGAACAAAAGCAGAAAACTTACAAGGTGCCAATCTATAAAGATACATCAGTAAGAATGTCATTCCAGCAATCATAGCCCTGTCCAGCAACATGTGCCAGGGATGATCCATTCGCTGAAAAAGGAACAGAATCAATATAGAAGTCAACAAGTTGTATATCAGTGTTACCTTCTCAACAGCGAACAGTCCCTTAAGGGTCTCCACACGTTTAAATAAATCTAGAGCCATCCTTCATTCTTATACCAGGCAATGGCTTCTTTCACTCCTTTTTCCAAGTCATATTCAGGAACATATCCCAGTTCTTCCATGGCCGGAGTAATATCACATTGCCAGTTTCTTTGTTTCATTATCTTATATTTATCCGAATTCAGGGTACTGCTCCTCCCGGAACGTGTAGCAATGAATTCAGCGAACAAAGATATAACTTTTAGCACAATTAATGGACATTTCAAGTGAAGAACAAACGGATTACCCAATTCTTTTTGTATCAGATCCGAAAAGGCACGACTTTTATAGATTTTCCCATCTGTCAGGAAATACGCCTTTTGAACCACTTTTTTCTCCATTCCCAGAAAAATCGCCTGCACAATGTCCTTCACATAAACAAAAGTCAAGTCCTGACGTCGAAAACCGACCGAAAAGTCAACATGCTTCTGAATGGACTTGGCCATCAGGAAATAGTCTGACTCACGGGGACCATAAACTCCCGTAGGACGATAAATGACATAAGGAAAACCGGGAATGCTCTGAATATATAATTCCGCTTTCAATTTACTTAATCCATAAGCCGTATTAGGCATCGGAGCATCCTCTCCGCTTATCGGAGTATAATCCTTCTCGCGTACAGGTCCGAATACGCTCAACGTACTAATATATATAAACTGCTTCGGAACCATATTCAATTCCTTCAGCGTGTCGATAAAATATTTAGTCTGAAGATAATTCACATAATCAAAGGTCTTTTTATCAGAACACTTTGTCACACCGGCGCAATGAATGATATAATCAAATTTGCTGTAAGTACCTTTATGCCCGGAGAGTTGGGCACGAAGCTCATTAGGATGTGCAAAATCCAATTCCAGAAAGTGAATTTTCCGGTTCTTTAAATACCTCTTGCTACTCGTGGGACGAATTCCGGCCCACACACCAAACTTTCGTTTCAACGCTTCCTCCACGATGAAACTTCCTATAAAACCACTTGCACCTGTAATTAAAACACTCTCCATTATTACTTCCCAAGTTCTACATGAATATTCATTCAAAAAATATGATGCCACAAAGATACGATAAATATAAAATAAAAGCCATTTTGCTTTTCTCAATTATTATTTGTTTATTTGCAACGCGATTTATTTACTATTCAACACTTTTAAAGCACGTGGAAGATAAGGCCGATTTTGATTTTCTTTTTAAAGAGTACTATCCTCAACTTTATTATTATGCATTTCACCTGATTAATAATATGGAGGCTAGCAAGGATATCGTAAGCGACGCCTTCGAATTTATTTGGGCCAATTATGCTAAAATAGATAAAGCCACAGCTAAATCTTATCTATATGTCTATGTCCGCAACAAAAGTATTGACTTTCTGCGACATCAGAGCACACATGAACAGTACGTACAAATCTATTCCGAACTGACCAAAAGTTATGTTGAAACGGAATATCTGGAGCAGGATGAAAGAATGATGCATATCAGCAAGGCAATGGAAAAACTGACTCCACATACCAGGCATATTTTAGAAGAATGTTATATTCAACGCAAGAAATATCAGGAAGTGGCAGAAGAATTAAATATCAGTGTCAGTGCAGTCAGGAAGCATATTGTGAAAGCATTACAGGTGATACGTGAAGAATGTGCAAAAAAATCATAAATCAGGTATCTTTATTTTATGATTAAACGTAATATAAATAAGTATGATACAGTCAAACAGTGATGAATAAAGATATTGACAATATAAATAATACAGATGAATCTGTAGAGAAGGCGCTCGACATCATGGAGAGTTCTTCAGAGATAAACGACGAACAGCTGCAGGAGATGCTTAAAGATAAAGAAGTCCTGCAAGCTTGTCGCGACATCATGGATAGTAGTCTTTTCCTACAACAAAAAGGAGGAATAGAGCTTCCTAATGTAGAAATGGAATTGGAGCGATTTAAGAAAAAACAACATTCAACACGAATGCGTTCCAATCTCTGGAAGATAACTATCGGAATAGCCGCCATGATTACCGTTCTATTCGGGAGTTACTATTTAATTAATAGCCTGACAACCCCTGCACTCGAACCAATCACTGTATTCACTGCTGATACTACTCCCCAACATATTGTTTTGCAAAAAGATGACGGAGAAAAAGTTGTGTTAGACGAACCGCAGTCAAACAATCAAGTCCTGCCTAAAACCGCCATTGCAAAGTCTGAAAAGAAAGAGCTGGATTATAGGCAAGTCATCTCAACAACTACACAGACACATGTACTTACCGTACCACGAGGTGAAAGTTTCAAAGTGGTATTATGTGACGGCACAGAAGTCTGGCTGAATGCTAATAGTAATTTTGTTTACCCTACAGCCTTTATTGGCAACGAGCGTATCGTTACTTTAGAAGGCGAAGCTTATTTCAAGGTGGCCAAAGACGCCAAGCATCCCTTTATTGTAAAAACCAAGTCAGTCCAAACCCGCGTTCTCGGCACGGAATTCAATATACGTAGCTATACTCCCGAAGATACTCATGTAGTACTTATTAACGGGAAAGTAGAAGTAAGTAACACAAAAGGAGGATCATATACCCGACTATATCCGGGAGAAGACGCCCACCTGCAATCTGATGGAAATTTCGTTCTAACAGAAGTAGACTTAGACTCTTACGTCTATTGGAAGGACGGCTATTTCTATTTTGACAATATTACATTGAAAGATATTATGCAAAACTTAGGACGCTGGTACAATGTAAACATAGAATTCAGAAACAAAGAAGCAATGACGTATAAAATGCACTTCATATCCGATCGCACTAAAGATTTAGAGCATACAATCTCATTGCTTAATAGAATGAAAAAAGTCACTGTCACCTTGCAAGGCAATACGCTTACCATAGACTAGGTTTTTATTGCATAAGTATAACAAATCTATGCAATAAACAACAAAATATCACTTTTATTAAAAAATAAATCGCAAAAGGGGTATCCATTTTCTTTTCTCATACGCATTAGTTATATAAACATATCCAAATAGTGTTATTAAAAACAAACGTATGAGAAATAATTGGAACTTATTTATTGTGTGTTTTCTATGCGTATTGTGCTTCCAGCCTTACCAAGTTAATGCTCAAACGCAATCACAAAAGAAAATCACGATTGAGATTAGCAACGAACGATTGCCGTCCGTACTTAAACGTCTGGAAAAACTCTCCGGCTACAAAATCCTATTTACGTATGACGATGTCAAGAAATTCACCGTTTCCGGCTCTGTCAAAGATAAGAGTATAGAGCAGACTCTCGATATTATCTTAGCCAATAAGCCACTAGAATACCATATTGAAGATCAATTTATCACAATTACTTCCAAAGGTCCTTCCAAACAAGCGAAAGTATTCAATGTAAAAGGAGTGGTAATTTCCGGTGATGACGGACAGCCTCTCATCGGTGCAACTGTTGTCATCAAGGGAAGCAAGTCCGGTGTATTAACAGACATAGACGGAAAGTTTTCGATAGAAAATGTATCCAATAAATCCCTGTTACAATTTTCTTATATAGGAATGAAGCCACAAGATCTGACTCCTACCCCAACTATGAATGTTACATTAATGCCTGATGTACAAACTTTATCAGAAGTAGTAGTAACAGGTATGCAAAAAATGGATAAACGCCTGTTTACAGGAGCAACCAAACAATTGTCCGCAGATGAAGTGAAACTAGATGGTTTGCCTGATATCAGCCGTGGACTTGAAGGACGCGCCGCAGGCGTATCTGTACAAAATGTTTCCGGCACGTTTGGTACTGCCCCGAAAATTCGGGTACGCGGTGCCACATCTATTTTCGGTAGTTCAAAGCCATTATGGGTAGTAGATGGAGTCATCATGGAGGATGCTATTGACGTAGGTCCGGATGACTTATCTTCAGGAGATGCAGAGACGCTAATCAGTTCAGCCATTGCCGGGTTGAATTCAGATGATATCGAGAGCTTTCAAATATTGAAAGACGGATCAGCAACCTCTATCTATGGCGCACGAGCCATGGCAGGGGTTATTGTAGTAACAACCAAGAAGGGAAAAGCCGGCGTTAGCAAAATGAGCTATACCGGTGAATTTACAACCCGTATGATTCCCAGTTATAAAGAATTCAACATTATGAATTCGCAGGAACAAATGGGAATCTACAAAGAGATGGAGCAGAAAGGATGGCTTAATAACAGCGATACTTACCGTGCCAAAGATAGTGGTGTATATGGACGTATGTATCAATTAATCAATCAATATAACCCGGTTACAGGACAATTCGGACTTGCCAACACGCCGGAAGCACGTAATGCTTACCTGCGCGAAGCGGAAATGAGAAATACCGACTGGTTCAATACCTTATTTTCCAACAACGTTACACAAAACCATTCGGTCAGCATCACTTCCGGAACTGAAAAGTCTTCATTCTATGCTTCATTAAGTGCGATGTCAGATCCGGGATGGTATAAACAAAGCGAAGTAAAACGTTATACTGCTAATTTAAATACAACATATAATATATATAAGAATTTATCTATAAACCTGATCTCCAGTGCTTCCTACCGTAAACAGAAAGCCCCCGGGACACTAAGTTCAGAGGTTAATGCAGCAAGTGGAGAAGTTACCCGTCAGTTTGACATCAATCCCTATTCGTATGCACTAAATACATCACGTGCATTAGATCCAACAGTTGACTATACAGCCAACTATGCACCGTTCAATATCCTCCATGAATTGGATAACAATTATATGGATTTGAATGTAGCTGATGTTAAGTTTCAAGGAGAAATAAAATGGAAAGCACTTCCGGAGTTAGAACTAAGTGCATTAGGAGCAGTCAGATATCAGGCTTCTTCACAAGAACACAATATCAAAGATCACTCGAATCAGGCAACCGCTTATCGCACAGGAATGGACGACGCTACCATTCGTGACGAAAACAACTTATTGTATACCAATCCGGATAATCCGTATGCTTTGCCTATCAGTATACTACCGGAAGGAGGTATTTACCAGCGTAAGGACTATCGTATGTTGGGGGTAGACTTCCGTGCCACAGCATCCTGGAATCATTTATTTGCAGAAAAGCATATAACCAATCTTTTCGCCGGTATGGAAGTAAATGATTTGAAACGTATGCAAAATTATTTTCAAGGATGGGGAATGCAATATACAATGGGTGAAATACCATCGTATGTATATGAATTCTTCAAGAAGGGCATTGAATCCGGTGAAAGCTATTATGGATTAAACCATACAACAACAAGAAGTGTAGCAGGCTTTGCCAACGCAACTTATTCTTATGATGGACGTTATACAGTAAACGGAACATTCCGCTATGAAGGCACCAATCGCATGGGAAAAAGCCGTTCTTCCCGCTGGCTTCCTACATGGAATATGTCAGGAGCATGGAATGTACATGAAGAAAATTTCTTCAAGACATTCAGCTCTGTACTGTCACACTTAACATTCAAAGCATCCTACTCTTTAACAGCCGATAGAGGACCGGAATATGTGACCAACTCACATGCCATAATCACTAGTTATTCACCATTTCGTCCTTTCACCAGCGGACAGGAAACAGGACTTTATGTATCTGATCCTGAAAACAGTGAATTAACCTACGAAAAAAAGCATGAGTTGAACCTCGGTGCCGACATGGGATTCTTAGACAACCGGATCAATTTTTCGATCGACTGGTATAAACGCAACAACTATGACCTGATTGGTATTACCCCGACACAAGGAGTAGGCGGTTCTATCTACAAATATGCCAATATAGCTTCCATGAAATCACATGGTATCGAGTTCACCATCTCAAGTAAGAATATCCAGTCGAAAGACTTTTCATGGCATACAGACTTCATCTTTTCCAAAGCAAAAAATGAAGTTACAGAACTGAATGCCCGTTCCAGCGTAATGGATTTAGTTTCAGGTTACGGTTTTGCCCGTCAGGGTTACCCGGTACGTGGTTTGTTTTCCATTCCATTTGTCGGCCTAAATTCAAATGGTATCCCGATGTATAATATCAATGGAAAAATAACCAGTACCGATATTGATTTTCAGACACGTGACAACATAGACTACCTAAAATATGAAGGTCCTACTGATCCTACCATAACAGGAAGTCTTGGTAATATTTTCACTTATAAAGCATTCAAACTGAATGTATTCATCACCTATTCATTTGGTAATGTAGTACGTTTGAATCCATGTTTCAGCTATCAATACAGTGACTTATCTTCTATGCCACGCGAATTCAAGAATCGCTGGACAGTGCCAGGTGATGAAAAACGCACGAATATCCCCGCTATTATCTCGAAACGCCAATATGAAGATAATAAAGATTTAATGTATGCATATAATGCCTACAATTATTCTACAGAACGAATTGCCAAGGGAGACTTTATCCGTATGAAGGAAATATCCTTGTCCTATGACTTCCCCCAATCATGGATTGCACCAGCAAAGATATCTAATTTATCTTTGAAACTTCAGGCTACCAATTTATTCCTGATTTATGCAGATAAAAAACTCAACGGACAGGACCCGGAATTCTTCAATACCGGTGGAGTAGCTTCCCCTGTACCTCGTCAGTTTACATTGACTCTTAGATTAGGATTTTAACCACTCAGATAATTATAAAAATGATGAAATACAGAAACGTCTTATATACAACACTCATTTCAGCTCTATGCTTGGGAACAACTTCCTGTAGTGACTTTTTAGATGAAATGCCGGATAACCGAACCGAATTGACTACTGAAGAAAGTATTACTAAAGTTCTGGTATCTGCATATCCTATGACTACCAACTGCCACATAGGAGAATTTTACAGTGACAATATCGATGAAAATAGCAGAGCATACAGCTACCTTTTCCGATTAAACGAACATTTGTACCGTTGGCAACAAACGACTGAAGAAAATCAGGACTCTCCTCATGCTTTATGGAATGACTGTTATAACTCCATTGCATCAGCCAACCAAGCCTTGGCGGCTATTGAGCAAATGGGAAATCCTCAATCATTATCAGCCCAAAAAGGCGAAGCTTTGATATGCCGTGCATACAATCATTTTGTATTAGCTACCACATTCTGCAAAGCGTATGGTACAAATGGAGACAAAGACTTGGGTATACCTTACATAAAAGAACCGGAAACATCTGTAAATCCACAATACTCACGCGGAACAGTTGCTGAAGTATACGAAAATATTGCAGCCGATTTAGAAGAAGGACTGCCTTTAATTGATGACAATATTTACTCACGGGTAAAATATCATTTTAATAAGAAGGCCGCTTATGCATTTGCAGCCCGCTTTTATCTATATTATACACAACCGGATTTTTCCAACTGTCAGAAAGTTATCAATTATGCCAATATAGTACTCGGCACGAATGCTTCCCAATATTTACGTGACTGGGCTGCATTAGGAGCTTTATCTCCCAACAAGAACATACAGCCGAACGCTTATGTAGATGCAGATAACCGTGCCAATCTAATGGTAATATCAGCAGCTTCATATTGGCCATTGGTTTCCGATCCGGGTTATGCCAACTGCGAAAGATATTGCATGAACAATATTACTGCTTCGGAAAGTTGTAAATCCGAAGGTCCATGGGGAGATCAGTCAAGTTATCATCAGATCCCATTTTCACCCGGTGGCTCTATAAAGAACGGATTCCGCCGCTTAGTTATCTATCAGCAATTCACGTCGGGCAACAGTTGGATCGGCTACATGCTGTATCCTGCTTTTACCACCGACGAAGCATTGCTTTGCCGAGCTGAAGCCTACACGTTACTAAAACGTTATGACGAAGCTGCCGCTGATATAGATGCCTGGCAGAAAGCCTTTACAAAAAACACCCAAACTTTGACCAAGGAGACAATCAATGATTTTTATGCCCGACTAAAATATTACACACCGGAAGCTCCGACAGTAAAAAAGGAATTGCATCCGGATTTTGTAGTAGAAAAAGGAATGCAGGAGAATCTAATACATTGTATTCTACATGCAAGACGTCTGCTAACCTTAGAAGAGGGGCTTAGATGGCAAGATATAAAACGCTATGGTATTATAATCTACCGCCGCTATTATGAAGGTTATACCTTGGTGAATATCACCGACAAGATGGACACGAATGACCCCAGACGTGCAATTCAGCTACCGGCCAGTGTCATTACAGCAGGTATGCAACCAAATCCAAGAAATGACTAAATAACTTTAGGAGGAAAAAAATATGAAGAAATACATCATATATAGTTTAATCATGACATTGACCTGTGGACTGGGTGCTTGCAACAATGACGAAGACGTAGACAAAGCAAACAGCATTTTCTCCACAGAAGAAGTAGATCGTAGCCCATTCGACAAGTGGATATTAGGCAATTATACCCATCCATACAACATTGCATTAAAATATCGCATGGAAGATAACGAGAGTGACATGACACACATATTAGCACCTGCCGAATACAAAAAGTCTGTGGTACTGGCTAAAATTATCAAACATGTGTGGCTGGAAGCATACGATGAAGCAACAGGCAATCCGAACTTCTTACGCCAATATATTCCTAAGACAATCCACTTTATCGGTTCCCCCGCCTATGAAGACAATGGAACTATGGTATTAGGAACAGCTGAAGGCGGCATGAAAATTACATTATACAATGTAAATGACATCAATCCCGACCAAATAGATATTAACCTGTTAAACGACTACTATTTCCAGACAATGCACCATGAGTTCGCACATATTCTGCATCAAACCAAAAATTACGATCCGGCCTTTGACCGTATTACGGAAAATGCCTACATCGGTAGCGACTGGTATATGGTGGGAGCCGACCGCAATGCATGGCAACAAGGATTTGTCACTCCTTATGCAATGAGTGAATCACGTGAAGATTTTGTGGAGAACATCGCAGTGTATGTCACAAATACCAAAGACTACTGGAATAACATGCTGCAAAATGCCGGTGAAAACGGCCGTGCACTCATAAAGCAGAAATTCGAAATAGTCTATAGTTATATGGAACAAACCTGGGGAATCAATCTGG
>OLGI01002996.1_pt1 | contig 11238 bp, 8 predicted proteins | sample 1605221 | NCBI WGS metagenome assembly OLGI01 (sample SAMEA3888915, study PRJEB22519) | human gut metagenome | biome: human gut; feature: human-associated habitat; material: faeces | place: Denmark | collected 2010
TTCCCGTCAGCTTCCGCAGCTTTCGCCCTTTGAATCGCCTTTTCCTCCCGTTTTGCGATGGAGGCGTTCATGGCGTACTTCATGAACAGCACAAAGCCGCAGAGATAGATGATAATAGCCGAGATCAGATCGGAGATTTGGGCGCAGTACATGGTCTTATCCACATAAGCGCCGCCGGCGGTGATATGCTGGATGAAGAAGGAGGCCAGAATCGTCCCGATCGGGTTCAGGCCGCCGAGGAAGGCCGGCGCGGCGTTGTCGGGATGGCCCTCGAAGGCCGTGCAGAGTTGGAAGAGGTCGTCGGTCGTGAACGGATTGCCGAGCATCGCGTTGGCGGCGGCCATGCCGCCCGCAATGCAGGTGCTCGAAGATCCGAGACCGCGAGCGACGGGCACCTCGGAGTCGATCACGAGATGCACGGCGGGCACGGGACGGCCCGCCTTCTCGCAGACCATGCGGAAGCCCTGCATGACGAGGTTGTCGGCATTTCGGTAGGCCTCGGGACAGCCCTCGATCACGAGCTCGTCGGAGGGCTCGAACGTGAACTTCGCCTGCAGCGAGAGGGCCATGCCGAGCGGATCGTAGCCGGGACCGAGGTTCGAGGTCGAGGCGGGAACGCGGACGGTGACTTTCATGTGCGGCCTCCCCTGTCAGAATGCGCGCGCGACGGCCGCGCGGATGAAGTCGGCCATGCCCTCGGGACGCACGACGTCCTTGTGGAGCACGGGCATCGAGCGCAACCCTGCAAGAGGCGCGGGGGCGTTTTCACTCGTGAGCCCGGAAAGCGCGTCCATGTATCGGGATCGCCTTCAAGCGGCCTGCCAGTGAGCGCGATGTAGACGTCGCGGCAGAACTTGAAGGGGCTCGCCGTCGAGAGCACCACGCACGGCACCGACCTGTCGGCGCGCTCGCGGGCGACCTTGAGGGCCACGGCGGTGTGCGGGTCGACGAGGCGGCCGTCCTTGCGCCAGGCCTCGCGGATCATCGCGGAGGTTTCGGCGTCGTCGGCCCAGCCGCACTTGAAGAGCGAGCGGATGCGCTCGAGCATCTCGCCCTCGACCCTGAAGATGCCCTCGTTCCTGAGGTTCTCCATGAGGCGGGCGATGAGCGCCGTGTCGCCCTCGGATGCGTAGTAGAGCATGCGCTCGAGGTTGCTCGAGATCAGGATGTCCATGCTCGGCGTGATCGTCTTCACGAACGGACGGTTGCGGTCGTAGACGCCCGTCGTCAGGAAGTCCGTGAGCACGTTGTTGGCGTTGCTCGCCACGATGAAGTGGCGCACGGGCAGGCCCATGCGGTACGCATAGTAGCCCGCGAGCACGTCGCCGAAATTGCCCGTCGGGACGCAGAAGTCGACCTTGGCGCCCTGTTCGACCTCGTTGGCCTCGACGAGCTGGCGATAGGCGTCGAAGTAGTAGACGACCTGGGGCACGAGGCGGCCGATGTTGATCGAGTTGGCCGAGGAGAGTTCCACGCCTTCGTCGGCGAGCTCCTGCCTGAGGTCCGAGGCGAAGATCTTCTTGACGGTGCTCTGCACGTCGTCGAAGTTGCCCTCGACGGCGGCGACCGCGACGTTGCGGCCCTCCTGGGTCGCCATCTGCAGGTACTGGATGTCGCTCACCATGCCATGCGGATAGAAGACCGTGATGCCGATGCCGGGCACGTTCATGAAGCCCGAAAGGGCGGCCTTGCCCGTGTCGCCCGAGGTCGCCGTCGCGATCATGACGCGGCGGCCCGTGTCCTTGAGCGCGGCGCTCATGAGCTGCGGCAGCATGCACAGGGCGACGTCCTTGAAGGCGGACGTGGGACCGTGATGCAGCTCGAGCAGGAATTCGTCGCCCACGCGGGTCACGGGCGTCACGGCGACGCTCGCGAAGTTGTCGGCATAGGCGCGCTCAATGCCATCGGCGAGCTCGGTCTTCGTGAAGTCGGAGAGCAGGACCGAGAAGACGCGCAGCGCCGTCTCGCGGTACGTGAGGCCCTTGAGCATGTCGGGCGTCAGGACGCAGGTGAGGAGCTCGTCGCTCACATAGAGGCCACCGTCGTCGCACAGGCCCTTGAGCAGGGCTTCGCGGGCATTCACGCCGTTTTCAAGGCTTCTCGTGCTGTGGTAGATCATGGAGGAACTTCTCCGAAATTTGGGAACAATCGGTTCATTGTGGCACAAAGCCTGCAAAAAAACCGCGTTTCACCTCAAGGCTAAAGCCTTCTAGGGCATTTCACCTAAGACATGCGCCCGAAGACGTTGGCAGAATAATCCGATATGATGCATAAGTGGTGTTTTCCGCTCAGGCTTCAATCCTGAAGCGTGAGCGAATCGCCCTTCACGAAAACGGAGCCCCAATTGAACATCGGACTGCTTGGATACGGAACCGTCGGCCGCACCGTGGCCGAACTTCTGGACGAGCGTGACTGCGGGATCAGGATCAGGCACATTCTGCGGCGACCCGGCCACGCGGACGGCCCCCTGATGACCGACTCGTTCGAGGCCGTGCTGAACGACCCCGAGGTCACGTGCATCGTCGAGGCTCTCCCGGGCCGCGACCCCGCCCTCTCCTACATCCGCGCCGCGCTTGCGGCCGGCAAGCACGTCGTCACATCCAACAAGGCCGCCGTGGCCGCCGATCTCAAGGGACTCGCCGAGCTTGCCCGCGCCAACAACGTCTCGCTTCTCTTCGAAGCGAGCTGTGGAGGCGGCATGCACTGGGTCGAGATGATCAAGAAGACCGCCCGCTTCAACGAGGTCTCCGACGTCTCGGGCATCCTCAACGGCACCTGCAACTACATGCTCGACCACATGGAGAGGAGCGGCCTCTCCTTCGAGGAGGCGCTCGCACGCGCCCAGGCCCTCGGCTACGCCGAAGCCGACCCGACGGCCGACATCACGGGCGCCGACGTCCGCAACAAGGCGATCATCTCCGCCTCGCTTGCCTACCGCACCCCCGTCGTGAGCGATATTCCGACGGCGGGCATCGTGGGCGTGACGAGCGGCATCATCGCCGCGGCCCGCGAGCGTGGCCGCAGCCTCCGCCTCATGATGCTCAGCGAAAGGCGCGGCGATCGCTACGCCGTCGGCATCGTGCCGGTGCTTCTTTCCCAGGACGAAATCGCCGCACACGTTCACGACAACCTGAATTACGGCCGCATCACCGGCGACGTGGTGGGCGCCCTCTCGATCGTCGGGCAGGGCGCGGGCGGCAGGCCCACGGCCGACGCCATGATTCAGGACCTGATTTCCCTCGGACGCGGAGAGACCGGCAGGCCGGTTCTCGACCGCCCCCTGACGTACGACCCCGCCCTGCTCTGCGGAACAGGCCACTTCCCGGACGAAGTCCTTCCGGGACGCCCCCTCGCCGAGCTCATCGAGATCGCGCGTCAAAAGCAGTCCTTCCTTGCCTTTGAACCTCAGGCCACGGAGTAATCCAACATGATCAAAATCACCAAATTCGGCGGCTCGAGCGTCGCCGACGCCGAACAATTCAAGAAAGTCAAGGCCATCATCGAGGCCGATCCGTCCCGACGATTCGTCGTCTCCTCGGCCTCCGGCAAGCGCTTCAAGGGTGACAACAAGATCACCGACCTGCTCTATCTCTGCCAGGCCCACGTGACCTATCACGTCGACTATCTGCCGCTCTTCAACATGATCGCCGACCGCTTCCGCAGCATTCGCGACGAGCTCGGCCTGAAGGTCGACATCGAGACCGATCTCGCGAAGATGCGCGACAGCCTTCCCGAAATGTCCGTCGACGAAATCGTCAGCCGCGGCGAGTACTTCACCTCCCGCCTGATGGCAGACTACCTCGGGTTCCCCTTTGTCGACGCCACCGACGTTGTCTGCATCAACTTCGACGGCACCTTCAACTTCAACGAAACCACCGAACGCCTCAAGGAAATCCTCAAGAAGCACGACCGCTTCGTGATGCCTGGCTTCTACGGCCGGCTTCCCGACGGCCACGTCCGCGTCATGAGCCGCGGCGGCTCCGACATCTCGGGCTCCATCCTCGCCCGCTGCATCCAGGCCGACCTCTATGAGAATTGGACCGACGTCTCCGGCTTCCTGATGGCCGACCCGCGCATCGTCGAAAATCCCCGCAACATCGAACAGATCACCTTCTCCGAGCTGCGCGAGCTCTCCTACATGGGCGCGAGCGTGCTTCACGAAGACGCCGTCTTCCCACTGCGCGAGAGGAACATTCCGATTCAGGTCCTCAACACCAACCGCCCGCAGGATCTGGGCACGATCGTGCGCGACAAGATCCCCGCCGACCCGACGGCTCCGCTCGTCACCGGCATTGCAGGCAAGAAGGACTTCGTCTCCATCGAAATCTCGAAGAAGAACATGTCCAACCGCGTTGGCTTCGTGCGCGAGGTGCTCTCCATCCTCGAGTCCTACAACGTCTCGGTCGAGCATCTGCCTTCCGGCATCGACAGCTTCTCCGTCGTGGTCGCCAAGGCCGACGTGAAGCAGAACGTCTACGAGATCATCGCCCGCATCCAGGAGGCAATGAAGCCCGACTCCATCCGCCTCACCGAACCCTTCGCGCTGATCGCGACGGTGGGCCGCAACATGAACTCCCGCCCCGGCACCTCGGGCCGTCTCTTCGCCGCCCTCGGCAAGGCCGGCATCAACGTCCGCATGATCGCCCAGGGAAGCGCCGAGCTCAACATCATCGTCGGCGTCGAAAACAAGGACTTCAACCGCGCCGTCGCCGCCCTTTACGAAACCTTTGCCGCTGAAGCCAAAGAAGTCAGGGCCCAGCAGGCTCAGAACGCTTGACAGGAGACAATCATCATGGCCAGCTACAAAGTCGGCATTCTCGGCGCCACGGGCGCCGTCGGCGAACAGATGCGAATCGTCCTCGCCGAACGCAAGTTCCCCATCTCCGAACTCCGCCTCTTCGGCTCCGCCCGCTCCGCAGGCAAGGTGATCAACTACGAGGGCCAGGACATCGTCGTTCAGGAAGCCAGCCTCGAGGCCTTCAAGGGCCTTGACCTCCTGCTCGGCGCCGCCGACAATCCCGTCGCCAAACAGTTCCTGCCCGAAGCCGCGAAGATGGGCATCCACGTCGTGGACAACTCCAGCGCCTTCCGCCTTGATCCCGATGTTCCGCTCGTCATCCCCGAAGTGAACCCCGAGGACGTGAAGCTCTCCAAGGGCCTCATCGCAAACCCGAACTGCGCGACCATCATCGGCCTCACCGCCGTCAACTCGCTTCACCGCCACGCCCGCATCCGCCGCATGGTCGTCTCGACCTATCAGGCCGTCTCCGGCGCAGGCAAGGCCGGCATCGACGCCCTTGAGGCCGAAGTCAAGGCCGCCAACGGCCAGCGCGCCGAAGGCTCCTGCTTCCCCTATCCGATCGCCTACAACCTGATCCCGCAGATCGGCGGCTTCAACGAAATGGGCTACTCCTCGGAAGAGATGAAGATGCAGAACGAAGGCCGCAAGATGCTCCACGACGAGACCATCCGCTTCGCCTGCACCTGCGTGCGCGTGCCCATCATCCGCTCCCACTCCGAGGCCATCACCCTTGAGTTCGAGAACGACATCACGCCCGACAAGGCCCGCGAGCTCCTCGCCGAAGCTCCCGGCGTCGTCCTCTGCGACGATCCGAACAACGGCCAGTACCCGATGCCGCTCCTTACGAGCGACCAGGACCTCGTCTACGTCGGCCGCGTGCGCCGCGACCTTTCCGCCGACGCCGCGTCCTTCAACCGCTCGCTCACGCTCTTCTGCTGCGCCGACCAGGTCCGCAAGGGCGCCGCGACGAACGCCGTTCAGATCGCCGAGCTCATCTTCGGCCTGAAGTGACCCGCGCCTGAGACCTGCTGAGTCCACGGCCCGTCTTCCACTGCGAAGGCGGGCCGCTTCATTTTCACGCATGCGAAACGGCGCCCCTCCGGACAGGAAGGACGCCGCGGCTTGATCCTAAAAGCAAAAGTTGCATGACACGCAAGAAGCTTTCCTCACCCCTCAGAAAACGAGGCGCATCATGCGGTGCGGGATTCCTGCCTCGTCGAACTCGTCGCCGAAGGGCTCGAAGCCGAGGCGCTCATAGAACGGCATGGCCTGCACCTGTGCGGCGAGGTGCACGTCCTTCATGCCGCGCGCCTTCGCGCGCTCGAGGACAGTCTTCATCACGGCCTCGCCGATGCCGCGGCCGCGGAAGGGACGGAGTACCGCGACGCGGCCGATGCGACCGTTGTCGAGCAGCCTTGCGCAGCCCGTGACCATGTGCCTTGCGTCGAACGAAATGAAGTGCTCGGCCGTCTTGTCGTCCTCGTCGAACTCCAGCTCGCGGGGCACCTTCTGCTCCGCGATGAAGACCATGGCGCGCACGCGCTCGGCCTCGTGCTGATAGGTCTTCCAGTCGCCGTGGACGATATTGGGTGCGGTCTGCATGAGTTGTCTCCTCGAAATAATCCTGAACAATCCGACATTTTATGCCTGCGAGGGGCGTTCAGAAACGACAGCGCCCCGCTGCTCGCGTCGGAGCGGCGGGGCGCCTGATGCCGTCTGGCCCGGCAGGGAGCTTCAGCAGATTACTGCTTGGAGAAGTCCTTGCCCGCTTCCCTGGCCTTCGCAAGGTCGGCGGCGAGCACGAAGGTCATCTTCGAGGGATCCGCAATGCGGCGGATCGCGGCGTTGACGTCCTTGACCGTGAGCTTCTCGATGGCGACTTCCATGTCCTTCGAGAAGGACCAGTCGCGGCCGGATTCCATGAAGTTGATCCAGCTGCCCGCGAGCGTGCCGTCCTGGGCGCGGTTCACCGCACGGTACTCGATCAGGCCGCGCTTGGCTTCGGCGAGCTCCTGCTCGGTGATGCCGTCCTTGACGGCGCGGGCGAGCTCGTCGCGCAGGCTGGCCTCAGCCTGCCTGACGTTCTGCGGAGCGACGATCGCACCGACGGACCAATGGCCGCGGTTGCCGAAGCGCGGGAGCGTGATGCCGCTGCCGGCGCCGTAGGAGAGGCCCTCCTTCTGGCGCAGACGGGTCACGATGCGGTTCGAGAGACCCGTGGAGCCGCCGAGGATCCAGTCGGCCGTGACGAGGGCCGCGGCATCGGCGTCGGCCACGTTGGCCGGCAGGTCGACGCGGGCCATCAGCGTGCCGTTTTCCTTTTCAGGCGTGTCGATGACGATGCGGGCCGATGCAACGGGCTTGAACTCGTGCACGGGACGCTCGTAGACGACGGTGGAGAGCTTGCGGCCGACGACGGCGCGGCGCAGGTCGCCCGCAACCGCTTCGGGATCGAAGTCGCCGACGACGGCGATGTAGCCGCGACCCGTGCCGAAGACGTTGCGCCAGTAGTTGCGCACGTCGTCAAGCGTGAGGGCCTCGACCTCGGCGATGAGCTCGGCGCTCGTCTCCGTGCGGCGGGCGTCGCCCTTCGGATAGGTGTTGAAGTGCTCCGTGAGGGCGTCGCGGGCCTTAGTGCCCGGATCGTCCGACTTGGCGCGCAGGCCGACGAGGGTCTGGCGCTTCAGGGTCTCGAATTCCTTTTCAGGGAAGGCGGCGTCCGTGAGGATGCTGCCCGCAAGGCCCACGGCGGCCGAGAGATGCTCGCGGTCGGTCGTGAACGCAAAGGGCGAACCCTCCATGCGCAGCTGCGTGAAGGCGTCGTCGATCTCGTCGCGCGTCCTCGTGGACGTGCCGCGCGAGAGCATGGCGGTCGAGAGCATCGAGACGGCGGCGTTGGCGCCCGTCTTCAAGTTGCCGTTGAGGAACCTCATCTGCACGACGACGGTCTCGCCGAGCGTCTTCTTCGGCAGCAGCGCCATCTTCACGCCGCCCGCCTCGACGAACTGCGTGCGGGCGTTGATGTTGTCCTGATCGACGTCGAAGGCTTCGGCCGTGCGGCCTTCCTGACGGAACTTGAAGCCCTTGAGGTACTCGTCGACGGAGGGCGCGGCCGTGATGTCGGCGCGCTTGAGCTCGTCCGTCGGGATGTAGCTGCCGACGACGCGGTTGTCACGCACGAAGTAGCGGGCGGCGGCCTTGTCGACCTCGGCGGTCTTCACCTGCGCGATCGCATCGCGGTCGGCGAAAAACACGCGCCAGTCGCCGAGTGCGATGTAGTCGGAAAGGCCCACGGCGAATGCTTCGGGATCGCTGATCTGGCGCTCGAACATCGTGGCCTGCTCGGCCTTCTGGCGTTCAAGCTCCTGATCGGTCACGGGCGTCCTGGCAAAGGAGTTTTCGATCACGTCGACCATCTTCGCGCGGACCGGACCGAGGTCCTCGCCCTTCTTGACCTGAGCGCCGAAGACCACGAAGCCGGGCTGGGCGCCCGGAATCGTCCAGCCGAAGACCTGCGTGGCAAGGCCCGTCTCGACGAGCTCCTTGTAGAGGCGCCCCGTCGGGGCGTCGGAAAGGATCGACGTGGCCATGGCCGCAGGCTCCCAGTCGGGATGCAGGGCGGCGGGCAGGCGGTAGCCGATCATGAGCATCTGCGTCTCGCCGGGACGGCGGACCGTGAACTCGCGCTCGCCGTCGGCGGCGGGCTCGACCGTCCACTCCTTAGGAAGCACGCGCTCGGGCTTGGCGATCGGGCCGAAGAGCTCGGCGATCCAGCCAAGCACCTCGTCCGTGTCGAACCTGCCCGAAACCGTCAGCACGGCGTTGTCGGGCTGGTAGTAGCGGCGGTAGAAGGCCTGGAGGTTCTCGATCTCGACGTTCTCGATGTCGCTTCGGGCGCCGATCGTGCTGCGGCCGTAGCTGTGCCAGTCGAAGAGCACGGACTGCATGCGCTTGAGGAGCACGCTCGTCGGACGGTTCTCGCCCATTTCATACTCGTTGCGCACGACGGTCATCTCGGTGTCGAGGTCCTTGCGGGCGATGAACGAGTTGATCATGGCGTCGGCCTGCCAGCCGAGCGCCCACTTCATGTTGTCGTCCGAGGCCGTGAAGGAGACGTGGTAGTTCGTGCGGTCGAGCCACGTCGAGCCGTTCATGCGGAAGCCGCGCTTCGTGAACTCGGCGGTCGGATTTGGATAGTTTTTCGACCCCTTGAACATCAGGTGTTCGAGAAGGTGGGCCATGCCGGTCTCGCCGTAGTTCTCGTGACGCGAGCCCACGAGATAGGTCATGTTGACCGTGGCGGTCGGCTTGCTCATGTCGGGATAGAGCACGACGCGCAGGCCGTTCGGGAGCCTGTACTCGGTCATGCCCTCGACGGTCACGACGGAAACGGGTTTGGTTGCGTTCGTCAAATCATTCTCCTTGGCTGCCGCGCCTCCTGCGGCGCCCATCATCACGACGGCGGAAAGCAGCACTATTTTTCTTGCAAATTGCATAACGAAAGTCCGTTGTTCATATCGTGTTGCGGGAGCGCGTCACAAACCGTCCCCTGACGGCCGGGAGCCCCCGACTGCACAACGATACCTGTCCCAGGTGACGAAAACGTTTCGAAGCACCTGAACAATGTTCGAAATGTTACCAAGCCTTCGGCCCCAGGGCCTCCCCCTGAAACATCAACTGCCAATTTCGCTAAAATTTCAGGATCCCGCTCCACACGAACCTCCTTACGATGAAACTTCTCTTCGACCTCTTCCCCGTCATCCTCTTCTTCGCGGCCTTCAAGATCGCCGAGGGCCAGCCCGACGCCGCCATCGCGCTTGCCGAGCGCTTCATGGGCGAGGGCCTCACCGCCATGACCGCTCCGGTCTTCATCGCCACCGTCGTCGCCATCGCCGCCACCTTCCTGCAGGTGGGTTGGCTCATGCTGCGCGGCCGCAAGGTCGAGCCGATGCTCTGGATCAGCCTCGCCGTCATCGTCGTCTTCGGCAGCCTCACGCTCTATCTTCGCAACGAGATGTTCATCAAGTGGAAGCCCACGATCCTCTACTGGATCTTCGGCGGCATCCTCGTCTACGGCAACATCGCGGGCCGAAACTTCATCCGCATGCTTCTCTCCAAGGCCGAGATCGAAATGCCCGGCCACGCCTGGGGGACGCTCCAGAACATGTGGATCGGCTTCTTCGCGGCCATGGGCGTCGTCAACCTCCTCGTCGCCTACCTCTGTTCGACCGACACCTGGGTCAACTTCAAGCTCTTCGGCCTGATGGGCCTGACACTAGTCTTTACAATTGGCATCGGCGTGTTCATGACCAAACACGCCGTCACTAGGCAGAATTGACCTGCATGACGCCCGAATCCCTTATAATTTCGGGTGCAATGACTAACAACCTGATAGCGGCGTACGGTGCTGGGAAGCGCCGAACACCTGCGGCAGTTAAGGAAGAAAGAAATGGAAAAGAAACTTTTGGTTCTCGGCATGGCTGCCATGATGGCCGCCGGCGCGGCCAACGCTGAACTTCAGGCCTTCAAGGTCAACGGTGAAACCGTCAGCGTTGCCCAGCAGAAGGCACTCTACGACAGCGCCGTCGCTCAGGGCCAGCCCGCAGGCGCCGAACTTGAGCGCCAGGTGAAGAACGTCCTCACGCAGCAGACCGTCCTGCTTCAGGAAGCCAAGAAGGCCAAGCTTGACCGCAACTCCGACGTCAAGCAGGCCATCGAAGCCGCCCGCAACCAGGTCCTCATCAACGCCGTCCTGCGCGACTGGGCCAAGAAAAACCCGGTCAAGGACGAAGACGTCCGCAAGGCCTACGAGGCTGAAAAGGCCGCCTACGGCCCGACCGAATACCAGGTCCGCCACATCCTCGTCAAGACCGAAGACCAGGCCAAGAACATCATCAGCCGCCTCAACAAGGGCGCCGACTTCGACAAGCTCGCCAAGGAATTCTCCGAAGACCGCGGCAACAAGGATCGCGGCGGCCAGCTCGGCTGGGTCGTTCCCCGCTCCTTCGTTCCGACCTTCGGCAACGCCTTCGCCGGCATGAAGGAAGGCACGGTCAGCAAGGAACCCGTGCGCACGCAGTTCGGCTTCCACGTCGTGAAGCTTGACGCCAAGCGTCCGGCCCAGCTCTTCCCGACCTTCGAGGCTCAGAAGCCCGCGCTCGTCAACGCGCTCACGAACCAGCGCGTCAACCAGCACTTCGGCGAACTCGTCAAGAACGCCAAGGTCCAGTAACGGATCCTTCGTCCCCGACGAATCGACACGAACCCAAGGGGGAGGCCCGCATCGCGGACCTCCCCCTTCTGCATTGAACGAAAACGCGCCTTTCCGCCCGCGGCCCGGCTCCGTATACTGTCAGCAAAACCACTTTTTTCAAGGCTCCCTCATGCAGAACTTCGAGTATTACAATCCGACCCGACTCATTTTCGGCCGCGGCGAA
>OLGI01002997.1_pt1 | contig 11236 bp, 9 predicted proteins | sample 1605221 | NCBI WGS metagenome assembly OLGI01 (sample SAMEA3888915, study PRJEB22519) | human gut metagenome | biome: human gut; feature: human-associated habitat; material: faeces | place: Denmark | collected 2010
ATTATGATTTCTGCCGATGATTCCCCGGCAAATATAAAGCGGGCTTACGACTTGGGTGCTTTTGACTATATCAGCCGTCCTTTTAATGCCCTGATCGTAGGACGAAGAGTTATCAATACACTGATGCTTTATGCCAAGCAGAAGCGTCTGGTGCAGATGGTAGCAGACCAGGTCTACGAAAGAGAAAAAAACAACGATATGATGGTCAATATTTTAAGTCATATCGTAGAGTTCAGAAATGGAGAGAGCGGACAGCATGTGCGCCATATCCATATGATGACAGAGATACTTTTGCAGCATTTGCAAAAGAGGATCACAAAGTATCAGATCACACAGGAAGATATTGTCCGTATAGCAACGGCATCAGCTCTTCATGACATAGGAAAGATCAGTATACCGGATACCATCTTAAATAAACCGGGAAAACTGACTAAAGAAGAATATGAGATTGTGAAGACCCATTCTATGGCAGGTGCCCAGATGTTAGACGCACTGCCTGAATATAAGGATACGCCTTTTGTAAAGACTGCTTATGAGATCTGCAGGTGGCACCATGAGCGCTACGACGGAAAGGGATATCCGGACGGATTAAAGGGAGAAGAGATCCCTATTTCTGCCCAGATCGTTTCTGTTGCAGATGTATATGATGCTCTTACCAGTGAGCGATGTTATAAAAAGTCTTTTTCACATGAAAAGGCAATGGAGATGATCTTAAATGGAGAATGCGGGCAGTTCAGTCCGCTGATCTTAGAGTGTCTCCAGGACTCATCCCAGGAGATCCAGGAAAATCTTTGTGGAAATCCTACAGGAAAAACCAGTGATAAACAGGTTTACAGTGTGGTAGAAGAGATACTGGAACACAAGGACATTGGAGAAAGTTCCTATTCTGTAAACTGGATGGAACGGAACTGGGAAAAAGCAGCATTTTTCAATACCTGGAGCAATGAGCTGCAGTTTGATTACAACAGCAGTACAGGTATGATCTATTTTTCAGACTGGGGCGCTGCACTTTTGGGCCTGACGAAAAATAATATTGATCTGGGAAAAGAAAAACAGCTGTTAGAGCCTTGTGTGGATGTAGAACAGGTGATCAGCCGGATCAAAGAAACATGTCCGGAAAAACCTGAAGTCACTATGGATGTGGAACTGCATCGGCCGGATGGAAGTTTTATTTATGAATTACGTTTAAGATCTCTCTGGACAAAAGAGGAAACTTCGACTTATACAGGTACCATTGGAGTAGCCAAAATCAAAAGTGGCAAAAAAATGGGGGGGGGGCAAAATGAATTGCCGGGAATTAGACGAACTGGTCGTTCAGTTAAAAAAGATATTTGACGTAGTCCGCCTTGTAGATGTAGATAAGACAGAAGTTGTCATGCCGGAACAGTCCCATGCCTGCTATGCAGTCTGGAACAGGCAGGAGCGGTGTGAAAACTGTATCTCTGCCAGAGTCGTTGCCCAGAGGTGCTAGCTGACAAAGATCGAATTTGTAGACTCCAAAATATATCTTGTGATCTCTCACTATGTGGAAATCGATGGAAAGGGATATGCTTTAGAGATGGTAACAGAGATCCGGGATGAGCTGCTTTTTGGAGCTTATGGACGGAGTGAGCTGATCGAGAAGATCGAGCAGTATAACAATAAGATATATCGTGATCCCCTTTCCGGTGCTTTTAACCGGAGATATTATGAAGAGCAGGCCTGCCATATGGTATATATGGACGGTGTTGCCATGATCGATGCAGATGATTTTAAGGAGATCAATGATAAATATGGACATATGGTAGGAGACCTGGCGCTGAAAGCCTATACAGAAGGTGTCTTCTCCGTGATCCGAAGTACAGACATACTGATCCGCTATGGCGGTGATGAGTTTGTCTTACTGATCAATCATGTTCTAAAAGATGTTTTTATTGATAAGCTGGAGAGAATATGCAAAGCTGTTTCTGCGAAAAAAGTAGAAGGATATCCGCAGATCCAGTTATCAGTGAGTATCGGAGGCGTCTATAAAGGCGGTCCGGTGAAAACAGCCATTGCCCTTGCGGACAGTGAAATGTATAAAGTAAAAAAGTTAAAAAACAGTGTATCTGTTTATGAAGGAGGAGAGTAGTCGTGAGTTTAAAAGAGTGTTATGATAAGATGGGTGCTGATTATGAAGATGTATTATCCAGACTTAGAAGTGAAGTGCTGGTACGCAAGTTTGCTTTGAAATTTCTGGATGATGACAGTTATGCCAATTTAAAGGCAGCGATGGAAAGCGGAAACGCCCCGGAAGCATTTCGCGGCGCTCATACCTTAAAAGGTGTTGCCTAGAATTTAGGATTTGGACCTCTTTATAAGGCAGCAGCAGAAGTAACAGAGAGCCTGCGTCCATCAGAAACAAGCTCCGGTGATATGGAAAAAGCAGCTAAGTTGATGCCTGCAGTAGATGAAGAATATGCACGCACCATAGCTGCTATTAAAGAACTTTAAGTAGTGCAGTTTACAGGAAGTTTTACCGTAAATTTAGATCCAAGGTCTGGCTGGCTGGTCACCTCAATGGTGCCGCCACAGAGACTGAGGATCTTTTTTACTAATGTCAGTCCAAGGCCATTGCCTTCCATGCTGCGGCTTCCTTCTGCCTGGTAAAATTTGTCAAAAATATGTTTTTGCACCTCTTCGGTCATACCAATGCCGTTGTCCGCAACGACCACATTTACAAAAGAGTCTTCTGCAGTCATTTTTACAGATACAAGACCGCCGGATGGAGTAAACTTAATTCCATTGGAGATCAGATTGGTCCAGATCTGAAAGATCAGGTCTTCGTTTCCATAGAAAGATATTTCCGGAAGATCCAGGTCAATATCAATATTTTTGGCAGACCAGATGGGCTCTAGGGAAAGGACTGCCTGACGGATCTGTTCATCTAAAGAGAAGGTTTTCTTTTCAGAGATAATGGACTGGTTTTCCAGTTTGGACAATTTTAAAATGTTTCCGGTAAGAGTAGAAAGCTGCCGGGAGCTTTTTAAGATCTGTTCTGCGTACAGCTTATTCTGTTCATCCCTGGTAGAAGCAGACAGAAGGGCAGCGTAGCCTTCAATGGCAGCAAGAGGGGTTTTTATCTCATGGGATACATTCTGGATAAAATCAGACTGCAAAGTTTCAATGGAATTTAACTCCTTCACCATTTTATTGAAGTTTAAATTCATCTCCCTGACTTCATACCAGATGTCATTTTCTTTTAACCGCACATCAAAATTTCCTGCAGATACCTGCTCTAAAGCATGGACCAGGTCCTGGATAGGGCGGAAAAAGTGGTGGGAGATGACTGTGGTAATGCACAGGGAGATCAGTGCGGAACTGCAGGTGTTGGTGAGAAAAGGAAACCAGCCCATAGGGGGATGATCCGGACTTAATATGCCTGCGTGGAATAAACACCAGGCAATGCCGGAAAATACGAAAAATCCCAGTGCCTGCACAACAATGATCAAACTGATAAAAATACCCCATAATTTCAGATCTTTCATTCTTTCATCACCGCCTTATATCCAAGTCCACGGACTGTTATGATCTCAAAATCCGGATTATTCTCAAAACGTCTGCGCAGCCGGTTGATATGTACATCAATGGTCTGTAGGTCTGACTCACTGTTGCGCCCCCAGATCTCATCCATTAACTGCATACGGGTAAAGATCTTATTTGGATAGGAGATCAGCTTAAATAGCAGGAAAAATTCCTTCTGGGGAAGCATCTGGGGATCATCTCCCCAGGTTACGGTCAGTGCATCATAATCCAAGATAGTATGAGGCAGAGTAAGCCGTTTATTACTGGCAATGTGTGAACGGCGAAGCAGTGCCCGCACCCTCAATACCATTTCATCTAAATTTACCGGTTTTGTCATATAATCGTCTGTTCCCAGGGAAAAGCCCTTATTTTTAGAAGGAAAATCATCTTTTGCAGTGATCATCAGTACCGGCATGCCGGGGTTGGAATGGCGCAGCAGTTTGGTAAATTCATAGCCGTCCATAACAGGCATTAAAATATCGGTGATCACCAGATCTACATGTTCGTTCTCGATCAGATCCCAGGCTTCCTGTCCATTGTGTACAGTTAAAACCTTAAAACCTTCTTTTTCCAGCACAATGCGGTAGAGCTGCAGCAGGGAGTCTTCGTCTTCTATTACAAGAATGGTCAATATCTGCATGGTAGTTTCTTTGCCTTTCTTCTTTATATATTTTATAGATTGATCCTATTTTGGGCCTGCATCTTCAGATCAGCCTCATTATCATATTCAGCATAGCACATTTTCATGAACATCAGGTGAAATATTGGGAACAAAATAAAAGAATAAGGAAAGAAAGTTCAAAAAGACCTGAATGGAAATGTGAAAAATATGTGATTTCATCTTCAGTTCATCTTCGATTAAGAAAGGGTTCATTAAGTAATGGTATCCTTAGGAAGAATGTTAATGAGAAAAGCAGCGTTTTTTGCTGCGTGGGGAAAGGATAAGAGAAAAGATGAAGAAAAAGATCATAATTGCAGGGATCTGTATTATTGCATTGTGTGCGGTCATCGTACCTAAATTTACGAAACCGAAACAGTTTGCCCAGGCAGTGGCTCTTCCTGTTATGGATGCAGAAAAACCTGAGACAGGAGATATCCGGCTGACCACCAGTGTGATCGGTAAGATCGAGCCTTCTGATGTGGTTTATATTTATCCAAAAGCAGCCGGTGATGTAACAGAGGTAAATGTAAAGGCCGGTGATGTGGTGACCAAGGGACAGGTCCTTTGCAACATTGACACAAAACAGGTAGAGTCAGCAAAAAATACCATGGACTCAGCTGCATTAACACTGCGCCAGGCTCAGGAAGAACTTTCCCGCCAGCAGCTTTTATATGCAGGAGGCGGACTTTCTGACCAGCAGTACAGCCAGTATCAGAATGCAGTGTCCAGTGCCCAGATAAACTATGACCAGGCAAAATATAACTATGAAACACAGCTGGAATACAGCCAGATCACAGCACCTATGGAAGGTCTGGTAGAGATCTGTAATGTGGAAAATTATGACAATGTATCCCAGGGCAATCTGATCTTTGTTATTTCCGGACAGGGAAGCAGAGTGGTATCTTTCTCCACTACAGAGCGCATCAGAGGCTATCTGAAAGAAGGAGATACCATTGATGTGGAAAAGGACGGACAGACTTATGAAGGTACGGTTTATGAAGTAAGTACCATGGCGGATGAGACTACAGGACTTTACAAGGTAAAGGCTTCTGTGGACGCAGATGTGGTTCTTCCTACCGGTTCTGAAGTAAAGCTGTATGTAACTTCTGAAAAGGCAGAGGGAGTTATGACCATTCCGGTAGATGCTGTTTATTATGAAAATGGCGAACCTTATGTGTATACATATTCAGACGGAAAAGTATGGCAGAAATTTATTGAAGAGGGAATTTTTGACTCCGATATTTTAGAGGTAAAATCCGGTCTTTCTATGGATGACATGGTAGTTACTACCTGGAGCTCTGAGCTGTATGACGGAGCAGAGGTAAGATTAAAAGGGGAAACGACACAGGATGACAGCACCGGTGATGCAGCCGGAGCACCTGCAGGTGGACCAGAAGGGAATGCACCAGGCGGACCGGGAGCTCCCATGACAGGAAACAAGGCACAGTAAGGAGGACGACATAATGAATGGTTTAACAAGATTTGTCCTCAAACGGCCCATTACCACATTGATGGCAGTGCTCTGCCTGATCGTTTTCGGCTACACTTCTGTAACCAGCATGAGCCTGGAAAATATCCCGGATATGGAAATGCCGGTACTGATGGTTATGACCACCTATTCCGGAGCAAGCCCTGAGGACGTAAATGAGATCATTACAAAGCCTATTGAGGATCAGGTAGGAACTTTAAGCGGCCTGAAATCTGTTACATCTAATTCCAGTGAAGGCAGTTCCATGGTTATGCTGGAATACGAATACGGTACTGATACAGATGAGGCATATGATGATCTGAAAAAGAAGGTAGATCTGGTAAAGAACAGTCTTCCTGACAGTGCAGGCGATCCTATGATCATGGAAATGGATATGAACTCCATGCCCTGTGTTACCTTATCCATTGAAAATACCTCCCAGGAAAACCTGTATTCCTATGTAGAAGACAAGATCCAGCCGGAGTTTGAAAAGATCGCCCAGGTAGCAGATGTAAGTGTCCGTGGCGGTTCGGATGAATATATTAAGATCCAGATCATTCCGGAAAAATTAAGCCAGTATAAAATGACCATGGCTTCTGTTGCAGCGGATATTGCAGCAGCAGATATTTCCTATCCTTCTGGTGATACCCAGGTGGGAAGCTTAAAGCTTTCTGTTTCCACCCGTACCACTTATGATACCGTAGATCTGTTAAAAGAGATCCCACTGACCAGTGCAGACGGAAGCACCGTTTACCTGGAAGATGTGGCAGATGTATACACTACAACAGAGGAAAATGACGGTATCGCCCGTTACAATGGAAATGATACCGTATCTCTTTCCATTACAAAGCAGCAGAGTGAAACAGCAGTTTCTGTTTCCAATGCAGTAAAAAAGACAATTGCAAATCTGGAAGGAGCCGATGAAAACTTACATATCATCACAGTACGTGATGATGCAGACAGTATTATAAGCTCTTTAAAGGATGTAGCCCAGACACTGGTCCTGGCGATCATTATCTCCATGATCATTATCTGGCTGTTCTTTGGTGACTTAAAGGCGTCCCTGATCGTAGGTACTTCCATTCCTATTTCCATTTTGTCAGCACTGATCTTAATGAGTTTAATGGGCTTTACCTTAAATACCATTACCATGAGTGCGCTGACACTTGGTGTTGGTATGATGGTAGATAACTCTATCGTTGTTCTGGAAAGCTGTTTCCGTATGACAGCAAAGCGGCGGGGCGGATTTGTAGAATATATGCAGGATGCCTTAGAAGGTACCAGTCTGGTATGGGAGTCCGTACTCGGCGGTACAGCCACTACCTGTGTTGTATTCCTGCCACTGGCATTTTTACAGGGTATGACCGGACAGATGTTTAAGCCATTGGGCTTTACAATTGTATTCTGTATGGCAGCATCCCTGATCTCATCCATTACCATTGTGCCCCTGTGCTATATGGCCTATAAGCCAACAGAAAAGCTTTCAGCGCCATTTTCCAGACCTGTAAAGAGGCTGCAGGAAGGATACAGAAAGCTGATGAGTACCCTTCTTTATAAGTCAAAGACAGTTATGCTTACTTCCATTGCCCTTCTGGTTTTAGCCCTTTTCATTGGAAAATCCCTGAAAATGGAGCTGATGGCTGCAGATGATGAAGGTGAGATCACAGTAACTGTAGATACAAGACCAGGACTTCAGTCGAAAAAGGTAGATGAGATATTAAAGCAGGTAGAAGCCATTATCAGTCAGGATGAAAACCTGGATTCTTATATGACATCCTATGGAAGTTCCAGGAGAGGCGGCAGTTCTGCTACAGTTACAGGCTATCTGAAGGACGACCGTACCATGGCAACAGCAGATGTGGCATCTAAATGGCAGCAGGAGCTTTCTGATATTACAAACTGCGATATTACCGCAGAGGCCGGTTCTTCCATGAGCATGATGTCTGCTACCAGACAGAGCTATGAGGTGATCTTAAAGGGAACGGATTATGACGAAGTAAAAGAAGTAACCAATTCCGTTGTAGAAGAGTTAAAAACAAGGGATGATGTGACAAAGATCCATTCTGACGTGGAAAACTCATCTCCTGTAGTAGAAGTAAGAGTTGATGCCTTAAAGGCAAAGTCAGCAGGTCTTACCCCATCCCAGATCGCGACTGCAGTAAGCAATTGTATTGACGGTGTAAAGGCAACCACCATCCAGGTAAACGGTGAAGATATTGATGTAAAAGTACAGTATGCAGAGGACGAATATAAGAGCATTGACCAGGTACGTGGCATTGTTCTTACCACCGGAAAAGGCGGTTCTGTGGCTTTGTCTGATGTGGCAGATGTAAAATTCGTAGACAGCCCTTCTTCTGTAGCAAGAGAAAATAAGGAATATACAGTGACCATCTCTGCAGAATATACAGAAAAGGCCACCCAGAATACCAGAAACCAGATCCAGGAGGAAGTAGTAAAGCCTCATCTGACCAGCACAGTAAGTATTGGCTTAAATTCCAGGGATCAGTCCAGGAACGAGGAGTTTGCATCCCTGTTTAAGGCACTTGCTATTGCAGTATTCTTGATCTTTGTTGTAATGGCAGCCCAGTTTGAGTCTATTAAGTTCTCCGGAATGGTCATGACCACTATCCCGTTCAGTCTGATCGGTGCATTTGGGCTGTTGTGGCTCACTGACTGTTCCATCAGCATGGTTTCCCTCATCGGTTTCCTGATGCTGATCGGTACTGTTGTAAATAATGGTATTTTGTTCGTGGATACTGCAAACCAGTACCGGGGAACCATGAATCGTGATACAGCTCTTATTGAGGCAGGCGCTACCCGTATCCGACCTATTCTGATGACAACGCTGACAACCGTTGTTTCCATGATCCCTATGGCATTTAGCGGAACCACTACAAAGAGTCTTGCTATTGTAGATATTGGTGGTCTGACAGCTTCCACCATCCTGTGTCTGCTGATGCTTCCTGTTTACTACCGCCTGATGAGCGGTAAGGAAAAGCCAGGAGACCTTGAGGCACCGGCAAAGAAGCGTAAACGTACCAGAGAGAATATTATGAACAAAATAAAAGGATTATTTGCAGGATTTAGCAAAAAAGGGAACAAAAAGGATGATCAGTAATAAAGATAGCAATGGATCAAAGGATAGAAAGAAGGATGACCATGAGGAAAAATAAATATGGTACATATGGTACATTTTCCAGATCATTCAGCCGTGTGCTGGCAGCCGCTTTTGTGGCGGCTGTGGCAGCGGGGACTATGCCTGTATACAGTGCCTATGCAGCAAGTCCCTCTTTTGCCAGGACCGAAGAGGAATGGGCAAAATTAAGGGATAATGTGATCGAATATGATGAACTGGAAGGGCTGATCCATGAGTACAACGCTACAGTGCAGAATAATCAGTATACTTACCAGAAATTCCGCCAGGACTATGGGGATACCAATGAGGAAGTGGCCCAGGAATATTATAAGCTGGCCCAGGACTATTACAACGATATGTCCGGGGATGATGATGCTTCTTCCCGTATGTCGGACCTGAATTTACAGATCCAGGGAGACAATATGCAAAAGCAGGGAGATGAAACTTTGGAGGACAGTAGGATTTATCTTCTTACCTATGAGCAGGCAGAAAAGAACCTGGTTGTTACGGCCCAGTCAGATATGATCTCTTATTATGAGAATTTGATCCAGAAGGAGCAGGCAGAGGCAACCCTTACAGAGGCAAAGGAAAATCTGGCTCTGGCACAGACAAAGCTTTCTGCAGGTACCATTACCCAGTTAGATCTGCTGACAGCCCAGGAAAATGTACAGACAGCAGAAAATAACTTGACCCAGCTGGAAAATACGATCAAGAACTTAAAAGAGAATTTCCAGGTGCTTTTAGGCTGGAGCTACAATGACTCACCGGAGATCGGAAGTCTGACGGATGTGGATGAAAATGAGATCGCGGCCATGAACCCGGATACAGACCTGGCACAGGCAATCGAGAACAACTATACCTTAAAGATCAATGAGCGGAAGCTGGAAAACGCAAAAAATGAGACAGTAAAGAACCAGCTGACTACAGCCATTGCCAATAATAAGAAGCAGATCGGCGCATCTTTATCCGGCGCTTACAAAAAGGTGCTTTCAGCCCAGATCTCTTTACAGCAGGCCCAGACAAAAGCACAGTTGGAGCAGACCAATCTTTCCAATGCAGCTTTAAAGATGGCAGCAGGAATGATGACTAAAAATGATTACGATGCCCAGGAACGGGCTGCGAAAACCAGTGAAAACTCAGTAAAAACAGCACAGATCAGTCTGTTAAGCGCAGTGGAAAATTATAAATGGGCGGTAAAAGGCCTGGCAGCAGCCCAGTAGGAAGGAGGCAGCTTGTATGTTTTTAAAGGATAAATATGGAAAAAAATGGAAACTGCAGGCGGCAAAGGTTTTAAGGACAGGTGCGCTTTGTGTGGCGTTAGCTGGTGTCGGTACAGGCGTTATGGGCACTTTGGGAGAACTTGGAGCTGATCTGGGCCGGCTGGGGCTGATCACTGCCTATGCAGATGAATTTGCAGACCGGCCGGAAGAAGTGGAAGGCAGCTCCCAGATCCAATGCAGACGGTTCGGATGCGGAAAAAGAGGATACCAAAGGTTCTGATACTACCCAGTGGATGGGGCAGGTGGAGACCGATGAGACAAAGCTGCAGGATAACCAGTTAGAATACAGTGAGCTGTATACACTGATCTCACGGTACAATCCTACTATTGAGCAGTCTTTAACCAGTTTTAACCAGTCTTTGGAAGATTATGTCAATGCATGGGATGAATTGAAGTTTGGACAGTCAAGCGCGTCTACGGATCTGCAAACTGCTAAAAGGGATGGCGATATGGAAAATTATGCTTACTACAGCCAGGAAAAAGCAGTTTACAAAGCTGCATCCAGCATGTATAAAAAAATGTATGACAGCATGAAAAAAGCCAGTGATAAAAGTTTAAGGACCATGACCCGCCAGCTGACAGTGGCAGCCCAGTCCCTGATGATGACTTATGAGACTTTAAGTCTTCAGAAGGATACACTGACAAAACAGGTGGAAGTATATGAAAAGGCTTTAAACCTGGAAAAAACAAAACAGGCAGCAGGAATGTCTACAGCAGCTGATGTGCTGGAAAAAGAAAATCAGTTGTTAAGTGCTAGGAGCAGCCTTTCTTCCCTGGAAGAGAGCTTAAACAGCACTTACAGCAGTCTCTGCCTTATGGTAGGACGGGATACGGACAGCGGCCTTGTGATCTGTGAGATCCCGGCAGCAGACCTTGCAAAGGCAGACAGTATGGATCTGGAAGCGGATACGAAAAAGGCTATAGGAAATAACAGCTCCCTGATCAGCAGCCGTGGCACGAAGGCAACTTCTACAGCAGCAAAAAATAACCGGAATGCTACCGTAGAAGAGGGGGAGCAGAACCTGACTATTCAGATGAACCAGCTTTATGAGAATGTATTGCTGAAAAAAAGTGAGCTTCAGGCAGCTCAGACTGCGTTCCGGAAGGCAGAAGGACAGAAGAAGAATGCGGATATTAGATACAGCGCC
>OLGI01003000.1_pt1 | contig 11225 bp, 7 predicted proteins | sample 1605221 | NCBI WGS metagenome assembly OLGI01 (sample SAMEA3888915, study PRJEB22519) | human gut metagenome | biome: human gut; feature: human-associated habitat; material: faeces | place: Denmark | collected 2010
CTGCCGCAGTATGCCCATGCACTGCATAATGCATCTTATTCTGAACTTTTTTATAGAACAACCGTGTGTTAGGTGCATCCTTATTGTAGTCAACAGCTGTAGCGTATATATCCGTAAGCTTTTGATAAAATCTTCGTTCACTCAACCTAATCTCACGTATCTCCGCCAGCAAATGCTCAAAGTAGTCCTCACCGATAAACGAGCCGTTCTCCATACGCTTCTTGTCTATGATATAGCCCCGAAGAGAGAACTGCCTGATGACATAGGTGCACCATTGGCGGAACTGTGTGGCACGGATAGAGTTGACACGATAGCCAACAGAAATGATTGCGTCAAGATTGTAGAACTTTGTCATGTAGTTCTTACCATCTGCGGCAGTTGCCGAGTTTTTCTCGGTAACTGAATCTTCAACAAGTTCTCCACTCTTGAAGATGTTCTTCAGATGCAAACCGATGTTATCAGTGGAACAATCAAAAAGCACAGCCATTGCTTTCTGCGTAGCCCATACCGTCTCGTCCTTATATAGCACCTGAATGCCCTGTTCCTTACCTTCCGCCACGAAAGTCAAGAACTCTGCCGTACTGTTTCGTATTTCAAATTTCTTTGCCATTATTGATTTCCTTTTATGAATCTAAACACTGTAGTATATGATCATGTATTCAATGAATGCAATTCCTAACGTATAGTCCAATGTAAATGTTTTTTTTACTTCCACAAACTTCCCTTTTTGAATATCCTGCAAGTGTTCGATTTTATATAATCCGGATTTTTGTCTAATTTTTCCTGTATATTTTTTTTGTTTGCAAGTATAACCTTTAGCCGATTTATGTCTCTATTAGCCATGACTGTATGTTTTTTAGTGAAGCAAAAATACATAAAAATCCCCAAATACGTATCGATTGCACCTATTATTTATGGAAGTTTAGCAAAATAATGAAGATTATTCATTAGGTTCAAGCTAAAATCCCATCTTTCAAATTCGCATTGAAAACTACATTAGGGAAGAGAATACTCCCTTCCCCGATGTCCTTCTTACTCATCCGAACAGTGGTAGGTCAAGTCCTTTTCAATGCCAGCTTTGTCCTTCGCTGTATGATGCTGATTGTTGGCACACCATCTATCGTTTTTACATCACCTTACTATATCCTTTCATTTCCGATAGTTAGCCTCGCTTGGGATAATTGGTGGATATTTTCGAAACCGCTGTTTCGGAAATGGTGGTTCCGAAAGTGAAAATAATGAATTTGTCAGAATCGTGGTCACATTCCTTTCCGGTTAGTATGGATATTGTATTTCATCTGCAATTTAATCTTTCCTCTTCATCTTTTCTCCTCCTATGTCAGTTTTTGTCACAACTGGATTGTACTTTTGCAGCAGAATTGATAATAACTCTATATTGTTAAGGTATGAAAGCTGAAAGAAAGAGGGAGTGGAGTCCCTGAAAAGTGAAATATAAGAGGAATCCATAAGATTTCTTGTTAAAAGTTTGGTGGTTCATCAGATTTTTACTAAATTTGCCATAATATTAGTGACAGGGCAGGTGAAAGTCCTTGCTTGAAGTCGCTATGATGCAGAGAAACAAGATAATCTTGTGGACACGAGCAAACTATTCAGTTCTGTAGGTTGAAATCTGGTAAATTGAAACGTAGAAAGAACGAGAATTTGTTTGAGCGAGTCTACACCGTCATAGGTGTGGATTCCTCTTTCGCATTTTCTTTTCTACGGGTTTTACCAGAGCCTAACTTACAAGGAAGTGAAGAAAGTAGGGGTTCGCACCATTCTTTTTTTACTTATGGACCATTTTGAACTTGTTTGGTTCGCAGATTTTTCCTACCTTTGCAGAAGATTAGCTGCACTCGGCAATTTGAAAGCAAGCTTTCATTGCGCTCGTTTGCATGAATTTTGCAGTAAGATAAGCTGCATATCAGCATAATAAAAGTAAATGATCTGCTGTTTCGGTTGAAAAGCAGGAGCAGCAATATGTAATAACCTAAAAACTCAATGCTTATGAGTAAAGTATTTCAAGTGAAGCCTAAGCGCCTTAAACGCTCAAATGGTACTGTCCTCACTCCCGATATGGTAGTGACAGTAACGACCCTGCAGCACACCGCCACCCCTTTTTACAATGGAGCCAAGGAGGTGCAAGAAGCCTACATGCGCATCTATGCTTTCGATTATAAGAAAGCCTGCTGCAATCAGAATGATTTTGAATTCAAGAAGTTGGACTAAATAATACAATAATTTTATGGAAAAAATAAATCACTACGTTTCTTTAGTTAATCAGGCTTTTACTGTAGCTAAAGAAAGTTTCAACAATCCTGAGTCTTTGAAGAAAGCAGAGACTGATAAGGAAACATTGGTCAATAGTCTCGAAAAGGATTCTTTTATTAAGGTTCCTTTCGTTGGTGATTTCAATGCTGGTAAGAGTTCTTTGATAAACAGTATGTTGGGAGTTGATATCCTTCCTACTAATATACTGCCAGAGACCGCAGTGTCTTATGAGTTGTATTTTTCTTCAAATGAAAAGCTTGAAGTTTGGCTTGACGATAAGTTGGTGGAAACAGCTCCTATTTCGCAGCTTAAGTCATTGCAGTTGACCCCGAGAAATTTTGTTAAGTTGTATCTCAACAATCCAATCGTAAAGGAATGGAATGACAGAAATATTGTTGTTGTTGATATGCCTGGTATCGATTCGGGTGTAGAGGCTCATAACAATGCCATTCTGCATTACGTGCAGGACGGAACATTCTTCGTGTTGGTAAGTGAAGTTGAAGGTGGTACATTAAGATTGAGTACTCTTAGCTTCATAGAGGAAATCAAGAAGTATGGTGCACAGTTGGCTGTAGTTGTTTCTAAAATAGACAAGAAACCAGAGCAAGAGGTGCTGGATGTTAAGGCTAATGTAGAATCGGTAGCTAAGAGATTGTTGGGTGACTCAACAATGGTTGTATCTGCTTCTGCTGTAAACAAAGACTTCAACGGTGTTCTTGATATTTTGAGTTCTATTGATGCCGAGGAATTGATAGTGAACAAGTATAAGGGACAGGTTGTTAACTTCATTGATTCATTCATTATAGAATTGCAACAGCAGATGAAGCTTATGCTTTCTGACAAGTCTGATTTCTCTGAAAAGATAGAGAGTCTAAAAAATGCACAGGCTAAGGCTGTGGAAGACTTGAAGAGAAAGGCTGAGTCTGCTCAATCTGTAGAGGGTTCTGCTGCAGATATTCTTGATGATATTTCAGAGGCATTGAGAGAGAAAGCCGGTTATATTGCTACTCTTTTGTATGGTCAGGCTGATGGGAATGCCTTGAATCAGGAGATTCTTACCATCATACGTCCTGTTATTGTTAACTCACTGAAGCGTGAGATTACTGAATATTCTGACGTTGTAGGAGGTGCCCTTCAGGAGTTTATGGTAAATGTGGATACAATCATCAACGATAAGGACAACAAGATGCTGTCTGGAGCTGAGGAGATTATCGGCAATATGCTTGGTAAGGATATTCTTGAAAGTCTGTTAAAGAAGGGACTTGATCAGTTGGCTAAGAAACTTGTTGCTTACAAGGGTTTGGGCGAATTGGTTAAGAAGTTGAGCAAGATTCTTGGTCCGCTTGTTACTATCCTCATCAATATCATTCCTGATATTATCCGTATGATCTTTGGTAAGAGCAAGGAACAGAAGATAGAGGAAATCAAGATGAAGTTTACTTCTGAGATTGTTTCAAAGATTATCGAAGCATTGCGTCAGCCTATTGAGGATATAATCAAGGAACAGCGTGATGAGGTTTACAATAATGTTTCTGCACTCATTGAGTCTGAGACACAAAAGTATAACGAAAATATCAATGCTATAAAGAATCAGCAGCAGGAAGAAGAGAAGGTTGTGGCTCAGAAGGTTGCTGCCCTGAATGCTGTAGTGGAGAAGTTGAATGCTTTAAAAAATCAAATTTAATATTATATGGGATTTGATGGTATAAAAAACAAAAGTGCAAGCATGGGCAAAAAGCCCATGTCTGCATTTTTGAAAGTCAATAAATATGAGAATCCACAGACTGTGTTGGATTTGATTTCACATATCTGTACCTCTGGTATGGATTTGTCTGTGAGAGATGAATTTACGCCATATCGTGATAAATGTAGTCAACTTGAGGAGGATTATTCTAAAATTAATACAAGAGAAGCAGAAAATCCGTTTGTAGATGCCTCTATAAATGATTTGACTGAAAGTTGTGCTGCTCCTTTTGCGATGATGCCGGTTTATCTTGACCATTCTGGTTTTAGTGATGCTATAAATGTCGCAGTTGGCGGAGGTTATAGCTCTGGTAAATCTTCTTTTCTTAATAATATTACGGGAATTGGTGCTGTTCTTCCAACCGGTATAGAACCTGTGTCCATGATTAATACCTATATCTCTTTTTCCGATAAGGTAACAAAGTTGATAGTGTCAGGCAAGAATTGTAAAGGGCATGTCGTAAAACTTAATCGTGAGGTATTGGATTGTATTCAACACTCCTCTAAGTCGAAGATCTATGTCTCTTCCGTCTTAGACGAACTCTATGTCAATGTTCCCGTTTCTAAAGAACGTGAGCATTTAAAGGGGTTGGTGTTCATTGATACTCCTGGATATAATAATTCAGACAATGCCAATAAAGAAAATGGCAAGAAGGACATTGATACCGCTTTTGATGCTTTGACATATTCTGACGCTTTGTTTTGGTGTATAGATGCTGAAGCTGGAACTATTTCACAACGTGATATAGAAATGCTGAATCAGCTAATAGATTACAATGATGGTAATTATCCTTTTGTTATTGTCTTTAATAAGATGGATAAGAAACCTAACAATGATCTTGTTAAAATCTTGCAGTCAGCAGAGAAGGTGTGTAAATCCAAATTGAAGATACAACCAATAGACATTATCGGTTTTTCTTCAATAGGAGAAAGTGCCATATATTCGTTGAAGAATAAGCAAAAGGCAACTACGAGAGGTGGAGTGATGAAAGTCTTTGCTTCTATTCTTTACAAAATGAAGGATGGTTTCTCTAATACTCGTTCTGTTTCTTATTGGACAAATAGGCTTGCATATTGTTTTGATAATGAGATTAAAGTCTGTGATAGTTTGCTTGCTGATTTGGAAAAACAAAGAAAAGAACTAGCAAAGAAAAAAGCTGATGCTTTCTCAAATAAAACTAATTCTAAAAATGTTACATTGATAGATGATCGTTTTCCACACATAAAAGAAGTATTAATTGATTCATACGATGAAATTCTTACTTCAAGAGATAGTATTGTAAATTTATATCGAAAAGCTATCGGGGGGTGGTCAAGGTCTTTGGATAGGGAAGTAGAATGGGCAAAAATAACAGGATTCTTTAGCGATGCTTCAAAGCTTGATAGACAACATAAAAATTCGATTAAAGAGTATAATCGAGTTATTGATGCTGTAAACGAGTTAGACGAATTGCAATATTGGACTACTGATTCTCGTAGGGAAGATTTAGATTTTATAGAAAATGCTATTGAGTATATGGATTTAGTTAATTCTGGTACTCAAGATTCTTTGAAAGAAGATTATGATAATACAGTTTCCTCCAAAGAGACGATTTCTATTTATAAGAGTTTCCTCCAAAAGAAGGAACAAGAGATTGTTCATGTATTTACCATGTGTTGTGAGAATGCAATAAAGAAGAACGAAAAGCGTTTGCGTGCATTGCAGAACATAAAGGAAGAAGAAGAAACTGATGTGTTCTCTGCTATTGCAAATGACAATATGAACAGATTTCTTGATTGCTTCTCAAATGGAGTTGACTTGACAAAATGTAATAGTCAGGGATATTCTCCATTGACATACGTGGCTAAGAATAGCAATAATGCTATGATGAGGTTTTTGATTGATCATGAGGTTGACCTCTCTCTAAAGGATAAAAATGGTTATAACGCCTTGGAGACAGCTGCTATCTATCATTGTCAAGACATATGCGAACTTCTTATTAATGCAGATAAGGGTTTGTTGATGGGGTCGCAATCGTTGACGAAGTTGGCTGCTAATGATCGATTTGAAAATTGGATCTCTAATTTTTAATAAGTATGGCTATAAATATAAACAATTATAATGATGTATTTGGAAAGTTAACCAAAGCGGTTGACATTGCAAGTGCGTCAGATAATGAAGAGATAAAGAAGATTTTCTCAAAGATAAAAGAGAAAGTTTGCGACATAAAGGAAGGTGGTGACCGCTTGAAACGTGACAACGAGATATTGAAAATAGGTGTCGTTGGTCAGGTGAAGGCAGGTAAGTCATCTTTCCTCAACTCGCTGTTGTTTGAAGGTGAGAATGTGTTGCCAAGGGCATCTACGCCAATGACAGCCGGCTTGACAGTGTTGGAATATGGCGAAAAGAACGTGTTCTCCGTTGAGTACTACACGGCTAAGGAATGGGAAAAGTTTGAGGACAAGGCCAAAGAATATGACGACTTCGTAAATAACGTGAAGTCAATGAATCCTGCGTTGACAGATGAAGAGGCAGCAAAGATGGCGAATATTCCAGATGAGCTCTCTGCTGCTAAAGAACTTATATCACGATGTACTCGTGTTGCCAAAGGCAAGGTCGGAAAAGCTTCTGAAGAGAATGACTTTACTGATATCAAGGATTTGCAGGAAATTCTTGAGAATTTTGTTGGTGCAGACGGACAATTCACATCTGTAGTGAAGAGTCTTACTATACGTCTGAATGATGAGCGACTTAAAGGAATGAGAATCGTGGATACCCCGGGTGTAAACGACCCAGTGGTGTCTCGCGAGCATCGCACACGTGAGTTCTTGCGTGAATGTCACGGTGTGTTCTTTTTGAGTTTTGCTTCTCGCTTTTTTGACAGCACAGACGTTAACTTCCTTACAAATCGTATTGGTTCGCAGGGTATTGGCACTGTGGTGCTTATTGCAAGTAAATTTGACTCTGTGCTGCAGGATTCTGGCTCAAAGTTTGAAGACGATTTGGGTAATGCGATAGAAGATTGCCAAAGACAGTTGAAAGCTCAGTTCAGACGCAACCTTTCTGGCTCAGACTATAGGGGTGAAGAACCTCGTTTTACGATGAGTTCCGGTATCGGTTATTCTATTGCTAATAAAAAACCGTCAGACTGGGACAATATGGAGAGCCATGTCGTAAAACAGATGAAGAGATTCTATCCGAGTTTCTTTGCTTCTGACAGTGACATAAAGTCTACGTTCAATGAGCTTTCACAGATAGATGATATCAGAAAGGATTATCTTGATGGTGAGTTCGTGAAGAATCGTGATAAGATTATCTCAAGTAAGGTAAACAGCTATTTTGGCAATGCTACAAGCGAAATCAAAGCAATCTTAAGTGATGGCAAGACCAATCTAAATGAACGTAACAATGCTCTTTGTAAGAAAGATATTTCTCAGATAGAATCTGTTCGTAATGCAACTCTAAAGGTAGTTGAAAAGATTGTGAAAGGTATAGACTCTTTGGCAAGCAAGGCTGATGATATGGCAGAACAGGCAATGAAGGAGTGTTGGAATCGTTATCAGACACCTTCTGTTAGAGTTCCCACTAAAGAAGAAGGTGTTACATTCGTACGACAGTCTACTTTTTGGGGAAGAGATAAGGATGTTTCCTGCTCTTACAAGAAAATCGATGAGCAGAAACTTGTTTCTGAGGCAGAAAGTCAGGTTCAAGTTGCGGCCGAAAAATTGTCAACTGATTGGAATAATAAGTCTAGTGAACTTATGAAATCAATAAAAGATACTATCGGAAGCCTTATTGCGGAAGCTGAACAAAAGGATTCGGAAGCTAAGTTCGATGCTGATGGTTTACGTCGTATCCTTGGTGAGGTTCTTGCCTCAATGAGCAACTCTACTGTTATGAATGTCAAGGATTTGACAAATAACGTCGTAGGACGTATTATGGATATTGCACAAGACAGCGATGTATCTTTGGACGTAGGGTCTGTTGATGAGACTACTGCTAAGAATAAAATTTCTTCAAGAGCAAGAGAAAAACGACGTAAGGTTGAAAATGGTTTGCGTGATTTGTTTGATGAATTTAATACGGATTTAAAGAAAGAACTCGAAAAGTCGAAGAATGAAGTTATAAATATTTTTACAAGTCGTAAGAACGAGTTAATCAAAAAGGCAGAAGGTTCCGTTAAAGATTATCTTGACTCTCTTGAAAAAGAATTAAAGGACAAGAAAGCCCAGCTCGAGAATTATACGAGAGCTATTGCAAGTATTAACGAAATAGAGAAAATATTATGAGCGTAAAAGAAAAATATATAGCAGCTCTGAATGACGAGCAAGCTAAAATGGTTTCGTATGTTAAGCAGATGACGGCGAAGGTCGCTTTTCCTGAGACTGCTGTAACTACAACCTATGTAAAGCCAGCTAAACACACTATTGTTTCGGCGGCTTGTTTAATAGGTGGTGCTATTACCATAGCAGCAGGTCTGTGTTTAGAGAAGAATGGCATTTCTACAGCCGGTGGAGTTGCTGTTGCTTGTGGTGCTGGATTGTGGGCTATAGATAGAAATAAAAAGCCTGTTGTACAGCGTGATGTTGCTTTTTATAAGGTCACAAGTCATTACTATAAGTCTCTTTCTGATATCTTTAAGTATGTGACAAATAGCTGGTCTGATTCATTAGTGGAATTGAAGAGTAAGTTGAAGGCTGAAATCATGCAGCAAAAAATTTCTGAGGAAGAGAAGAACTCTGCAATTCAGAGTGTACTGACTACTTCTGTTGTTGATTTGTCTATGGCTGATTTGTCTTCAAAGCTTGGCAAAATAGAGCATGATCATAATGAAGAAGGCTATAAGCGTTTTGTTTCTATCTTTGAGAAGAAATGTATAGAAGCAATAAATACTGCTTATGAAGAGCAGAAGGCTGTTTATGAACGACTGCAGTTTTAGTTGATATAAACTAAAATGCAGAATATAAGTATGTTTCTTTCATGCCCATTCACATGAAAGAAATACACTATTTTGGATAAGAGGGTAGGGCGGAAACGTCTTTACTCTCTTATTGATATTTTAAAATGTTATAGCAGTCATGACTGCTATAATAAATATGAAGTTAGCGATTGAAGATCGTTTTTGAAAAACTGGAACTGAAAGGATGCAACAACAGGTGGTATAACAACTTAAAAAATGAATCATTATGGCAAAGAATGAAAATAAAATATTGGATGAACTGAGACGAAGAGGCAAGATTTATGAAGATCCTGCTCCTGAAGTCGGAGGCTTTACTGGCTGGTTGATAAGTTTGTTTACCAAGAAAAAGTAAGCCGCATATACTTTTTTCTTGATGTTCTGTCACCATTTGACATCTCTATATAGTTATTTCGCAGCCGAAATCAAATGTATAACTATATAAGGTAATGTAACAATGGAAAAGAACATCAAGAAAAGAATGTGTAGGTTGGCATTGGTAGTGATTGCCGTACTGGTAGTGTTTTTTAATTTTCTGTCATATTTTTGTCTTTGCAGTTAAAAAGTTCCGGAAAATTTGGTGGTTATCTTGATAATTACTACATTTGCAGAAGGATACTCCACCTCATCTTATCGTGAGTTGGGTATTTCCTTAGTTAAATAAAAAAGAGTATGGAATATCAAGAAATAGAGGCACTTATAGCCTTAAAAGAAAGTAGAAATTTGGAGTTTAAAGAATCGACAGGTCAATTGGACCGTTCGATGGAAACTTTATGTGCCTTTCTTAATGGCGATGGTGGTATTGTACTTTATGGAGTAAAGGACAATGGAAATGTAGTAGGTCAAGACGTTTCTGATAGTACAAAACGTGCTATTGCTGAGGCTATTAATCGTATCGAACCTTTTGTGTCTTTGGAAGTAAACTATATCCGGATTCCAAATTCCGATAAGTTTGTTATAATTGTCAATGCGGAAAAACAACGTTTTATGCGTCCTTTCGCTTACAAAGGTAGGGCTTATCTTCGTATAGAAAGTACTACTACAGTAATGCCGCAAGAGCAATATAACCATTTGTTGATGCAACGTGGTGGAAAATATGGTTGGGAAGCAATGGTCAATCCCGATTTGAAAATATCGGACCTTGATGAGAATGCTATTCTTGGTGCAGTACGTGAGGGTATAAGAAATGGTCGTCTTCCAGAAGTGACTATTCGGGAAGAAATACCTACGATTCTCAGGAAGTTTGGTTTGCTTCGTGATGGGAATTTGAATAATGCGGCAGCTGTGTTGTTTGGTGTGGATTTCTATGACTATCCGCAATGTCTTTTGCGAATGGCACGTTTTAAGGGAACTACCAAAGAAGAGTTTATTGATAACCAAAGAGCGCAAGGTAATATTTATATCTTGCTTGATGCAGCAATGGCTTTTTTCTTTAAGCATCTTTCTTTGTCTGGGAAGATAAATGGACTTTATCGAGAAGAAGAATTGAGTATTCCTTATAAAGCATTGCGCGAATGTTGTATCAATTCACTTTGCCATCGTTCGTACCATCATCCTGGTAGTTCTGTCAGCATAGCTATTTATGATGATAGGGTAGAGATTACCAATACAGGAACATTTCCGGCAGATTTGCCAGTTGAGCGATTGGTGCAAGAGCATGACTCTAAACCTCAAAATCCAATTATCGCCAATGTGCTTTATAAGAGCAAAATTCTTGAAAGTTGGGGACGTGGTATTGGTACAATGGTAGATGAATGTAAACGGGTTGGATTACCTGCGCCAGAATTCAAAACAGATGGTAATTTCGTGACTGTAGTCTTTAAATATAACCGTAATGGTGTAAACCTACAGTTGGTAAATAGCAATCCAACAAGCACCCAACAAGTACCCAACAAGTACCCAACAAGCACCCAACAAGTATTGGAACTGGTCGGAATATTAAAGGATGGAGAGTATTCTGTTAGAGAAATCATGTCGTCTTTAATGTTGAAGGATAGGGTGAATTTCTTGTATAAATACTTAACTCCAGCATTGGAAGAAGGATTGGTTTCCATGAAATATCCTGATAATCCAAAGCACCCAAAGCAGAAGTATATGCTAACAGAAAAAGGACGAAAGATTTTGGAAAAATAGAATGAATAGCAGTAATCTGTGTGTTTTATACTTTTTTCTTGATGTTCTGTCACCATTTGACATATCTATATAGTTATTTCGCAGCTGAAATCAAATGTATAACTATATAAGGTAATGTAACAATGGAAAAGAACATCAGGA
>OLGI01003002.1_pt1 | contig 11222 bp, 10 predicted proteins | sample 1605221 | NCBI WGS metagenome assembly OLGI01 (sample SAMEA3888915, study PRJEB22519) | human gut metagenome | biome: human gut; feature: human-associated habitat; material: faeces | place: Denmark | collected 2010
GTTTCTTCATACCTTCAACCTCCCTTCGGCATGAGTGCGGCCAACTTGATCCGCAGCTCGGTCAATGATTTTGCCCTTCGCCGCTGAACGGCGCTGCGAGGCATTCCAACAAGGTGGCCAACCTCCTGATCCGGCAGGTCCAGAACAAAATGCAGGATCAAAACACTCTGCTCCTGAACGCACAAACCGGCGAAGGCATCTGCCACAAGCTCGTTTTCAATATGCAGGTCATACCCGTGGGACGAGAATGTAAATCTGTCGCTGGGGTAATGATCTACAACGCAGAGCTTGTCCATCTCCATTTGCGTAGCCGTCGATATACAGTGTCAGGGGGCACCGTATTTTCATCAGGGCTTCCACCCCCGCGTCGTCGCCGCTCAGATATTGGCGGTAAAAAGCCTCGCCGCAGGCCATAGCGTTCGCTTCCTTATGTACGAATATCCGAAGAAAACAAGGCAGCCGGCGAAGTGTTCAGAGAAAAGTTGCGGATAGGAACGGTATTTTTGAAAAAGGTCCTCCGAAATTGCCCAATATCCTGCGATCCCGCCAGAGGCTCCGCAGCAGGTGGTTCGGCAGGGAATTCTTTATTCTTGCACCTTTGCAGCATCTTGAAGTATGCCGCACCACAAGGCATGATCCGAAGGATGTCATTCCTGTGCAGAAGGAAAGCCGTTCTACTCCGTTCAGGTGCGCTAAAAAGCCTTGAAGGGATTTCCCCCAAGGCTTTTCTTTTTGCAGCTGCGCAGACGGTCTCCATCCGTCATCACACCCGCTCGGTTGTTATCTCCGGCATTTGTAGACGCTTATTCACTTTCCTCTTCTATTTCTATCTCCTTTAGTTTCTTCCACAGGGTCGTCCGGCTAATCTGCAAGGTGTTCATAACTTCCGTCTTATTGCCGCCATAATAGTTCATGGCATGTTGGATAACCTGATTTTCAATGCGATCAAGGGAATCCAGTTGAACCACAAGCGAATCTGCTGGGAGCGTCTCTCCGATTCCGGTGGATTCGCTGTTCGCCTGACCCTTTGCATCATCGGACCGGCAGATAGGAGCGTCTCCGATCTCCATGATCTCCTCCATGGAAAGAGATGTCTCCCCCTCTTTGAATGCTTCAATTCGCTGCGCCAGATTTTCCAACTCGCGGATATTGCCCGGATAGGTCTGAGCCGTCAGGTATTTCGTCACTTCCGGCGGCAAAAACTCACTTCGCACAGCGCTTCCGTACTTTTCCAGAAAATAGTCCAACAGTAGGAGAATATCGTCTGAGCGCATGCGTAGCGGAGCAATGGTCAGGCTCATCACATTCAGTCTGTAATACAGGTCGGCGCGGAATTTCCCCTCCTGCACCTTGCTGTATAAATCCATATTGGTGGCCGAGATCACACGGATATCGATTTTCTGGACCTTATCCCCGCCGATGCGCAGGATCTCATGCTCCTGAAGTACGCGGAGCAGCCTTCCCTGCAGATCTAACGGGATCTCGCCGATCTCATCCAGGAAGATCGTTCCACCGTCCGCCAATTCAAACAGTCCGACTTTTCCCTCTTTTTTCGCCCCGGTAAATGCCCCGCATTCATAGCCAAACAGCTCACTCTCTAGCAGGTTGGCCGGAAGCGCACCGCAGTTGATGGCCACGAAAGGTCCCTCGCAGCGTCCGCTCACATTGTGAATACTCTGCGCAAACAATTCCTTTCCGCATCCAGTCTCTGCAATAATCAGAACCGGAGCATTGGATTTTCCGATCCGCTTGGCCTTTTCAACCGTTCTGCAGATTGCCGGACTGTTTCCAATAATATCCTTAAAGGAGTATTTTGCAACCAGTCCCTTACGGTAAAGCGACTTCCTGATTTTCTGCTCCGTCCGCTGTGCATTTCGCTCACTTTGAATATTCAGCAATACTCCGTGAACTTCCCCATTATTCATAATAGGAGTACGGTTCACTAGCAGTTTGGAGTCCGTATCCGCAAAAAACTTATTCAGATAATACGTCTCATCTTCGCACAGCGCGCAAAGCAGCGGCGAACCAACATCTGCGTAACCCTTTCCGCGGCAGTTGGCCGACAGGTGAAGCAACCGAGCCGCCAGATGATTGTACAGGAAGATATTTCCCTGCCAATCAATTAAAAGGATTCCTTCTTTGCCGCTCTCTATATCAATGAGCGGGGTCTTTCCGTGCAGATAATACAGAATGCATGTCGCATCAAGCAGAATTTCCTTTACGTATTCCTGAAAATCAAGGCTGATGGGATTGATTGAAACATTTCGGCTGTCCACTGCAAGAACTGTTTTCAAAAATTTCTTACGAAATGTAATCGCAGAATTTCCAATGCTGATCAGAACATCATAGGGGCAGTTTTCCATTGAAAGACGCTGAATCGCCTCTTTTTCCGATGCGTATTCCATCACAGATATGTTAATTCCTATCTCTTCCGCCAACTGCTGCACCATTTTTGTGAATTCTTTTTTTAAAGAAACAACTAAAATTCCTTGCTCCATGTTGCTTTGCCTCCGTACGCCAAGCCCCGTGTAATTGAGTGCATTTTAGCACATTGGTAGAGAATATTCAACCAGTGCTTGCCGTTCCTCCCTGCTCTTCGTTTTATTTTTGAATCATTTGTTCACAAAATGAACCTCTCTCTTCGTTTCTTCCTTCAAAAGCGCAAAACGCCCCGTTTTTTTAGCTGGCACAGTGTTTGCTATATGTAAATAGAGCTAGACAGAGAATCTGATACAGATTCCCAAAATGCTGATAATGCAATTGTAACAGGAGGTATTTCTTATGAATCAGATTGGTTTTATCGGCGCCGGCCACATTGCCACCGCCATCATGAACGGAATGTACCGCGGGGGCATTGATATGTCCCATGTTTTGGTACATGCAGCAGTACCCGAAGAGTCTCAGCGTCTCAAGGATTCCATCGGAATCAGCATTGCCGAAGATAACCGTGAAGTGGTCGCGAACAGCAAGTTCATCTTCCTTGCCGTTCCTGCCATTTTCTATCCCAATGTGGTTCGCGAGGTTGCCGATCTGGCCAGCCCCGATCATATTTTTGTCAGCCTGACGCCCGGCTACACTCTCCAACGCTTCCACGATGAATTTGGCGACGCCATCCGCGTGGTACGCATCATGCCCAACACCCCCGCCTTTGTGGCTCAGGGTATGACAGCTGTGTGCATGCCCGGTCTCTCCCCCGAAGAAGAAGCTGAGTTCCATCAGGTTCTTTCTTCCTTCGGTCAGGTCGAGGTTCTTCCCGAGCGTCTGATGGATGTTATCGTTTCCGTCACCGGTAGCTCCCCCGCTTACGTCTATATGATGATCGAAGCCATGGGCGATGCTGCTGTTTCCATCGGTCTGAGCCGCGACTCTGCTTACCGTCTGGCCGCTCAGGCGCTCATCGGTTCGGCAACCATGGTTCGCGATACCGGTAAGCACCCCGGCGCGTTGAAGGACGATGTTTGCACGCCCGGTGGTACGACAATCCAGGCCGTCCGCGTTTTGGAGGAGCGCGGTTTCCGCAGCGCATTGTTTGAAGCAATGCTCAAGTGCCACTTTGCAGGTGCTGCTCCCACGACCTAAGTATACGCGTTTCACTGCATCAGAGGATATCGATGAAACTAAAGTCAGCTAAAGCTTTTGTACAGGAAGTTGCCATAATACTAATCGGATGCTTCCTTACAGCCTTTGCGGTAGACTGTATCCTTAAGCCTTCCGGTCTGGCTGTGACTGGCGTGACTGGTGTTGCTATGGTGTTAGAGCATTGGTTCGGGATCAACTACACCTATACAAACTACCTTTTCACGCTCATGATTGCAGTGGCTACCTACTTTCTTCTGGGCAAGAAAGAATTTTTTCGGATACTGGCTCTGTCCATTATCTATCCGGTGATTCTCGTTATTTTCAATCATTTCTCTTTTCAGCTGATTTACGATGATCTTCCCCTTACCTGCATCACCTTTTCCCTTTTTTACGGTACAGGGATCGGAATGATTCTTCGACTTGGATATTCCTTCGGCGGTTCAGATACGTTGGCAAAAATTTTGTCTGTCAAGTCAAGGGGCAGGATCACCATTGGGCAAGCCATCCTTCTGTTAGATGGCTCGGTGATCCTGCTATCCGCCTTTGTTCTGGACCGAAAGGCAATCCTCTACATGCTGATCTGTCAGGTCTTGTACGTAAGAGTCATGGAACGGGCAATGATGGGTTTTCAGGGATCTTTGTATCAAGTGGAAATCATCAGCTCACAAAGCAGCGAGATCCTGTCCTTTATTCTCCATCAGTTGAACAGAGGGGCAACTTTGCAGAAGATTCAGGGCGGGTATTCCGCCACAGAATTTTCTAAAATCACCTGCATCTGTTCCGCAAAGGAATTTGTCCGTCTCAGAAATCACGTCGGAGACACCGATCCTCAGGCATTTCTTTATTCCACCACGATATACGGTGTCTGGGGACATGGCCGCGGGTTTCATAGTTTTTGGGACACCATGTAAGAAAAGTGCATCCAAATTACGAACAGAACTTCTTCTTTTGTCCAGAAATTAAACAAATTCTTTTCTGGTGTTCAGAAAGTAGGTGGCATTCTCAGGAACGTTCAGAAAGTGAACGTTTTGTTGGAAATTTTTCCTAAAAAAGGCGTTTTACAAGTTGGCACGCGAATTGCTAAATAATTATCAGACCGAACAACTCACCCGGTCCACTACATCTGCTTCATTCTGATTCAGATGTGTAAGAAAAATATTGGAGGTTATGTTGGAAATGGGAAAGAAAATTTATGTCGATTTTCCTGAGTCAAAAATCCGCGTCGTAGCAGATCTCTGTGAAGAGACCGAGCCGGAGATGTGTGAAATTCTTTGGAACACTATCAAGGATCAGCCTCTGCGCATGGCGTGCATGCACACCATGTCCACTGGTCACTTCTTTGACGCCAAGATCCGTCCTTCTGCCAGCCCCGTGAAGTCCGGCACGCAGGCGAACCCCGTTGGCCGTCATAAGTGGTTCCTGTGCGACCTGAAGCCCGGTCAGATGCTCTACACACTGAGCGAGATGTCCGCCGTTTACGGCGATCATGTTACCGAGCCTCTTCAGGGTTCTGGTACCGTTGTCGCTCAGGTCCAGGAGTGCTATCTCGAGGACTTCAAGAAGGCCGGCGATTTCGTCTGGAATTCTCAGTTCATCACCCACACACTGTCGACCATGGTCGTAAGCCGCAAGGAGGATTAAGAAATGAGCAAACATTGGAAAGACGTTAAGGCAGCTATCGAAAAGGATATCGATCGCATTTGGTTTGAAGAACCCGAAGAGGTCAAGATGAGCCGTCTGGGCATTTTCCCCAGTGGTGCCGGTTCTCACGATCAGGTTCTGGGTAACCTGTTCTTCCAGGCTTGCGACACTCAGGCTATGGGTTGGTGGACTGTTGGCCCCGCCATTTCGGCCGCTCTGTCCGATGACACCTTCAGTGTGGAGCACTGCAAGCGCATGTGGAAGTATCTAAACGTTCACATGGCTCGTCTGATGGGTGCCAAGCTGGAGCCGAACTGCCCCGCTCCTTGGCTGAACCTGCCCAAGCTCTGGGAGTTCTGCCAAGATATCGTTGAAGCATTTGACACTATTGAAACCAAGGAAGAGTTTGAAGACTTGATCTGGAGCTGGAACAACTACGTGAACGCTCTGAACCGTTGGTTCTTTGTTGTGTTCCCGTGGGAGCACGGCCTCAACTTCCCGCGCCGCACTCAGGCTGACATCGAAGAGATGGCTGCCTTCCTGAAGGACTAATTCTCACGTTTTCCCGGCGAAGTTTGTCTTCGCCGGGAAAAATAAAATTTCACTCAAAAAGTAAAACCAAGAAATAAAAAAGAGAGGGGCATATTCATGGAAGAATTCGGTATTTTGTCATTAATCCCCCCCATCGTTGCGATTATCCTCGCTTTGACAACTAAAGACGTTATCATTTCCCTAGTTTCCAGTGTGGCCGCAGGCGCGCTGGTACTCGCTCACTTCAACCCCCACGGCGCTTTTGTCATCTTTTGGAAAGACTTGTTCTTCACCGAGCTGACCGTAAATAGTTGGAATGGTGAATTGATTATCCTCGTCACTATTATCGGTGGCTTTGTTGAGATTCTGGATCGCTCCGGAGGTGCACGTGCTTTCGGCACCTTGGCTCACAAGGTTGTTAACAACCGTTTGAAGGCTCAGTTAGTAACTTGGTTTGGTGGTCTGCTGATTTTCTTCTCCGACTCTGCCAACAGCCTGATTCTTGGCCCCATTTTCAGACCCATCTACGATAAGATCAAGGTTTCCAGAGAGAAATTGTCGTATATTTTGGACTCCACTTCTTCTCCGATCTGCGTGTTGATCCCCATCACTACTTGGGTCGCCGTCATTGCCGGTATCATTCAGACCGAGTTCAGCCGCATTAATATTGCCGAGGATTCCTATGCGGCTTATAACCAGGCACTTCCTTACCTTTTGTATCCCATTCTGGCCCTGTTGTTGGTTCCTCTGGTGGCCATCAGCGGTCGTGAGTTCGGCTCCATGGCTCGTGCTGAGCACCGCGCCGTATTCGAGAACAAGCCCTGGTCTGACGCTTCCGCAAAGCTGAATGTCAGCTCGAATGACAACTTTGATTATTCCAACGCCAAGGCTTCCGTTGCCGTGGTTCCTTTGGTTGTTCTCTTTGGCATGATCATTATTATGTTCGTCAGCTTTGGCTTCCCTGCCAAGGAACTTTCCAGCACTGAGACGAAGATGTCTCTGGCAACTGCTTATTTTCTCGGCTCCATGGCCTGCGTGCTGATGGTCGCAAAAAACAAGATCATGACCTTCGTTCAGGCTGTCGGCGTTGTCATCGAAGGCATGCAGAAGATGACCTATATGTCCATCGTTCTGATTGCTGCTTTCTGCCTGGGCAACGTCTGCGGTTCGTTGGGCACCGCTAAGTTCATCGTTGATATAACTCGCGGCTTCCTGACTCCCGCCCTGCTTCCTTTCTTTATGTTTGTGATAGGTTGTATCATTGCGTTTGCAACCGGTACCTCCCACGGCACATTCGGCATTCTCCTGCCGCTGGCAATCCCCATCTCCATGCAGTTCGAAATCAACGTTTACATCGGAATCGCTGCTGTGGTGTCCGGCGCTCTGTTCGGCGATCACTGCTCCCCCATCTCCGATACCACGCTGTTGTCCGCTACTGCAAGCGGATGCGATAACCTTGACCACGTCCGTACTCAGCTGCCTTACGCTCTCATCGCAGCCGGCGCGTCGGCTGTTGGCTTCCTGATTGCACCGATGTTCAACTCTCCTCTTCCCACCCTGGTTATTTCGACCGCAGTCATGATCGTATCTTTCCTGATTCTGAGCAAGATCAAGGGCGAGCATATTCCTCAGGCTGCCGCAGAGCTTGCTCCGGTCTCTGCAGAGAGTAAACAGATTTGATCTCCAGATCAAGCCATACCTCTTTTTTCGAAATGGGCGCTGCAAGTTTTCCGCTTGCAGCGCCCATTCCTTTGTCAAATGCCTTTTTAACTTCTTTTCTGCTCCCTATGCCTACATGCCCCGCCATTGACAATCACTGCGCCGCCCAATATAATACATCCCAGCGTCTGTCAATAGGAGCAAAACCACAATTGATTCGCCGCATTTTCTCCTTATCGCAATGCGCAACACTTGTAAAAGGAGAACCGCTTTATGGACGTTTCGGATCATACTAAGCAAGCCTTACAGATGACGTATTCATTTGTGTTCCTTGATGAATTTCAGGACACAACGGCAATTCAGTATGCGTTTGTAAAGGAGTGTTTTTGGAATTCTGGTACCAAGGTAACATCTGTGGGAGATAACAAGCAGAGAATCATGGTATGGGCCGGGGCAGTAAAAACGATATTTAATGACTTTTATAGAGAACTGAATCCGAAATGTATACGCTTGATAATGAATCATCGTTCTGCACCCAGATTAGTTGCATTGCAAAAGGCAATGTATGAATCTTTAAAAGAAAAGGCAACAGAAGTATGTGCTTCTGGCAACTGGGCCGAGGATGATGGGAACATTGCACTTTTTATTGCAGACAATGAACAACTGGAGGCTGCTGCTGTATCGAAGGATATACTATTGAAAATCTCAAATGGTGTAGAACCACACGATATTTGTATTCTCTGCAAGCAAAAGCCGCAGGACTACGCTTCGGCGATTATTGAGGAGTTGGAGAAACACGGTGTACGGGCGCGCATTGAAACTGGCTATCAGGATCTTATCAAAGAACCAATAGTAGATTTGTTTATCAAATTCATGATATGCGCTGACAGCAGAAAACACCCAAATGAATGGACTTTTATAGAAGAGTTACTGGTTGAGCTTTGGGGAATTAGCGGGATGCGGGAAAATGATACTTTTGATGAAATGCAGAGGAAACTGTCTGCTGTAGTGAACGTTGTTAAGAAGAATATTCAGCAAAAGCTTGATACAGAGCAATGGCACAGTAAAGTTGCCTTCCTTGTTGTAGCGGCGGTCAATCAGATCGAAAAACATACGAGTACATTCCTTGTCGAACTCGCAGTGTCCTATCTCATCAATAATAAGGCAGCTGGGGCGCACCAGAGCATTGAGACAGGAATCCGCTTTGCCGCTTCGCTTGGCTGCGAGGAATCTGTCCCGCAATTCCGAGGCTTTAATGAAGTAGGTTTTCATACCGTGCTGGCAGCAGGCGTAACCAAATGCTTGCGCCAAATGAGTCTTGCCCGTCCCGGCAGGGCCAATAAATGCCAGATTCCTGTGCGAGTAGATGGCGCTGAGGGATGGCAGTGCCTTCAAACGTTCTACATCCCTTCCCTTGAGTAATGAGAAGTCGAAGTTTTCAAATGTCCTGGGCGCTTTGGTAGGCAAACGGCTGAGCCTGAGCAAAGTGTGTACCGTGGCTTGCTGTTTTTTCTCACTAAGATAAGTAAACACATTCTCCACGGCTGCCATCTCGAGTTCGGACAGTTCGTGTTCCTCTGCATAAAGGGCAAATTCCTCAGAAGAGAAGTCCAATTTCAGCGTGGCAACTGCTGCAGCGAGCTTTTCAAATATCGTCTCCGTCACAGCAATTCCTCCTCATCATCAAAGTCAAACTTTGCAAAGGAGAGGTTGCTGGCAGGCTTTGGCAGCTGGCGAAGCTGCGTCTTTACTGGAGCGGTGGGAAATTCTTCCGGTTGGACTTCGTATTGCCCCTCGCAGAAGCTGTCACGGTGGCTCCACGTTACTGCATGGGTAGCGAGCAAAGAATTCATATCTGTGGAGTAGATGTAGAGCGTATCGCCACTGCGCATAACACGAGCTGTACTGCCTGCATAGCTGTATGGGACACCGAAACGTCGCCCTTCGTAGTTGACGAAGCCGTCAAAAGAAATACGTCGGTTTGGGCAGAGATACCCTCTCACTTCGTCGCTATCAGGCAGCCTTCGCAGATGTGAACTGCAAGCTGCATCATGGATCTGCTGTGGTACGCCGTCTACCGCTCTGTGGTAGATACCGTTTTGTGCGTTACACCACTCCAAAGCTTGCCAGTTGAGGTCTGTTACATCGCAGAATACCCGGTCTGAAAGAAAGTTCTCTTTCACAAAACGGATAAGTCGTTCCACAGCTCCCTTGGTAAACGGATGCCGCGGCTTACAGAGCTTTGTATCAAATCCAACTGTGCGCATAAAGGCTTCGTAATCCTTCTGCCATACAGGACGGCCGTCCAAATCACGGTGGAGTACAACGCTCTTCATGTTATCTGTCAGCACATATCTGGGGATACCCATATATTGAAAAGCGTGGATCATCCCAATAAACAGGTTTTCCTGTTTGGCATTAGGAAAGAATTCAATATAACGCTCTCCGCAATGGTGGCAGATCATGGCAAAGCAGGCCACGCGGTAGATGTTTCCGTCGTGATCCAGCACATCGGTAAAGCCCCAGTCCATCTGGTAGGTCTCACCGGGATCTGAGGAATAACGGCGACCTCGGTTGCCCTGCGGTGCAACCTGCTGGCGCTTGGCGGGGAGAAGGTATTTGTGAGCGGCGATGTAGTCTTTGACGATGGTCAACTTACCCTCGAAGCCAGACTCCTGCAGACGGTTCAGGATGACTGTGGAATTGCTGACGCCTTGCTTTAACAGCGTGTCAATGATCCCGCTATAGCCGGTAAGTTTGGTGATCTTGTGTTTTCCGGAATCACCGTTTCGACGGCTATCCTGAAAGCCATTCTTCTTGAGCCGACGCAGCTTTCCGCGGGAGATGCCGGTACGGCGTTCGAGCTCAGCTAAGTTGATTTGCTCCAGAGAGAATGTATCTCCCCATTCTGCTTTCATTTCTTCTATGGCTTGTGCTATAATCGGCACATAGCCATTACCACTTGGCTCTTTCATTACGCTCCTTTCCACTGGGCTGTTGGCACTTTCCAGTGTACAAGGTTTGAAAGAGCTATGGTAGTGGCTTTTTATTTCCGGCTACATTTGGCTTATTTTCCCCGGCCCGTAGTGGCTATTTTTGCCCGACCCGAACAAAGGCTCATTTATTAGTGGTAAAATTAGCGTTTTTCTATATTTCTCAAAATGCTTGAAAGTAAAGTGTTCATATGGATAATCGAAAATCAGATATAAACTTTTGTTTAAATTGCCTATAATTCAAGTGAATCTTCTGCATCCACCCACATCTGTAAATTGCCATCAAGATATAATCTTGCATATTCCAAAGGCTCATCCACAGCCAATGAAGTAAGCGCACATTCTGATCCATATGTGGTTTTTAAATTTTTTTCAGCTTCCCAGCAATCAATGCGAAGCATATATCCGGCACTTGTGTAAACATCAATACTATCGTGGTTTATGTTGTATTCTGCATAAATTGTTCTCATCGTATCTTATCTCCATTTTCTTTTGATAATCAGTTATAGAGTTAAATATCGAAAACATTTCAATCAGTTCACCATGTCGTTATTGTTATATGTTATACTGTGTTATGAAATTTTCTTTCCCTTAATTTTTCCCATATTAAGGTTCATGAAAACCAATGGGAAAATGTAACACAAGGGAAAGAGTAAGGGAAAGTTCACTTGCTACAAACTTAGTATTTTCAAGGGTTTGCGAAGAATTTGATAATCAAATATAACAGTTATTAAATTTCCTAAAATATGTGAAATATCAACTGAAATTTGGCTATTTCGTTGCAACAATACTTATCCAATGATTTTTTGCATTTGAATA
>OLGI01003007.1_pt1 | contig 11183 bp, 17 predicted proteins | sample 1605221 | NCBI WGS metagenome assembly OLGI01 (sample SAMEA3888915, study PRJEB22519) | human gut metagenome | biome: human gut; feature: human-associated habitat; material: faeces | place: Denmark | collected 2010
CGGACGGATATTTCGCCGGACGCCTGCAAACGAGCTAAACGGGTTCTAATCTGTCGTGTCGTCTGTCCTGTTTCTGCGCACAAGCTATCGACGGAGGTAACGAAAGCCCCGCGCTCAATCTCCACTCCTCGCCATCTCGTAGGCAGGTAATTCGCCTTGAGCAGACAAACGACCCACAGTTGCAGCGTGAGCGGGTCGTCGAACCACTCCCATCCGAGCGTGCTGCGATACAACCGCACCCAACCAGTATTTGTTTCGTTTGCCATTGACGCTGATTTGACCCGTTAAATTTCGCTTTTGTTCAGTTTGACGATTAAACCCTTGTCTGCGACGAAAACACGCGCGAAATGGGCTGTTTTGCGCATTTGCGCGGCAAAAGCATCGGCAAGACTGTTTGCGTTCGAAAGGTGCAGTAGAACGACCGTCGAAAGTTCCGCCGTTTCGTTCGCCTTTACCATATCACACGCCGCGTCGATTGATAGATGCGACGTTCGTACGCGCGCTGCCTGTGCCGGGTTCATCGCCCCGCGGGCGATATTATCGTCCAGCTCCTCTTGTGAATAGTTCGCCTCGATCAGAATATGATTCAGTCGCAGGGATTTGAAGTTGTACCGGATAAAATGCGTGTCGGTAGCAAATAGCACTTTTCCGCATTCCTCGTGTTCGATAATATACCCGAACGGTTCCGCTGCGTCGTGCTTCACGTCGAACGTCCGGACGACGAAATCGCCGACCGTGACGGACTGCATCGGCCGCAAAGCGTGCGCCCGGTGCACTTTGTCGATGCGACACGCCGCGAGCGTTCCCTGCGAGGCGTAGACGTCGATTGCCCGATCGGCGTATTTGCCGATGTGGGCCGCGTGGTCGCCGTGCTCGTGCGTTACTACTGCACCGACGAACTTTCGGGCGTCGATACCAGTTCGGGCAAACATCGTTTCGGGCGATGCGCCGCACTCGATAACGAGTGCAGACGCTTCGCTCTCCAAAACGTAGCAGTTACCAGCCGACGACGAGGATATAACGTGCAGCTTCATCGGGTTACACGTTGAACGGGTCGTCTTCAATGGCAGCAGGGGCCGCCTCTTCGGTTACCTCCTCGCGTGGAACGGGCGTCGGCGTAGGGATCGGCGGCATCGTTTCGGCAGGTACGGCCGATTGTGCTGTGATTGCGGCCGGAGCAACCTCCTCGAATTTTGCTTCTTCGATATTTGCCCCGGCGGGCGCGGCCGCCGTTTCGTTCGTTATGCGGCGTTCTTTCTCGTCTTCACTCAACAGCCATGCGTCGGACGACGAGTTGATGATGTGCTTCATGGCGGAACGCTCGACCGTTCGCCCGGCCATTTCGCTGGTGAAATTTCGGTGCGCAGGCGAGTTGCCCCGCGTCGCGCCTTGCATCCACGCCTGCCGGATTTCGGTCATCGTCTTGATCGTCGTCGAGTGCGAGCCGTCGGCCATAGTCGTTACGGCGTAGGCGGCGACGATCTTGTCTTTGTCGATTCTCGACAGGCTCGGAACGTGTTTCGTTATCTTGATTTCGCCGTCCTCCGTATACATGTATTCGAATTCGTCACCCTCGTAGACGACGACCGAACGGACTTTCTTCATGCCTTGTGCGCGGGCCAGTTTCTCATCGCCGAAATACGACCGCCAGAACGTCAGTTCGAGCTGCCCCGACGCCTTGTTTTTGATCGGGATAAAATACCCTTGCTTCTTCTGAATATCCATGCCTTGCAGCACCATGTCGAGCAGCGAATTTGCCACCGATGCTTTGGTTACGACCTCCAAAACCGGATGTTGTACTTTGTTGGAATCCTCCCAAAGCATTTCGGAGATACGAAGCCATGCAAGGTTCATTTGGTTAGTTACGGCGTAGTCTTTCGGGACGACCAGTCCGCCGTTCGCTTGCAGCTCCTCGATGCGTCGCAGGACGCTGTTCGCAAGTTCATCTTTCATTGCGGCAATCGCTTTCGATTGCGTCGCCGGGGCGGTCTGCACTCCGTTCTGATTATTATTCTGTGCCATAGTTATTTGAAATAAAAGATTTGACGATACGTGTTGTAGTTGCGGTCTTCAATAGGGGTGTCCTGCGGATGGCGGCGCGCCTCGGCGAGCCAGCGTTTATAGCATTGCGGGCAGTATATCTTATTCAGTACGGCGATGTAATAGCCGCCGTCGGGGGTCGCCATATCCGCCGTGCAGTAGTCGCATTTCGCGGGGCTTCCGATGGCCCACATGTCGAGTGTCTCGACGTGGATAACCTTGAATCCTTTTTCGTTGCTGACGATCTGTGCCATGTCGTTACGCTGTTTTAAGTTCGAGCGCAGCACCCTCGACCACTTGCAGGCGAATGACCTGCGAATCAAGCGCAAAATCGGTCTGCGATATGCTTTCGGCATTGTCGATGAAGACGGGCGCGGTTGCGCCGTAGTAGCGGCAGAACGTGCGGATGATGTCAAGCCCGGCGAGTACCTGCCCGGCGCTGTTCAGCGAGTTGAACGGCACACCGTCGATGGTGGCGACGCATGTTTCGACGTCTGCGCCCTCGATGGTCTGTTCGTACATTCGCCAGCGCACGAGGTCGAACCGCGAATTTATCGCCGCTTCGACGGCTTCGATGTTCGCTTTCGTGTAGGCCGCCGCCGCGAATTCGAGGCGTTCGAGTTCGGCGATACGTTCGGCGATCTTCTTTTCCGATTCTTTGGCCTCGTCTATAAGGCGCTGTACCTCTGCGGCGCGCTCCTTATTGGCAAGGCGACGGCGCAGGTCGGCGGTTGTGGTTGCGAGGTTCTGACGCACAGTGTCGATCTGTGCGGATATATCCCGGCGGCGTGCCGTGAGCGTAGCGGCCGTGATTTTCGTGGTTGCCGAGGCTTCGAGGGCGGTTTGCGCGCGGGTAAGCTCGTCGGAGAGCTTCCGGTATTCGGGAGATAATTTCGCCTGTTCTTCCTCCGTTTCGAGGTCGATTGCGGGAACGTCTTTCGCGGTTGCGATAGCCATCGTTGCCGCGTGATGCTCCGTGCGCAGTTGCGATAAATGCTGGTCGAGCATTGCGATTTCTTGTTCGGTAGTTGAAGCCAGTTTCGTCAACTTGTTATAAGTGTCCTTTTCGAGATTGGCGTCGGCGATCAACTTGTCGAGTATTTCGCGCTGGTGCTTCTCGAAGCTCTCGCGGGCCGCGCGGCGGGCCTCTTCGATGGTTGCGGCGGGTAATGGCTGGCCGCAAGCGTAGCAGGTGATAGTGTCGACGTATTCAAATGCCGCCTTTTTCTCGGCCTCGTATTTCGCACGCATGGTATCGAGTGCCGATTTAATATTCGCCTGCTTCTTTACGCAGGCTTCGAGGGTGTCCCGTTTCGAGTTTGCCGTCGTTTCGGTTTTCTCGATCTCGCGCAGAATTGAATCCGCTTTCGCCTGTGCGTCCATGATGGCCGCGTCGCGGTCGGAGTTATACCGACGGGCGGCGGTCAGTCGTGCGTCGATATGATCGGACAACGATTTTTTGATGTCGAGCACCTTTTTCAGTCTTCGGTCGTGGGCGGCCTGCGTTTCCTCGTCTATTTTCGATGCGTCGGCGATCTGCGCGTCGAGTGCGTCGATTTGCCGTTGGTAGGCAGCGATCTCGTTTGCGGCCACAGATTCGCGTTGCACGATTTCCTGTTCCAGCGCTGTGTAGTCTTCCGTCGGCGGCATCGTGTTTTGATATGCTTCGATCTTCGGGGCGAACGTGTCGAGTTCCTTTTTGTTCTTGCGCTTTTCGGCCGCCAGCCGTGCTTTGAAATCCGCGAGAGGTTCGCCGTTCATTTCCGCGAGCAGGTCGGCAAACTGTGCCTGTATCGCCGTGCGGTCGATGTTATCCCCGATGAGGGCTAAAAGGGCAGCGCGGCGGCCTTTCCAGTCGACGCGAGTATTGAAATACATCGGGTCGGTCAGCATTCGGAATACGTCGTCGTTTATCCATTCCGAAATGATTTTGTCGTATGCCGTTTTGGTTCCGACCTCCACGCCATTGACGGCAAATGCGCTTTCGTGTCCGACGAAACGCAGATCGGACGACCCGCGCGGCTTGCTCCAAATCTCGCGGTACGTGCGGCGTAGCGTCTGTGTGGAGCCGTCCACGTCCAATGCCACCTCGACGAAATGCTCGGCGCGGTGCATCGGTTCGCCCGTGGCGTCTATTGTCTTGATGTCGATGTCGGTGCTGTTGTGCGAATCCTTGCCGAACAGTACCCATGTCAGGGCGTCGAAAATGGTTGTCTTTCCCGTACCGTTGTCGCCTATGATCGTGGCATTACGGCCGTCGAAATCGAACGATACGTCGCGCAGTCCTTTGAAATTGCGCAGGGTAATTGATTTGATCTTGATGTTCATAGCATCGTGCGTTTTGTGATGATTAGTTGTTATGCAGTTTTCCTTTGTTCTCTGATTATGGCGGCGGAAAGCGTTACGAACGCGGCGAATGTTACGGCGACGGCTACCCATGAAATCGGGTCTGCATCCATCGCTCCGCCGAGCGCGACCAGCGACAGCCACCACGGGATAGCTAAAATTTTGGTTTTCATGTCTACTTGTAGTAAAAGGTTATTTTCAAGCCGCGCCGCAGTTTGCATTCTACTTTATCCGCCTTGCTTCGAAATGCCCGGTCAAGCAGGTTGTTTGCGAGTTCACTCCCCACCAACCCGACGAATCCCGTAAAGCCTTTGAGTTCATGGATGCCGAGGCCCGAAACCTTGATGCGGAAATTCCGGTTTACCTCCCTTGATGTGTATTTGAGTGCTTGCATATTATTTTTATCGAATTTCCTGTTTTATCGACTTTCGGGCTGTCGTCGTGTATTCGTCCGTTCGGTGTGGTAAAGGCTGCGAAACGGCTTATTTTGGCTGCTCCTGCTGTCCGTATTTGCCGATGATTTCTGCGCGTTGCAGGCGTTCGGCTTCGAGTAGGGCGACGAATTCCGTGCGGCTGTATTTGATCGGTGAATTCGGGGCCGTTCCGAATCGCTTACCCTCGATCTTCCCATTCGGGGCGATATGCTTATCGACCCAGCCCCGGCCGAATTCCCGATACAGCGCGCGTTTCGTTACGAGGTCGGCGGCGGGCTGCTGGCGCTTGATGATTGCGCAAGCAACGACATCGGCGACGTGGACGAGGCAATGCTGCAATTCGTATAATTCGGGGAGCGACATATTACGAAAGGCGTTTAATTACGATGGTGGATGCCGAAGCGGTGCGGGCCTCGAATTTTGCTTTGCCGTTTTTATTAAACCGACTAACGGCGTTCATGTACGATGCGTAGTCGCGTCCCGTCAGCGTGAATTCGTGTTCTTCTCCGACAGGAATAGCGAGCATTGTCGCCACGTAGTCGGTGCGTTTGATGATTGTGCCTTTTTTCATTTCTGTTTGGTTTTTGGGGATTAAACCCGCGCCCCCGTAAAGGGCGCGGGAATGATTGAACTGTGAAACTATTCCTTGAAAGCGGAAACCGGGCGCACGGCGTACGTGGAATACTTGTAGCCGTAGTACACGGCGCCCGTGTAGCCGCCGTAGAAGAACGCGCTGTAGGAATTGTACTCCGGGTCGGGGTCGGCTTCGCTCGTCCAGCCGATAGCCGTTACAGGTTTGCCGCCGATCTTCTTGAGGGCTTCGTCGAGGCCACGGAACCGGGCGTCGTACATTTCGATTGCTTCATGCCGGGTCGGGCAGCGGAAGCCCTTGCGGTATTCGGCGGCGGCTTTCTGTGCGCCCTCGAAATTGAATCCGCCCGGCAGGTCTTCTTTGGCGATTTCGAGCATTCCGAAATCGTTTACCAGTACGACGGTCTGCGCGTTTTCGGGATGTGCCTGCTGCATCCATTCGTCGATGGTGTGCAGTTCTCGGTTGCCGCTGGGGATATAAATCCCGTTTTCGATGTTTTTTTTCATAGTGCGTTGTGCGTTAATTGTTTAATAATATGTAATATAGCTATGCCGAAAGGCCGTTGGATAACCGATAGAATGGTCGAAAAATCATCGACATCGGCCGATGTGAAATTCAGTACCTGTTCGCCGCGGTCAGTAAGGCGGAATGCCGTCCCTTTGTTCGATGATTCACTCGTTATCAGTCCCGCGGCGCATAGGTGGCCGATAAGAGTGCGCATTTTGCCGTGGCTTATCCCGATAAGTTCGGCAAGTCCGAGTACGCTGCCTGTGCAGACGTTAGGACTATTGGGGCCGATGGCCTTGTTTCTGTCTTCTTTATTCATCGTGCGTTGTGCGATTGGTTTGATTTGGGCGCGTGGCGGGATTCGAACCCGCATCCGGCTTTCATTGTTGTTTTCTGGACGTCCGCCACTCTACCGTTGAGATACACGCGCCGTTGTGGCTATCGGATATTGTTCTTGATGTATTCGGCATCTTCCTCGAAGAGCGGAAGCCCCATTGCGATAGTTATTAAAACAACTCCCTTTTCACCGATAAGGCGAATAGCCGCCTTGCGGAAATCTGTGTCGTCGTAGGCGTGAGCCTTACCGATTAAGAATTCCGCCGTTTCGCGCTCAATCTTTCGGCAACGTTGATGTTTTTCCATGAGTGCAACGGATTGGTTGTAAAACTCCGCCATCAGCGCACTATCGTTGTGCTTTTTATAGTCCTTGCAGAAAACGTCCTTATTCATGTTTCCCGCGGCGATATACATTGTTTCAACCTCTTTGTATTGCTCTTCGTTGAGTCTGTAACCTGTTCGGTCGTTAAATTCTTGGCGTGTCATAATGTTTTGCATTAAACAATTTTTGTTATATTTGTGCGTAATTCCTGCGTAATCCTTGTGAATTACGATGCAAATATAAAGCAATACATTATATTATGCAAATTTTATGAAACAAATTGTGAAATTTTTGTGAAGATTTTCTATATATGACTATAAAAGAACGACTTATCAGATTCGCTAAATCAAAAGAACGTTCGGTGCGTGCTTTTGAGCGCGAAACGGGGCTGACGATAGGCTATATAAATACTATTCGTGTGTCTATTCAGCCGGACAAACTACAACGCATTGCATCACGTTATCCCGATCTTAATGCCGAATGGTTAATGACGGGTGTTGGCCCTATGACACGCGGCGGTTCTGTGGATACCCCGGCAGCGGCAAATAAGGCTGAAACGCCGGACGTTTTCACAGCTCCGCTGTTACCTCTCGCAGCGCAAGGCGGAACGCTCAACGACTTTGTTGTGTCAATTAAGGTTGCCGAGTGTGAGCGCGTTGTCACGCCGATTCGTGACGTTGATTTCGTTATGACGGTAACGGGCGATAGTATGGCCCCGGACTATCCGAACGGGGCGCAGGTACTTATTAAAAAGGTCGATGAAAAGGCGTTCATCGAGTGGGGGCGGGTTTATGTCCTCGATACCTGTAACGGTAGTGTTATAAAGGAGGTGAGAAAGGGGGATGACGGCGATTCCGTGCAGTGTTATTCCTTGAATCCCGACCCGAAATATCAGCCTTTTGCCGTGCGGTTCGCCGATATTTACGGAATGTATCGCGTATTGATGTGTATGTCCTTAAAATAGCTTAATACAACCACTTTAACCCTTATATTTTATGAAAAAACTTGCTTCGGGCTTCGCCTCTGTCGGGACTTGCGTTTCTCTACGCACGGGGATTATAAAATTCCCCCCCCCCTCGAAGATTCTGAAAGGGTCGGTACTCCGCCTTGGTATTGGTAAAATTGTTGCACTTTGCATCGTTTTGTGTTTGACGTGCTGCACATACCAAGCCTATACGGTAAGGTATTCTGTTGACTATGCAGATTATATCAACAGCGGTTTTTGGATTTTTCCGTCAGAGGCTCAACCTACTTATAAATACCTCCCTATTGCCTCTGTTGCGATGGAGTATGGAGAGGCGTTCGGCCCCAGCGCCGCGGATGATATAACCCCTAATAAAATGCTTGATATGCTTGTTGAAAGAGCTAAAACGCGAGGGGCGAACGGCTTGATCGGGGTAAGAATCTACCGGGAACTGGATGCAAACAAACGCCCTGTTTGGCAAGCCTCCGGGGTTGCCGTTAAGTTTGAAGATGTACCCCTCGAATCGGGTTTCCAATCTGCCAATAACCAGTAAAAACATATCAAGATGGATTTCAAAGATCAAATCAAGCTGTTGAGTGAACGGGTTATCAAGCTTAAAGAGAATACCCAAACTGAAGAGGCAACCAAAACGGCGTTCATTATGCCGTTTCTTCAAACCCTCGGATATGATGTATTTGACCCGACGGAAGTTGTCCCCGAATACACTTGCGATTTAGGGATTAAAAAGGGGGAAAAGATCGACTATGCCATTCATAAAGACGGCCAGCCGATTATTCTGATTGAGTGCAAACATTGGAAAGAAGACCTTACATCGCATAACGGGCAACTGTTCCGTTATTTCCATGTATCCAACGCCCGCTTCGGCATTCTGACCAACGGCATTATCTATCGTTTTTATACCGATTTGGTAGAGAAAAACAAGATGGATGAAAAACCGTTCTTCGAATTCAATATGGAGAAATACCGGGAATCACAGGTCGATAAATTACGCGAGTTCCACAAGAGTTATTTCGATGTAGACACGATTCTCAACACCGCCAGCGAATTGAAATTTACGAACGAAATTCGAAATGCCATTGACCGGGAAATCAACAATCCCAGCGACGAATTCGTCAAATACTTTGCCCGGCCGATTTATCCCGGCCGTTTCAACGACGTTGTAATGGGTCAATTCCGCGCGATTGTGAAGCAGGCATTTGCGCAATACACCAACGATTACATAAATGAGCGCCTTAAATCGGCGATCTCTGCTGATACGGTGGTAGAAAACAAGGTCGATAAAGCCGAACAGGGGGCGGATGTGGCCGTGACCTCGGATGCGGCAGAAAAGATAGAGGATAACCGAATCGTAACTACGGAAGAGGAATTGCAGGGATTTTATATCGTTCGGTCAATTCTTTACCCGGAGGTCGACGATATTAACCGCGTGCAGTACCGTGATACGATGTCGTATTTCGGAATCCTGCTCGATGATAATAACCGAAAACCGATCTGCCGCCTGTATTTCAATAGTTCAAACAAGTATCTCGAAACTTGCAACGTGGAGAAATGGGGGCAGAAACACCTGCTTGAATCGTTGGACGATATTTACAAGTATAAGGATGAAATCATAGCTGCTTGCAAAATGTATTGATCTATGCAAACTGTTGCGGACAGATTTTTCGAGGCGTTCGATGCCTTGCTTGCGATGGGCGAAACGAAGATACAGACGTTTTGCCGCGAGGGAGGCATCGACAAGCGCAATTTTTATAAAAAGCGCGACAACACGGATAGTCGCCGGGAGATTCCGACGGCGTGGTTGACGTTTATCGTCGAGCATTACGGCGTTTCGCCTCGTTGGCTGCTGACAGGCCGGGGGCAGATGTTTACAAAGTAGCCCGAAAATATGTAAAAAATTATGTCCGCAAGGGTTAATTTTTCCCGTGAAAATATGTACAGAAAACGCCCCGACCGTTTGGCCGGGGCGTCGCGTTTCGCTTCTGCGAGATTGTCAATAAAGCAAAGGCTATGAAACGCGAATCTCTGCAAGTTTTGCCGAAAGGTCTTTTAGTGCAAAATCGAGCGTGCGCAACTCCTCCTGTGAGAATTTGGCCTGCACCCCATTAACCGTATTGCCGTTAATTCGCTGATTCAGCCAACTACGGCTTTTATTGAAATAGGTCTTGGCGATGTAAGACAACGAAATTGCCGGGAGCACCGATTTAAGGCGATTGCGCACTAATTCGTCCTGTGCTCGTTCGTTCGTTTCTTTGAGCTGTGAAAGGGTAATCGCGGCGACCTCCTCGGCGTTTTGTTCGATTGCCGCAGAAATCTCCTTGCCGATTTCGTTGCGTTCTTCTTCCGTTTCTGCGCTTATAAAACGACGTTTCAAATCGTCCATTTCTTTCTTGGTTGCCATAGTCTATTTTGTTTATGCTCCCCGCCCCGCAAGGCGGGGAGCTGTGTTTTACAATTCTTTGAGGATTTCGACCAGCTTGTTGATTTCTTCCTCAATGGAAGCGAGGATTTTTGCGGCTCCCTCTCTTCCTTTTAGTTCGCTGTAAAGCCTTAAATAGTAAATTAGCTCTGCTTCGAACTCCTTTTGTTCCTTACTTGGTTTTTTCATATCCTTTTGGCTTTATTGACAATGCAAATATAATAAACATTTGTTTATTATGCAAGATTCCCGCCAATTATTTCCGGTTTTCCTCTCTTTTTTTTAGTTCCGACCAGTTGAGCAGGCCAAGTACTTTTGCATTTGCCTGCCAAATGACCGACCAATCGCGGTCGATATATCGGTCGGTTATTTTCATATCTGCGTCGACGTGGTTCAGCGCCTCGTGTACGGTGTATTTGTCGATTTTGAGCGAGGCCGAACGGGCTATCGTTGCCCAGCTATGCCGGGCGGCATAGAACGTGATATGTTCCGGCAGGGGGCGATCTTCGCCTGCGGCGTCGTTCTGACGTTGGTCGGCGTCGCGGGCTGCCCGCAACGCATCGTCAATTCGTTTCAGACCTTGATTCAGCGCTCCGTTGAATGTATTGCCGTCCCGGTAGTGCAGGTGGAACCGGAATAGTCGTGCCCCTGTCGGGTCTTTGAATTTCTCGACCAACGGCACGATTTGCGGTTCGATTCTGATGTGCATTTCCGCCTCGTCCTCTCGGCGGCTCGCTGTTTTCTGTCGGTTGTAAATAATAACGTCGCCATCGAGGGATTGTGCAGGACAGGATAATAGGTCGGCGGCGTTCATGCCAGCAAGACCGAACGACAGGAGGAAGCAGTCGCGGGCGAGATCGCGGCGTGTGAAATCGGAGATCGACCCAGCCCGGCGCGGTTCGTCGCCGAGGTCAATTATTTGCTGGAGTATATCGGGGCTGATGGCTCGCTTTTTAACCTTTGGCGGCTGCTTTACTTTGTAGGTTTTGAATGGCGATTGCGGTATGCGAATGACGCCCAATTCCTCGTCGTTAAACTCCTGTTTTGCGAGATTGTGGATGTGGCGGACGCAGGCAAGATAGGACGATACGGCGCGGCCGCCTTTTTTGGTCTTGTGTAGTTGGCGGATTGCGCCCTTTCTGCTGTGCGTCAGAACGGGTTCGGCCTCGATGAACCGTTCGAAGCCCGTAAGGAATCGGGCATTT
>OLGI01003011.1_pt1 | contig 11145 bp, 9 predicted proteins | sample 1605221 | NCBI WGS metagenome assembly OLGI01 (sample SAMEA3888915, study PRJEB22519) | human gut metagenome | biome: human gut; feature: human-associated habitat; material: faeces | place: Denmark | collected 2010
AAACGACCAACTTCTTGATTTTCAATCAAAGTCCAATTTAGAGCGAGTTAGGATTTTTAACTAAGTTTCAAATCGTAAGCTGCTGAAAATCGCTCCTTATCACATGCCAAATTTTGGTAGATACCGAAAATCTTCGTATCTTTGCACCGGCAATCGAAGGAAACGCCTTACGTGCCTTCAAACGGTTATCTATGATGACCCAGGCGGGGGATAAATGATGACAGGCGCCAGTCATCATTTTCCCTTCAGCGAACGCCTGATATGGGAGAAACTGTACAGAAGGGAAGCCGCACAGAGAAAAAGACCCAACAGCCAATAGCACCATGAATCTACCTCAGATAACCATACTACACAACCCAACAAGAGCAGATTCAATACATGAACCAACAGATGCTGCACCGACGGAAAACTCAGGCGATAGGCATAATGGATGCGGCAGAAGACATAAACTCCTATCGACTCTACGGCGTAAGCTACGACAATGCCCGCTCCCAGACCGTCCAGTCCGTGAAGCAGATAGCCGATGATTTCGCAGACGATGAGCAACACCACGCAACAGCTCTCCTGCACCAGGAACACACGAGCCTCGCCCCTGGACAGCGGAATGTACTCCAGAGGCATGTAGAACGCCTTGAACAGCAAGCCAGCAGCTGCAATCTGAGTCATCCCCACCACACCCAGAAACTCCCAGTTGTAGAGCAGCGGAATGGCAATGGGCAGCAGCAGGATAATGGCGCTGATGATGGGCCCCATCAGCAGAAGATTCATCTCCAACTGACGGTTGACGATCAGATTGCGGTTTTCTGCCTCTGACGTTGCGCTTCCTTCTCCCCTTACGGCAGAAAGACGAGGATAATAATCGGTCTCCATCACCGAGAAAACCATGCCGCCATAGACCAGCACCAGGGTAATGCCGGAATTGAAAAGTCCTACCTCAGCCAGGTTGCCCTGGTGGTTGAGAAAGGCTCTGACCAGAAACTCAGCCCCGCTGCCCATCATCCCAGCCAGCACAAAGGAGAGTCCGAGACGGATCATCGGGAAAGCCTTGAGCAGCTGGATTCGGGAAAGGCACAGGCTGAAGGGATGCTCCTTTCGCGAAAACGAAAGGGCGAGGAGCCACTGAGCCAGTGCCAGCAGAAAGAGAACAGCAAGAATGCCGCTCTCGCCAAAGAAGCCGTAAACGGGTACGGAAACGAGCAGGGAAAGGAGAGACAGGGCAAATGCCTGCGCAGCCAGCGACTTCAGCTTGCCCAAACCCTTGAGGATAGCCGTTTCGCCACCGGCAAGAATCGTGAAGAAAATGGTAGGAGCCAGCAGCACGAAATGGTAGGTATGATTGCCCCAGGAAAAGGTGAAGAGATTGAGGAGAGGACCGAGAAGGGCGCAGACCAGCGCACCCAGAAGGGCAGAAAGCAGACTGAGCGTGCGGACTTGAGAAATCGCCTGCTCTACCCCATTCCGGGCTTCAGCCTCGGAAACCACCCTGACGCCACTGGTAGGAATGCCGAGATTGGTGGCGGAGGTAAGAAAACCGGAAGTTGCATTGAAAAGAGACAGCAATCCCATGCCGGATGGTCCCAGGAACATGGCGGTAAACTTATTCCTCACAATACCCACGAGCATGTTGAGTCCCTGTACGCCTCCCAGCAATCCGGTATATTTCAGTATATGAGAGTAGCTGTTCTTTTCAGTCTCCATCTCATGATTGGTTTCCTTTGTCTTTTCCATATTATCTAAACGGAATTCTCGGCGGTTTATTGCAGGAATTTGCAGGAATAAAAACAACAAAAAAAAGGCCGACACCCTTTAAAAAAGAGTAATCGACCTTATACTTTTCAATCTTCAAAGAAGATTCATTCAGAAGATTAAGCCTCAGCTGGAGCCTCCTCAGAAGCCTCCTCAGCAGCCTTAGCAGCTTCAGCCTCTGCCTTAGCAGCAGCCTCTGCAGCCTTCTTCTCAGCTACCTTCTTAGCGATTGCCTCGTTCATCTTCTTCTCAGCCTCGAGCTCCTTAGCAGCAGCTTCCTTCTTAGCCTTAGCGTCGCCCTCGCGAACAGCAGAAGCCTTAGCGTCCTTGCCATTCTTCCAAGCGTCGAAACGCTTCTGAGCCTCAGCATCGTCGAATGCGCCCTTCTTAACGCCACCCTTGAGGTGCTTCATCAAGTAAACGCCCTCGCCCTTGAGGATGTTGCGAACTGTGTCTGTTGGCTGTGCACCTGTCTCTACCCAGTAGAGAGCGCGCTCGAAATTCAAATCTACAGTAGCAGGATTGGTGTTAGGATTGAATGTACCAATCTTCTCAGTAAATTTACCATCACGTGGTGCTCTAACGTCAGCGATTACGATGCTGTAGAAAGCATAGTTCTTACGACCGCCGCGCTGCAATCTGATCTTTGTTGCCATTTTTTAAAATCTTAATTTTAATTTAATTAATATATATGAGGTTTGAATTTTATGCTGCCATCTCGTGACAGCGGGTGCAAAGGTACAACTTTTATTTGGTACCCACAAATTTTATCCTATTTTTATAGGCTTTTTTAGCATTTCTTTTAAGAATCAGCCCCTTATCGGATGCGATCTGCCGCTTTTACCAGCTTTTCGTCGTCATTGACGCCCTTATAGGCCATTGCCAGAAGGATGATGCTGACGATAGGCAGGCAGGCTGCAAACTCGATGTTCACCTTGCCCTCTACCTCAGGAACCGGAATGATGCCGAAGAGAATCAGGGCATAGTCGAGAACCCAGAGCGCATTGAGCAGCATGGCATTCTTGCAGATTGACATCTGGACCTTGCGATTCTTATAAAGGAATATCGTTACCAACGATAGTATCGCTGTTACGCTGAGCAGGACAAACAACGGGATGCAGGTGGTAGAGATAGCGAGACCGCCATCGCCCATCACCACTCCCAGATTGTAAATCAGACTGTCGGCACCCATTCCCTTCGGCTCAATGCTGCCTACTGGCAGGAACAGGCAGAGCGCACATACGATGACTGCCAAAAGCAGAAACAGAGTCTGTTTGCGCTGTATCATATCTTTTCTTTCCCTTTATTACAACTCATTGACTGTAGTAGTAGCAGGACGATACTCTTTAGAAGGGTCGCGCCAGAAGATGCTGTTCTCGATAAACTCCTGAGTAGCAATCAATGTTGGCTTTGGCAACTTCTCGTAGTAGCGAGAGATTTCAATCTGCTCACGGTTCTCGAATACCTCCTCCAAAGAATCGTTGTAAGAAGCAAACTCCTGGAGCTTCTTGCTCAGGTCCTGCTTGATTTCAACCGAAATCTGGTTGGCACGCTTAGCAATGATAGCTACGCTTTCATAAATGTTTTGAGTTTCATCACAGAGGTCCATGATGTTACGAGTAACTGTGTTTACTGGTGCATTTGATTTCTTGTAATCCATAATTATAGTACTATTATTATTCTTTTTTACGATTATTACCTTATTATATATATGCGCTCTAGTTCTCGGCAAGCTTTTCGAGCGAATCCTCAGGATGAGCCTTCTCATACTCCTTGCATTTCTCGATATACTTCTCGGCAAGCGAGCGCTCCTTTGAATCAGGATATTCATTGATGAAGCCGTAGCACTCATCCTCAGCGTCCTGATAACGCTCCAGCTGCTTGCTCTCCACACTCATCTTGGCAAGTTCGTACTTGCTCTTCATTACGAGCGAAGCAAACTCCTCACGGCGGTTACTGTAAGGATAGTCCTTCAGGGCATTCTGCGCTGTGACGATGCAAGCCTCATAGTTGTTGCCGCCGTTGGTGCAGTTGCCGAAGTAGGTTCCCAAATCGAAGTAGAGACGGGCGCTCTTGTATTCCTTCTCCACAAGCAGATCCTGCAGGGCATAGAGACGGCTGGTGGCCTGAGACTTGAGATGAGCATCAGGGAAGATGTCGAGATATTCCTGGAAGGCAGCGATGGCAGTCATCGTGGTGCTCTGGTCCAATCGAGGCTCCGGAGCATTCTGGAAGAGACTCTCGCCCACGTAATACTTGGCATTCTCAGCGTAGCGACCCTTCGGATAGGAAGAGAAATACTTCTTGAAGTATTCGGATGCGGTCTCGTAATCCTTCATGCCGAACTCAGCCATGGCAAGCATGTAGAGACATTCCTCGCCCTCGGTAGAACCCTTCTTCATGGTAACGACTTCCTGCAGGAGAGGTACGGCACGGGAATACTTGCCCTGAGCATAACACTGCTTGGCATACTCGTACTTCAAAGTATAATCACCCGATTTGGTGATCTGGTTATATTCGTTCACACAGCTGGTCATCAGCAGTGCTACGCATGTTGCGATAAGAGTCAATTTCTTCATAATTCTCATTTTGAGATGCAAAGTTACTCATAATTTACTTATTATCAAAAGAAAAAATACATTTTTTCGCAAAATATTAATCTTTATAACGATTAATGGCGATTTTTTTGTATTTTTGCACCTAAATTCAGTGATTATGGACTTTAAAATTACATCAGAATACAAACCGACGGGCGACCAGCCACAGGCTATCCGACAGCTTACCGAAGGCATTGAGCAGGGTGAGCCGGCGCAGGTACTGCTGGGCGTTACCGGTTCGGGAAAGACCTTTACGGTTGCCAATGTCATCGCGAACATCGGCAAGCCTACCCTTATCCTGAGCCATAACAAGACGCTCGCCGCACAGCTCTATCAGGAGATGAAGGGATTCTTCCCTGAGAACGCCGTAGAATACTACGTATCCTACTACGACTACTATCAGCCGGAAGCCTACCTGCCAACCACCGATACATACATCGAGAAAGACCTCGCCATCAACGACGAGATAGACAAGCTGCGACTGGGAGCCGTCTCTGCCCTACTCTCCGGAAGGAAAGACGTCATCGTGGTTTCATCCGTATCGTGCATCTACGGTATGGGCGGACCGGTGGCGATGCAGGAGAACATCATCAAAATCAAGAAGGGACAGACGCTGGACCGCAACGAATTCCTGCGCAAGCTGGTGGACGCCCTCTACGTGAGAAACGACATCGAACTGCAACGCGGCAACTTCCGGGTGAAGGGAGAAACCGTTGACATCTTCATGGCATATAGCGACAACGTGCTGAGAGTCAGCTGGTGGGACGACGAGATAGACAGCATCGAGGAGGTGGATTCGATGACCTATCACCGTCTGGCTTCGTTCGAAACCTACGAGATTTATCCGGCTAACCTCTTCGTAACCACGAAGGAACAGCAGGAATGCGCCATCCGCCTGATTCAGGACGACCTGGTGAAGCAGGAGGAGTTCTTCAAGAGTATAGGCGACGGAATCAAGGCGCAGCGCATCAAGGAGCGTGTGGAATACGACATGGAGATGATCAAGGAGCTGGGCCACTGTTCGGGAATAGAGAACTATTCGAGATATTTCGACGGCAGAAAGGCGGGCGAACGGCCATACTGTCTGCTGGATTTCTTCCCGAAAGACTTCCTGCTGGTGGTGGACGAGAGCCACGTGAGCATTCCGCAGATTGGCGCCATGTATGGTGGCGACAGGGCAAGAAAGAAGAACCTCGTGGAATATGGTTTCCGATTGCCTGCCGCCTTCGACAACCGTCCGCTGACGTTCGAGGAGTTCCACAGTCTGATTCACCAGGCTATCTACGTCAGTGCCACCCCTGCCGATTATGAATTGAGAGAGGCTGAGGGCGTAGTGGTAGAACAGCTCATCCGTCCTACGGGCTTGCTGGATCCGGAGATTGAAGTACGTCCGAGCGAGAACCAGATAGATGACCTGCTGGATGAAATCCTGACCCGTACCCACCGCAATGAGCGAGTGCTCATCACTACGCTTACCAAGCGCATGGCAGAGGAGCTGACGGAATTCCTGCTGAACCATGACGTGAAGGCAGCATATATCCATAGTGATGTGGCTACACTTGACCGAGTAAAGATTATGAACGATTTGCGTGCTGGCGTCTATGATGTGCTGGTGGGCGTAAACCTGCTCCGTGAGGGTCTCGACCTTCCAGAAGTTTCGCTTGTAGCCATCCTGGATGCTGATAAAGAGGGTTTCCTGCGCAGTCACCGTTCGTTGACGCAGACTGCGGGTCGTGCTGCAAGAAACGTGAACGGCAAGGTAATCATGTATGCAGATAATATTACAGATAGCATGCAGAAGACCATCGACGAAACCGCCCGCCGAAGAAGCATCCAGCTGCAGTACAATGCCGACCACGGCATTACGCCAAAGCAGATTCAAAAGGCGATTACATCCGCCCTGCCAACCAGCAAGGAAGAGGCAGGAAATGGATTGGGAAGTGGTTATGGAAGCGGTTCCGGAAAAGCTTCTGGAGCAGGTTCAGGTATCAATTCTGCATCATTCCGCACTATTCAGGGAGCTGATGGATCGAAACAGCGAGTTTACATCGAACCAGACAGCTCCACGATGGTTGCCGACCCTATCGTCCGCAGCATGAGCAAGGAGGAATTGGAGAAGAGCATCGCCAATACCACCGCCCTGATGAAGCAGGCAGCCAAGGACCTCGACTTCATGCAAGCCGCACAATATCGCGACGAAATCATCCGATTGCAGAAGGAATTGGAAGAAAAAGGCTAGAAGCAGCACGCCCTGAAAGGGCAGAAGCTCCTAGCCCAGGGCAACGCCCTGGGTATAATAGCAATCAACAAGGCGCCCTATAAGGGCAAAAGTCCCTAGTCCAAAGCAACGCCCTGGGTATAATAGCAACCCCAAAGTACCTAGGTGTCTTCAAGAGCGTAAACCCGCCAGGCGTCCCGGCGGACTTACGTTCTTAAAAACTAAAAAAGGGTGCGTTGTGGACTTATGACACACCCTCTTTCAGGGCGCACAATATCGCGATGAAATCATCCGATTGCAGAAGGAATTGGAAGATAAAAATAATTAGTAATTATATGCAAATAGCGTAGAAATCTGATTTGATTTCTACGCTATTTTCTTTATTCAAACGACAGCTTCTTCAGGCGAGTACGCAACAGCTCGGCTTCGCTCTTTCTGATGGATAACTTGATGGTACAGGTATTGTCAAAAGTCTGATCCACAATACGGGGATTCATCTCCTTGACAATCCTCATCACATCATTCATCATCGGATAAGTGAAATCGTAGGTAACGATTTCCTCCACCTGCTGCGTCACTTCCTCACAATGCGCCAAAGCATCTATTGCTGCTTCACGATAAGCAACAATCAATCCGCTGGTACCCAACTTCACACCTCCGAAATATCGGATGACGACAATGAGAATATCCGTCAATTCCGCCTTCGTGATTTGTCCAAGGATAGGCTTACCAGCCGTAGAAGATGGTTCACCATCATCGTTGGCACGGAACTCGGTGCGCTCCGGACCCAGCATATAGGCATAACAACAATGTCGGGCATCGTAATATTTCTTACGGTACCCGGCAACAATCTCCTTCACCTCGTCAACAGTGGTAACGTGGTGAGCAAAGGCGAGAAACTTACTCCTTTTCTCGGTGTAATATCCCTCGCCTACTGTATCTGATATAGTCTTAAATTCGTCAATCATATTTTTACATTGAACTTTGAACTGGGAACTTTTCCTTTGAACTTTGAACTGGGAACTTTGAACTTTATGATTAGCTTTTTTTTATAAGCTCCCAATTACAATTGGCTTATAATCTTTGGAGTAATCATAAAGTTCAAAGTTCCCAGTTCAAAGTTCAATGTTCAAAGTTAGTCAAGTTTGTGAATAATCAATCCGCTACGCAACTTAGGCTCAAACCAGGTAGCCTTTGGTGGCATAATCTTACCACTGTCAGCAATGTCCATAATCTGCTGCATGGTGACTGGATGCAAGGCTAATGCCATCTTCATCTCACCACTATCTACACGACGCTTCAACTCTCCGAGACCACGAAGTCCACCCACGAAGTCGATGCGCTTATCTGAACGCAAGTCCTTGATGCCCAGAATTTCGTCGAGAATCAGACGGGATGAGATGTCTACATCGAGCACGCCGATTGGGTCCTCATCATCGTATGTTCCTGGCTTGGCAAACAGACCGTACCATTTGCCGTCCAGATAAAGGAGGAAAGAATGAAGAGCTGCAGGCTTCAGAATATCCAAGCCAAACTGCTCGATAGCAGCATCAATGGCAAACTTCTCATAGCATGGGATACCCTCCTCTTCGCCAGATACATTCACATTAATCGCATCAATCTCTATCACCTCGAAATTCTTGGTCAAGGCATCAAGGAACTGTTCTGATGTCAAGCCATTCAAGTCCTTCACTACTCGGTTGTAATCAAGGATGGTAAGCTGGCTAGCCTGGAAGCAGACAGCCATGAAATAGTTGTATTCCTCCTTACCGGTATGGTTAGGATTCTGCTTAGCCTTCTCTGCACCCACCAAAGCAGCGGCTGCCGAACGGTGATGACCGTCAGCTATATAGAGACTAGGCATCTTGGCAAATTCTGCGGTGATGGTCTCAATGTCCTTATCATCGCTGACAATCCAGAACTGATGACGGAAGCCATCTATCGGAGCAATGAAATCATACTCAGGTTCTGTAGCAGCATAGCGCATCAGAATCTCATTGAGCACTGAATTATCAGGATAAGCAAAGAAGACTGGTTCGATATTGGCGTTGCAGACACGAACGTGCTTCATGCGGTCCTCTTCCTTATCACGGCGGGTGAGCTCATGCTTCTTGATGACACCCGTCATATAATCATTAACGTATGCACCCACAACAAGACCATACTGAGTCTTGCCATTCATGGTCTGTGCATAGATATAATACTGTTCCTTATCATCCTGCTTCAACCAGCCGTTCTCCTGGAACTTCTTGAAGTTCTCTGCAGCACTTTCATAGACGCGAGGATCATACTCAGATGTACCTGGTTCGAAGTTGATTTCAGGTTTAATAATATGATAAAGGCTTTTCTCGTTATCGCCAGCCTCGGCACGAGCTTCCTCTGAATCGAGGACATCGTATGGACGAGACTCAACTTGCTCAACAATACTTTTAGGAGGTCTTACTCCCTTAAAAGGTTTTATTATTGCCATAATGTTTTATTTTACTTTGAACTTTGAATTTTGAACTTTGAACTTTATGATTAGCTTTATTGATGCTTGGTAGATTTTACAATTTTAATCAAAACAGCTTGTAGATGTTCACAATCATCAGATATAGAATCATAAGCTTCTTTATTAATGTATTCTGCATCATATAATAAATCCAACCAATAACCACTTTCAGACGCTTCTTTTAATGAAATATTCATTTTAGAAGAGAAATCCGGACGAGATTGCGCATTCTTTGCTTCATGCACATTGGCTCCAATGCTAGTACCACTTCGTAATAGCTGCTTAGAAATAATATATTCATGTTTTTGCTCTGTAAGAAACTTATATAACTTTACTATTCGTAAAGCGAAAGCCTTAGATAAAACATAAATATCATTCTCAACGACTTTTCTTTCTAACATAACCAAAAACCACAAAACTTTGGGACTCGAACAAAAACTATACGATTATTAGTAATCATAAAGTTCAAAGTTCAAATCTCAAAGTTCAATGTTATTATTATTTATTTACTTGATATTTTGTGCAGCCGTCCTTGAAGAACGCATTAATCTGCTTGGCGGCAGCAATACCGGCATTGATGTTAGCCTCGGCTGTCTGAGCACCCATCTTCTTTGGGGTTGAGAAGTAACGGCCCTCGAACTTGGCGAAGTCGGCATCAGCATCTGGCTTGATGTCGGTAATGAACTTCAAGTCCTCACGCTCAGCGAGAAGCTTCAGGAGCTCTGGCTCATTGATTACTTCCTTGCGGGCAGTGTTGATAAGGATACCACCCTTTGGCAACTGGTTCACGGTCTTGTAATCGATGCTCTTGATGGTCTCTGGAGTAGCAGGGATATGAAGAGAAACGATGTCGCAAGTCTGGAACAGTTCATCCTGAGACTTCACGGCATGAACACCGGCAGCCTCAATGACATCTGCTGGACAGAATGCATCGTAGGCAGCTACCTCCATACCGAAGCCCTTGGCGATGCGAGCCACGTTGCGACCCACGTTACCGAAAGCCAGGATACCCAACTTCTTGCCCTTCAACTCGGAACCAGCCTTGCCGTTGAAGAAATTACGAACGGTGAAAACCAGCAGACCGAAAACCAGCTCGGCAACGGCGTTGGAGTTCTGACCCGGAGTATTCTCAGCCACCACGTTGTGAGCAGTAGCAGCAGCCAGGTCGATATTATCATAACCGGCACCAGCACGAACGATGATCTTCAGGTTCTTGGCAGCGTCGAGTACCTCGGCGTCAGCCTTGTCAGAACGGATAATCATCGCGTCCACATCCTTCACTGCATCGAGAAGCTGAGCCTTCTCTGTATATTTTTCGAGCAGCACGAGTTCATTGCCTGCTCCCTCTATTTCTTTCTTAATGCCCTCGACAGCAGCTGCTGCGAATGGCTTTTCTGTTGCAACTAATACTTTCATATTACGATTTTACTTGGAACTTTGAGCTTGGAACTTTTTTACTTTGAACTTGGAACTTGGAACTTTGAACTTTATGATTTGCCTTTTCCTTTAAAAGCTCCCAATTATAATAGATTATAATCTTTGGAGTAATCATAAAGTTCAAAGTTCCAAGTTCAATGTTCAATGTTCCAAGTTCAATGTTCAATGTTAATACTTAGCTTCAAATTCCTGCATTGCCTTGACGAGTGCCTGAACACCCTCCATGGTCTGTGCATTGTAGCAGCTGGCACGGAAACCACCTACTGAACGGTGACCCTTGATACCAACCATACCACGCTCTGTAGCGAAATCGAGGAATGGTTTCTCCAACTCCTTGTACTCATCGTTCATCACGAAACAGATGTTCATCAATGAACGGGAAGCCTCTTCTACAGTACCCTTGAAGAGCTTGTTGCGGTCAATCTCTGTATAGAGAACCTCAGCACGCTCGTGAGCACGCTTGTCAGCAGCCTCAACACCACCGTTGGCCTTCAACCAGCGGAGATTCTCCATCAGGGTGTAGATAGGAACTACAGGAGGAGTATTGAACATACTGCCCTTCTCTACGTGAGTGCGATAATCGAGCATGGTAGGAATCTCACGAGGAGCCTTGCCGAGCATCTCATCCTTCACGACGATGACGGTAACACCAGCCA
>OLGI01003012.1_pt1 | contig 11125 bp, 7 predicted proteins | sample 1605221 | NCBI WGS metagenome assembly OLGI01 (sample SAMEA3888915, study PRJEB22519) | human gut metagenome | biome: human gut; feature: human-associated habitat; material: faeces | place: Denmark | collected 2010
CCTGTAAGACTTGTTGCCATACGAACACCGGAGAATTGGTAATTGAATCCTGCATTATTCAGTGATGATATTTTGGCGCCGTCATAAACTGCATCATAGAAAAGAGCTTTATCACCATCAGCCGGTACCTTGCCGTCGACATCATTCGTTGTTTTTCCTACCAGATTAAAGTATTCCAGACGTGTTGGTATGTGCCAACCTTTCGGACAAATACCTTGCGCTCCTTCAAAAGAGTTCAGATTGCTTTCAGTAATTTCCTTACCGCCCAGTGCAACTTGGAAATCATATAGATAACCTAATTCTTTGATAGCACTTTCCTCTGTTGTGGCTACGGTTGCACCGTCAGCTTTGATTTCATACGGGTACCAAACATGACTATCAGCAGTAGGATCGGTAGAAGGAGTATATCCTTTCGGAAGATAAATAAGCGGTTCAGCCATCCACGTAGTACCGTTCGCCAAAGTTACCGTGTTATATTTTACATTATCGTATAAGAAATAGTTCTCATTGAGATGTTCTTCGAAAGGAATCTCATTGTCTGCTCCGATTTCACCTTCATCTGTCCAGTTTTCGATGTCACCGATAAGTTTAACCTCTATATCGTCAGGCAATACACGGATGTTTACGCTGTATTGTCCTCCTTGCGCTAAAGTAGTAGATGTGAGTTTCTGCGACAAGGTCTTGCCATCAGAAGTTGCTACTTCGAGCGTCAAAGCTACCGTTTGGGGAACGATGAGGGCGCGGTAAGTTTTGTTCGTTTCAACAACCTGTGCCGTAATGTTTGTAGCTGCGACATTCGCGTCAGCAGTAACTGTAAGGGCAGCCAGATCAAGAGTTGCAGTCGGGATAGAGCCTTTCAATGCAATGGATGTTATGTTGGCTTCTACTTCCTTTGTTACATTAATGACCAGTTTGGTAAGCAGATGCTTAAAGTTCATTGTTATAGTATTTACAGTAGGAAGTACATCTTTATTGCTTGCTGCCATAAGGTCTGATGCCCCATATCCGGTGGTCTGATCGGCTTCTACAGAAAAAGAAGTAGGAGTATTACCTTCTCTATAAGGATAGTATGCTACTATCTGCGATTTGTCATTTCCTTCCGGGTACCAAAGCAGGTCACCTGCAAATACTCCGTCATTGAATGTCATTAGTTTATTTTCCGCATATACGAAGTCACCGTTTTGGATGATTGTAACGCCAATTTTATCTCCGGTTTCAAAGTTAACTTCGGTAGCGCGTGTGATAACAGGCGAGATAGTAATACGACTGTCTGAAGGAGTCGTCGTTTCGTTCTCTTCCTGTTGGCAAGATACCAAAAGTGCTGCTGCGAAGATAAATGTTAAACTCTTTTTCATTGCTTAATAATTTAGTTTATATATATATTCATTGTTTTCAAAAAGCATATCCCGGTTCTCAAAAAGTATATCCTAACTTGATAGTCTCATTCCAACGGCTCGAACCATCTATATAGTGAAGGTTGAAACCGCGTGTATAACTTCCCTGTACTTCAGCATAGATCCCATGGTTGAAATGATAGCGTAAACCGAGACGAAGCGTTGCTTGTGGAGCAGTAGCATATTCATTCTGCAGATTATAATAATCTGTCAGGCGATAAGGAGGATCACCCGGCTCCGTATCTGTTGTAATGACTCTGCTTTTCTCAGTAGAGTTTCCTATGGCAAAGGAAGCGGCTGCCTTTAAGTCAAATTTCCCTATATGAAACACGCTGGATACATACGTCTGCGTACAAAGCATCTTTTCCGACGCTACATACGGATACATCTGGGTAGTCAGTCGTTTGAAAGTTGAAATATGTGTTCCCAAACGAACTTCTGTACGAGGACTTATAAATTCATATTCGGGATGGACCGAGAAAGCATCTCTTTCGAAAATGCGGTTGGAGCCGTTGATATAAGTCGTCGTTATTCCGTTAACAGTCTCCTTATTAATCACATTCTCGTTGTTGACCAAATGTGACCATTGCAGGTTCAATCGTAGAAAATGCTCTTTCTTTCCCTGTTTGAAATGATAACTCAAATGAGAGGCAATCCGGTGAGTGGGGAATTTGAACCAGATAGCATCTCTTTCACCGGCAGACCCCGAAGAATAGGTATATTCGATATCTCCATAAAATCTCTTCCATTGAAGTTGCAGTGCTCCCCCGTTAGACAGTTCTTTGATCGGAAAGCCGTTGATTCCCGATTCGCTTAGATGAATCCCGCTGCCGTCCCATGCTTCATAAGCTCCATACATCAGTCCTTTGTCCAAGAAGGCGTTGTAGGAGTTTTCGGTAGTCCCGATTACTTCCGCCTTGACCGATTCGCTGTTTTTGCTGAACATATAAGAAAAACCGATGGCTAGATCGCCCGAGTGATACATCACACTGGGGGCTACTTTCAAATCCAGCCGGTAATTGGTATGTCGCAAGTCTTTCCGTTTGGAATAGTTGGAGGCGGCAAAGTCAATCTTTCCTCCCAATCGCCAGTTAGGTGCAATATCTGATGCAATACCGCCCATAAAAGCGTATCGTTGCAGGTCTTTGCGTCCGGGAGTGAACTCTAGAATGTCTACCGGATAAAATCCCGGCTGGATAAACATGGAACCACTCATGTCCTTACCGGAAGTATGATCGAATGAGAAAGAACCAGTCAGCGAATACCCTTTCAGATGAGTGATAGACTTGGCTATTGCTCCGGCATTCCATGATTTCTCCGCTTCGTAAGAGTGGTGGAAATCACCATGGTTATTCTTACCATACAGTTCGGCATAGGAAGAAGAGATGCTATCCATCCTGATACCTGTAACATTTTTTCCGGTATTCCAGGAATTACGCCGTTCTATAATGTCGTAAGTCTGTGCCGAAACACCGTACACTATACATAGTAACCAAAGACCTGTTATATATATTTTTTTCATCTCACTCATGCAAAGATTGTTTTTCTCTTTCATAAAAATCGGTAGAAGAGTTGTTGGTGTCCATCAATACTTCATAACCTGCTTCCTGCGTAGCTTCTTCGTCCACATGTCGATATAAGCTGCGTCCGTTGTATGTCGCACTTTGAGTGACATATCCTGCGTCGATGGAAGGAGATATACGTTTCTTGTTGTTGGAGGAACCACCGTAGTACACTTCCGCTCCATCAATCACCCAGTCGAGCGGAACTGCTATCACCCGGTCGGTGGTACTTCCCGGTTTTTGTATCACACTTCCCTCTTTTAGAACAAAGTCCTGTATCGTGGTATCCTTAGCTTTAAAGATAACCGTAGCAGGAGAAAAGATAGAGAACGAGTAAGCATTCGCCTGTCCGGTTTTCAATACCACGTTCAGATAATGATCCGGTGTGATTTGATCCCCCGGAGCCGGATGATACTGTGTATTCGGAAAATAAACGTTATTGTAGCAGACAAAGTATCCCGGTTTGTTCAGATTGACAGATTGCGGGTATTGCGCTGCATGGTCAACTGCCCCATTGATGGCAATCACTGCATCTTCTCCCGGTTGAAGCGGGAAAGTCTTGCCGGTACCGCCAAACTGCCAGATGCACTGAACGATGGGAGCAAAATCCCGGAAGATGGTTGCTCCGGTTATTTCATCCTGCGTTACCCAGACATTGGTAGCTTGGGAATTGTAAGGATCAAGCGCTCCGAAACATAAACTATCGAGATATTGCACTTCCGAATCGTTATTATGCAGGATTATATATTTGTCGGACTGGTAGTTTCCCTCCAGCGGCAACTTTGTACATCCTCCGCAATAAATCTCCTTAATAATAATAGCCCCGGCTCTGGAATGGATGAGCGGGAGGTTGAACGCCATGTTTCCGCTGGTCAGTTTCACATTATCGGCCAGTCCGTTGAAAATATCCTGTCCGTCCTTGTCGCTGACCTGCACGCGATATATACCTTTAGTCAGAGAGAATTGCGCCACTCCGTTCTTGTCGGTTTTAGCCTTGTAAGAATTTCCACGATCGACATCTTCAATCTTTACGGTCACTCCTTCCCGGAGATATTCCGAGTATCCATCCGGGTATACGGCAGTCACTTGCAGGCTGTGCAACTGATCGTCGTACGGATTCTCTTTATCAAGATCCGTGCATCCTGCAAAGATCCCGGTCACTGTTAGTAATAATATGTAGATAGACTGCTTCATATCTTTAAAATTTAATACGGCAAGTAAGTCCATAATAGAAATCCGGGGTAAAGAGCGCGCTCACACCGGTTGCATGAGATTTTACATACGGCCGTGAATTGGTGAAATTGATAGCGTTGAGAGAAAGAGACACATGGTCGCCAATCTCTTTGGTTATGTTGATATTGGCGGAGAAATAAGGATCATATCCATCCGCTGCAAATGTGTAGGCATTGCCCGATTTGCGTATCAGATAAGAGAATTCCGGATTCTCGGCTTCGGCTGACGTGAAAGGATGCATCTCATTGTTCAGGTCGAGATATGCCACCGGCCAGATAGCCGTATAAGAGTCACCGTTATAAATGCTTCCACCCGTTTGGGCATTGCTGCTTTCACTTACGTTGAACGCGTATTCTTTTCCCTTATATTCGGAGATATTCTGCGAACGCTTCACAAGCGAAGCTTCCAGTCTGCATGAAATAATCAGTCTGGCTTTCGGAATACGGGTGATGGCTGTGATATTGGCATCCAATGAGTGGGTACGTTTACCGTTGGCAGTCGTCGATAAGTTGTCGCCATTGGCATAGATACCTACATATTGGTAGGAGCGGTTGGCAAGACTGGTGTGCGACCATCCGTTCTGATAATAATAGGACAAAGAATTGTCGATATATTTAGTATAAGCATAGGAGGCATCTAACCGGAATTGCGTACGGATAGGAGTTATTTCCGGGAAATCAACAATCATTTCCGCTCCACGGCGAATGACGTCCATTCCATTATCGGGAGAGGTTGACTTGACAAAAGTCTGGTCGGTCACCTTTACATCCATAGGAGTCCAGTAGCTCGATGCATTGTCACGTATGTACACCATTCCCGTCTGATTATCCACATTGATTTGCGGATTAGTCGGCATAGTGAATCCCTCCGGTAATTGGAGAACATCGTAAGAGAACGGGTTATAGGAACTCGTGTATTTATACGGTAACTTGGTACGGTTGAAATAACCGACTAGCGAAATCCTGGTCCGGGCTATATGGACGTCAATGCCCAATTCCGAATTCTGATTCCGTTGCCAGCGTAGATTCTCATTGTGCAGTAATGTGTAGGGCTGGCTGTAATAGATATAAGATGATTCATTGTTATTATAGGAAAAACCGAATGTCTGTATGTCCCGGTATTCCTGTTTGGGGTACAAGGTATAGAAAGAGGGAAGCTTTTCAGTGATTCCCCAACCGCCACGGATAGCGATATGTTCGTTCAACTGCCATCTGGCATTGAAACGTGGTGAAAGAGTATTCAGGTTTTTATAGTTCGTTCCCTTGATAAACAAATGTTCCCAACGCACTCCCGCCATCAGTCTAAGCAGGGTGTTTCCCACTGGTAACGACAGACTTTCTTCGGCATAAAGCGAAACGTTATGCATATATGGATAAGCGGTGTAAGGGCGGGGGCGATAACCGTTCGGAGCCAGTGAAGGGTCTTTGTAATATTCTCCTTCACCCACATTCCCTGTTGCTTTCCACTGAACACCCGCTTTCAGGTTGCTGTTTACAGTCTTGAACCGTCTGTTCCATTCATACTTTAACGATGCGGCATAATCCAGTTCTTTGGAGTCGATGATCTGATCTGCGAAGTAGGTATATGGCAGTTTGCTTGCCATAAAATATCCTTCTTGCGTGGCATGAACAGCCGGCTGTTCCGATGCATACGAATAGAAAGTATGTGCATGGGAGTTATTGTCATTGTAGTATACCGATGCGTCGAACTTGAGGTTGGTGACCCACGATTTATTGAGCAGCCAGGCCAGTGAAGTGTTTGCCCGGAATACGTTATCCCTCACTTTGTTGTATTCTCCCGAATAGGCATCCGGGTCATCTTTGGTATTCATTCCTCCGATATTACCTGTAACACCGATATCGAATCTGAACACTTTGCTGAAAGTGTTGCTATATCCGGCAGAGAATCCCCTTCTTGTATAAGACGAATAGGGAGATACCAACTTTTGGGTAGCCTTTGTCCATTCTCCGTTTATGTTGATAACGCCTTTGTCGTTTCCTAAATCCAATCCTTTGGAGAAGGAAACCTGTTCGGTGCGGGGATTGATGGACAATAATATGTTCCAGGGTGTTTTCCCTTTCCCGGGTGTGAATCTTGACCATTCCGCTATTCAAATCCCCGTATTCAGCCGAAGGTACTCCGGTGATGACTTCAACCGATTCAATATCCGCCACGGTGATATTACGGGTATCTGCTCCGTTCATATTTCCAAATGAGCCATTATTGCCAATACGTACCCCATCCACTTCAACGGCTGTCCCAAAGGCTGCATTACCGACTGTCGACCCTCCGTCGCGTAATGAGAAGATATTATTAGTGGTAAGATCCGGCACTTTTGTCTTTCCTCCCGGAAGAAGAGCGGAGATATCGCTCACGTTGGATACCTGCAAATGTTCCAGCGCATTATTACCGATAGTGAGCGTAGTGTTTAACTCATTCTTGGGCGCTTGTGCAGTAACGACTACATCATCCAGTGCAAGCGTGTTTTCTTTGAGTTCTATATGTAGGTTTTTGATATTACTGTGCACATTTACCGGAATTGTTGCCGGTACATAACCCAGAAAAGAAACTTCCAGATTATATTTTCCCTCCTGCACTCCTTATACCGTCCATTCCCCTTTCTGATTGGATACAGCCCATAAATAGGTGCCTTTAATGAGAATGGAAGCACCGGGCAAGGGGGAATTCGTTTTGGGCTCGGTCACACGTCCCGAGATTGTATAGATGTTTGAATTAGCTGCGGCCTCAAATAAATTGAAAAATAGCAGCCCCCAGAATGCTATGTTAAAAAGACAATATTTCATAGATAAGTTTTGTGCAAAATTCGATAAAAACCAAGTTTATATCAATCACTATAAATAGTTATTTTCACAAATCTTAATACCTGCAACTGGGGATCTTTTACCTAATAATGGGTACCTTTTCTTTAATAGGTAATTTAGAAAATAAAAAAACGGCTTGCATTGCGATCACTATCACATTGCAAGCCGGTTGATTTATTGGGCTTATCTGTCATTGACCGGATATTATATCCAGTCTATTGTATTAGATATTTTTTACTTTAATCAGATATTCGGCAATCTGAACAGCATTCAGGGCAGCGCCTTTCTTGATCTGGTCACCTACAATCCAGAAAGTCAATCCGTTTTCGTTTGTCAGGTCTTTGCGGATACGGCCTACGTATACCGGATCTTTACCTGCCAGGAACAGCGGCATCGGGTATTCTTTTTCTGCCGGATTGTCCTGAAGAACCAGCCCTTCACCGTTAGCGAATGCTTCACGAGCTTCTTCTACGGAAATCGGACGTTCTGTTTCTATCCAGATACTTTCAGAGTGAGCGCGTAATGCAGGAACACGTACACAAGTTGCACTAACCTTTACGTCAGAATGCATGATCTTACGTGTTTCATTGTACATTTTCATTTCCTCTTTCGTATAACCGTTTTCTGTGAATACGTCAATCTGCGGAATCAGGTTGAAAGCCAACTGATAGGCAAACTTCTCTACAGTCACAGGCTCGTTTGCCAATACCTGGCGATATTGTTCGTACAATTCGTCCATAGCAGCAGCACCCGCACCACTTGCTGCTTGATAGGTAGACACGTGCACGGTTTTTATATGAGAAAGCTTTTCGATGGCTTTCAGTGCAACTACCATCTGGATAGTCGTACAATTCGGGTTGGCAATAACGCCACGCGGACGTTCCAATGCATCTTCGGCATTTACTTCAGGCACAACCAAAGGTACATCGGCATCCATACGGAATGCGCTGGAGTTGTCGATCATCACAGCACCATACTTGGTGATTATTTTTTCGAATTCCTTGGATGTTCCTGCACCGGCAGAAGTGAAAGCAATGTCTACCCCTTTAAAGTCATCGTTGTGTTGTAAGAGTTTCACCTCGATCTGTTTACCGCGGAAAGTGTAAGTTGTTCCGGCACTACGTTTAGAACCGAACAAAACTAACTCGTCCATCGGGAAGTTTCTCTCATCGAGCACGCGCAGGAACTCTTGTCCTACGGCTCCGCTTACGCCAACAATAGCTACTTTCATCTTTTTCTTTTGTTAAATTGTGAATATTGAATTTCTTTCCTGTCGAATAGAAAAGATTTGGCTGCAAAATTATAACAATTTAGCATATAAACATCGCTTTTGAGAGAAATATTTCAGTTTTTCGGTGGATTTCTTTAACCTTACGTATAATCAAGTGTGGTTGTTGGATCGGATAAATGCACCAAAAGGGATGCATTCTCCGTCGCGATGCGAATCGGATTGGTTTCGTAGCTTGATAAGATTATCTTTATTGCCTAATATTACTTCGTTTAACTATAGTGTAACGCAAGGATAACTATAGTCTCCCTTGCGTATAACTATAGTCATACGCAAGAGACACTATAGTAGAACGAAATAAAAGTGCCTAATGAAATAGATCTTGATAGGTAAGCGGGGGAAAAGAAGTAGTAAGGTGAGTAATTGACTACTGAATAATACGTCTGGACATTCATTGTGATTCTGCAAACTTTTTTGTTCCTTTGCATTGAATTCCTAAAGCCACAGCCTATGAACCTGTTTGATTTTAATTTAACCTTACCGATTACCGACCCGACTTGGGTATTCTTTTTGGTATTGATTATCATTCTCTTTGCTCCGATGATCCTCGGACGTCTTCATATACCTCATATTATAGGCATGATTCTGGCGGGTGTCTTGATTGGCGAACACGGCTTTCATGTACTCGACCGAGACAGTAGTTTCGAACTGTTCGGCAAAGTAGGGCTCTATTATATCATGTTCCTTGCCGGTCTTGAGATGGATATGGAGGACTTTAAGAAGAACCGGACGAAAAGTTTCGTGTTCGGCTGGCTTACCTTTCTGATTCCTATGGTGTTGGGAATATGGAGTAGTATGAGTATGCTGGGATATGGTTTTCTCACGGCGGTATTGTTGGCAAGTATGTATGCTTCTCACACCTTAATTGCTTATCCTATTATTAGTCGTTACGGACTGTCTCGTTTGCGCAGTGTCAATATCACCATTGGTGGTACTGCTGTCACCGTCACCCTTGCTTTGATTATTCTTGCTGTCATAGGAGGCATGTTTAAGGGAACTGTCGATGGCTGGTTCTGGGTATTTCTTGTGGCAAAAGTGGCTTTCCTCGGATTCCTGATTGTATTCTTTTTCCCCCGTATCGGACGCTGGTTCTTCCGGAAGTACGATGACAGCGTGATGCAGTTTGTGTTTGTGCTGGCGATGGTTTTCCTCGGAGGAGGATTGATGGAATTTGTAGGAATGGAAGGAATCTTAGGAGCTTTCCTGGCGGGCTTGGTATTGAATCGCCTGATTCCTCATGTATCTCCTTTGATGAACCGGTTGGAATTTGTGGGAAATGCACTGTTTATTCCCTATTTTCTGATTGGTGTCGGAATGATTATTGATGTAAGAAGCCTGTTTACCGGAGGTGAAGCATTGAAAGTGGCTATTGTGATGACAGTGGTGGCAACCTTTAGTAAATGGCTGGCTGCCTGGATCACACAAAAGATCTATCGGATGCAGTCGAATGAACGGAGCATGATATTCGGCTTGAGTAATGCGCAGGCTGCGGCTACACTGGCAGCAGTACTGATCGGCCACGAAATTATTATGGAGAATGGAGAACGCTTGTTGAATGATGATGTATTGAACGGTACGGTAGTGATGATACTTTTCACTTGCGTCATCAGTTCTTTGGTGACCGAACGTTCGGCCCGCCGTTTCGCTCTGGATGAAAATGTGCAAGCGGAAGAAGAAGCTAAACAGATAAATAAGGAGCAGATCCTGATTCCGGTCGCTAATCCGGAGACGATTGAAGATTTGGTTAATCTGGCTTTGGTGATAAAGGATGCCAAGCAGAAGAATGCATTGGTTGCATTGAATGTGATTAATGATAATAACAGTTCGGAGAAGAAAGAGCAGCAGGGTAAACGTAATCTGGAGAAGGCGGCTATGATTGCCGCTGCTGCCGATGTGCCTGTTACGATGGTGAGTCGCTATGACTTGAATATTGCTTCGGGGATTATCCATACGATCAAAGAATATGAAGCTACAGATGTTGTGATCGGTCTGCACCGGAAGGCCAATATTGTCGACTCTTTCTTCGGACATCTGGCTGAAAGCCTATTGAAAGGTACGCATCGTGAAGTGATGATTGCCAAATTCCTGATGCCGGTTAACACCCTGCGCCGAATTAATATTGCCGTTCCGCCAAAGGCTGAATATGAATCGGGTTTCTCAAAGTGGGTGGAACATTTCTGCCGTATGGGAAGTATCCTCGGCTGTCGGGTGCATTTCTTTGCTAATGAGCGTACATTGATGCGCCTTCAGCAACTGGTGAAGAAAAGACATGCAGGTACCCCGACAGAATTTTCCATCCTGGAAGAGTGGGAAGATCTCCTGTTATTGACGGGACAGGTGAATTATGACCACTTGCTGGTGGTTGTTTCTGCCCGTCGCGGGTCTATCTCTTACGATACCTCTTTTGAACGTCTGCCGGCGCAACTGGGAAAATATTTCTCTAATAATAGTTTGATTATCATCTATCCCGATCAGTTTGGAGAACCGCAGGAAATTGTGTCATTCTCTGATCCGCGCGGACATAATGAATCTCAACATTATGAGAAAGTGGGTAAATGGTTCTATAAATGGTTAAAGAAAAACTGATGGAAAAATACGACTGGCAACAGAGAACAGCACTCCTGTTAGGAGAGGAAAAGATGGAACGCATCCGGAACGCGCACGTATTGGTCGTGGGATTGGGTGGAGTGGGGGCTTACGCCGCCGAGATGATCTGCCGCGCAGGAGTCGGACGGATGACGATTGTAGATGCCGATACAGTGCAGCCTACCAATATGAATCGTCAGTTGCCGGCCATGCATTCCACGCTGGGGAGGACGAAAGCGG
>OLGI01003015.1_pt1 | contig 11117 bp, 9 predicted proteins | sample 1605221 | NCBI WGS metagenome assembly OLGI01 (sample SAMEA3888915, study PRJEB22519) | human gut metagenome | biome: human gut; feature: human-associated habitat; material: faeces | place: Denmark | collected 2010
TTGTCGTTTTCATTCTTCTATTTAATTAATTTACAAGTAAAATTTTTATAGAGGGTAGGCAACCCGTGTTAATGAAGTTCTGGGTTGCCATTCCCTTGTCGATAGTTTTAGCCTAACAATCCCATTCCCCAGTCATCCCTGCAATTCATCCATTTTTCTTCTGCCTCAAGATTATCGTCTTCATCCGTGTCAACACCATCTTCATTTGTTCCCATGTAAATAATCTCCTGTTCTCCTCTTCCCCAAAAAACGGCAATGATCTCGCTTTTGTCAATCACTTTTTCAACCACGGTTTTAGGTTTATCGGCGGTACTTGGGTTTCGGATGTACTGGTAAGCGAAGAATTCCGCAACTTTTTTATCTAACGTCCAACTAACACCCTGATGTTCTTTCGTGCTTTCCTCTACCGTCATCCCCCTGTAAATCGTCACTTTATCAGGAAGATTTTTTAAGATTTCCAGTTCTTCCGTGGTCATTAACTTCTCTTTGCATAAAGAAGCGTACGTGAATGCGATCCGAACAAGCCACCGATCATTATACAAGTTATCACAAGTGGAATAATTCTCCCCTAATAATTCCGCGAAATCCTCGACTTTCTCTATTCTACGTTCTTGACAACAAATGTTCATCAACATTGATAAACAGTTATAACTATTAGAGTGCATGACGATAATATCGCTAATATCTTCTTTGGTCATATATTCCATACTCCTTAAAGTATTAATATTATTATTTTCCTCTATCCCTGCCAGAGGTTTGCAGCTCAATCATCGTTGATTGACGATGCAAATGTATGATGCTTATTTTATCTACAAGCATATTCTATTGACTGTAAGGGAAATGCCGAAAGCTATCACGACATTTCCCTTAAATCTATAAATAAATTTGGAAGGATTAGCACAAGTAGTAATTGTTGAGTCCCGTTATTGGCTCGTTTTTGAATTTACTCATCAACGCATTGAAATATTCTTTCGTTAAAGATTTCTCGAAAGAAACCAATTGGGTGAATTTTAAAATTTCCATGATAACCTCTTTCTCTATATCGGAAACGGAGGCTCCTTTGCGTCGCTTTATTTTCAAAGTAGGTATAGAGAAAAACTTCACCATTTGTCGTGCGAAAAAATATGCCATTTTACCATTCGAGCTTGTTTGCTTGGAAAGCACCATATATGAACTAGTATATTTTATATTGTCTATTCCTTCCCCGCAAAACTTTGCCATTTGACGTATTGCTTTTATATCATCTATCCTGCATATAACCTTTTTATCTTCCTTTAGTACCACGTTTATTTTCTTGTCAACAATCGTGTCATCTCCTTTTGGAAAATACTCTTCTATTTTTTGAATAAATTTTATTATCTGGTTATTTACATAAGACCAATTCAGTTCTTCCTTGCATTGTCCCCATGAAAAATCATACATGAAGAGAAGTAGATACCAGAGTTTAGTTTTATCTAAATCCAGTTGGGATAATAAAAGATCAAGTTCCTTGTTTGCCATGTATTTACTAAACGAGAAATTGGCTTTGCTTCTTTTATCATTATACCGATCAATAAAAGTATCTATGAACAAGGATTCTCCAAGATATTCATTAATATCATGTCCTTCTGGAATATTTAATTCAATCGGGGGCAAATCTGGAAAGTATGTATTTGCCCATAGTTTTACATATTCCAGATTATCATCCCCGTAATCCAGTATTGTTTTTTCATTTTTGTTATTTTCCATGATTTTCGTTCAAAATTCACCCGTGAAGTTAAATATCGTCTTGTAAATTCAAAAGAATTATCATCCAAATTTGTTTTTCAACGTGTGAAAATTCACGAGGTATTTACTGTTATATACCCGACCCGTTAAAAACTCACCAGTTATAATATGACCAGTACATCTACAATTAAAAAACTTGCTTGTTAGCTCCCCTTATCCTCTAAATTTTTGCAATAGCTATATCTCCACTCTATTTTTTAAGAATCCCCGTAATCTATTTGTCGGTGTATTAGACACTTACTATCTTTGTATCACGTTAAAGATTCCACTTTAAACAACCATATAAACAGTAGATGATTGACCACCATTCCAAATGAAGATCATCCTTACTCCTTGCAGTCCACCCGTGAGGAGTAATTTTTGGTTTTAAAGTGACACCAAGCTAGATACACCATTTAACGAATTAAACCTCTATAAATCATGTACACTTACGAGCAATTAAGACGATTAGCCGTGCAATCAGGTATCCCAGATAACAAGGTATCCATTGGTTTCTGGATAAGGTCTAAAGGGCTGAAAAAGATAAAGAAACAAGTAGACAAGGTAAGAAAGATATACTATATTCCAGATAAAGATACTAGAATCCAAGTGTTGCCAGTTCATAAAGATTAATCTATAAAACTACATGATATAACTGTATTTCATGTAACCAGAGATTGTAACCAGAAATAGAGAGATTATTCTACCATAAAGATCAATATTTAAAAGTTGGGGATTTCACTGGGTGTCACTGTTGCAGGTTTGACAGGGTATATACTATTAACTAGTAATACTAATAACTAGTAATGGTGACACGGGCTTGCCAGTCCATGCCACTAACCCAGACACTCTCTTTTAAATACCTATAGATTATCTATATATGGATGTTTAAATTGGTTATTTACAATGGCAAACGAGCAGAAAGAAAGCAGGAAATGTATCATAACAAGAGATATAGCGGGTAAACTAAACTTGGATGAAACTTATGTATTCATGTGGCTACTTTACAAGTCAAATTGTAACACGGGCGAATCCCATGTATTGAGAAAAACACTTTGTAACGTTACAGGCTTAAAAAATGAAGACACTATTAGCAAATACACGAACAAGTTTAAAGAATTGGAGTTACTAGACAAGTATTCCATTAAAGGGTATAACGAGGAGGCGGGTAGGATCAGCACAAGTATAACTTACACGATAAACATTCCCACGATGAACTGGGTACGGTTTGATGCTAGTTTATTAACGGAAGAGATTCCAAACAAGTTGAAGGCGTTCTTGGTATTACTTAAATGCTTGTGTCTTAACAATACTAATGTTACTTCTTACAGCAAGAGCAAGATCGCCCAACTATTAAACATGGATAGAGGAACGGTAAGTAAATACATGGAAATGGCGATAAAAGAGGGCAAGGTCATAGAGATTAACAAGGTGTTCTTTATAACAGATACCAATATAATCATGGACTTACCTCATGTAAAGGATAGCTTCACGTTTTTAGACGGGATCGCAAGAGAGAAGTACAAGATTATTCACGATTATTGTGTAGAGAGGAACGTTGTACCACCACCATACGATTACAAGTTAATGGAAATATTGTACCTGTACAGGTATAATCGCCCAGAACCAGATTTAGAAGCTGCAATTTCAAATGAAACAGAAGCAAACTACTATTCTCTAAAGTATAACCTATCCAAGTTATGTGCCAATTTGCCAAAGCAACTATATAGTTTACAATACTTCCTAACTTCCTTGATAAATACCAAGGTTTACAAGCAAAGATTTGAACAAGAGAAGGCAGAGGTGAAAGAGAAAGTGGAGTTATATCTCTAATCTACTTTAATGATTCTATCAGGTCTATTTTTTCTATCATAGATTTAGTTGATAATTCATATTTACCAAATTCTATTTGACATTCTTTCAATGCTTGAAACAAGAAATCCTCATCCAAATTATTAGGATCAAAATTCAATTTTTCATCTTTATCTTTGGGTGTTTCAAATAATGGTTTGTGATATATCGTGCGTCTATTAGCTGCATTGTAGAGATAAATTAACCCTGCAATAGAAGTAATAAAATTTCTACGTTCGTATTTATCTTCATCTAGACAATTTGCATACACATTACTAATCTGGTTGACAAAATCCTGTATACTTAGTTCATGCCTTTTTATTGAGTTATATAGATCGCTCTCGTAATATTTAATATAAATCAATAGAAATAACACATCTGGTGTCACGACTTGATTTTCAAGAAAAGTTCTTAATGTTAGACGAGTGTGTGCATATAGTTTTTCAATCTGCCTTAAAGTTAGATGTTTTGTTGATAATAGTTTTGTTGATAATTTTAAAAATAACTCTTTATCATATCGCCAATTTGGATGAGATCGCCTTATATCTGCTCCAAAGAAATCATCGAAGATAAAGTAATTATATAAGTATTTACAAAAATCTTCAATAGAAGGTTCTGGTAGATTATATTCAATGTCAATAAACCTTCTCAAATATTCATCTGCATTAATTCTGTCACTACCATAATAACCTCTAATTGAATTGCCTAATTGCTTTTTATCTATTGATAACACGAAAATTATTCCTTGTACAGAAAAGAAATGCTTGACTTTCTCCAAAACCTCAACAGCATAATCTGGTCTACATCTATCTAATTCATCTATAATGAAAACAACAGGTTTACCTCCACTATTTTGTGACACAAAATCACAAAGATCATCTTTCAGTGTTTTAAGACCTTCTTTTTGCTTATCGTAATTCTTTATTTCATCTTTTAAAAGAGCCGTTGTTGCTTCCGCTCCTTTCTCTATTAGATCTACAAACTCCTCACCTACACACTTTTTAGCAATTTCTTTTGCTAAAGTGGGAATCATTTTATTAGAGAATTTAGCGGCTTTCTCCAATATTGAATCAAAATGCTTCTCTAGACCAGAAGTTATTAATGACTTCAACTCTCCTAAAATACCAACCATTGGCTCTGAAACGAAGTCATTCTCCCAAGCATTGAAGTATATAGTTTTATGTCCTTCATTTTCTAGCTTCTGCCTCCACATTTTTACAAAGGTCGTTTTCCCAACTCCCCATTCTCCATTTATTGCAAGTACAAATCCTTTTGCATAGCTATCAACTATTGATGACAGGATATTTGCATACGGTTCTCTACCCAATTTACAATTTGCAAAAGGATTTTCTTGATTTATAACAATATCTTCGTGTTTCATATCAATAATGTTGAATTGTTGCGTCCATGGCTGTTTATTGTACAAATTTAATGAATACTTACAGTTTCTCGTAATTATTTTATGGCAATATTTTTCCCATCTATCATTGAGTGAAACATTATACCATAAACATATATACCTCCCTCTAAAAAACACCCCCTCCCCTCTAATTTTAGGTTGGCATTATATATCTCGTGAGAGAGTGGTGTAACTTCGTAATACCCCTACCCCAAGCCAGATAAAAACCAATTTAATTAATTAAAAATCAATTCAATTATGGACTTAAAAACTTACATTCAAAACAGGGAGGAAACAAGACCTTCCAATTCTATCGAGATCAATCCAACCTTGCTAGAACATTTTAAAAATCAAGTGGCAGTAATACCACCCCCAATGAAAGTAGGCGATGAAATGACCGTCATTGACTTTAAGGGGGAGAACCCGCAGCAGTTACAAGTTGTATGCGCCTTGGGAGAGGAAGAGGTGAGGGAGATTAAATACACTCAACTCGTGCGAACTAGCCAAGCGGGAGATGTCACGCCTAACGATATTCCATGCGATCCTATCGTTGAAAAGAAGTACGGTAAAAAGTTACAATTCATCTATTCTTTTGCCAGAAACATGATGCTAGACGCCCTTATCACCACGCTTAAAGACAAGAAGATCGTGTTATGCGGTCAGGTTGAAACACCAGCAGTTTACCGTGGTCAAAGGGCAAAATTGCTCGTTAAGAAGTTCGCTCTAGTGGAAGAGTAGTTAAAAAGATACAGGGACAGCGAGCGCACGGGGAGGGAAACGAGGTTTCGATATTAAAGCGAGGGAAGTCATTCAGGCTTTCCAAGCAGGTAATATAGAGGCACGAAGTTTCTCTTCCCTTGCCAAACCCAACAAGCTAACGTGAACTTGAATTATTAAAATGACAACGTGATTAAAGTGTAAATAGATTATGAACGAGCAAGTGAAATTACCAGTGGTAGAACTGGTGTACAGGAGGAAACCTTCTAAAAAGTACAAGATAGAGAGTGCTAGGGATGCTTACGAGTTACTGGTATCCCCGTTTAAGGATACAATAGAGCATCATATCTCTACAAGAATTATTCTATTAAATGGCAGTAACAGGGTACTGGGAGTGTCTACCGTGAGTGAAGGTGCCTTATCTTACAACATTACAGATATAAGGTTTATATTGCAACTGGCTATACTCTCTAATTGTAAAGGAGTGATCATTTGCATAAACCAACCTTCTGGTGATCTTGAACCCACTAAACTGGATGATGAACTGGTTGAACAGGTGAAGATCGCACTTTCATATGTGGATATAGATTTACTGGATTACATCTTGTATTGCGAGGAAGACTATTACAGTTATTCAGATAACGGTAAACTTTAGAAATTGAAGTTGGTGAATAATTGACGGGATTGGTATATATGACCAAGAGGGAAGATAATTCTCACCACTATATGTATACGGTATAGAAGTGTGTTGCCAGTTGAATTTCTTAGTTTACTCCAAGCTAAAGAGGAAAAGAGATAACAAGAAATAATGATAAACTTTAAAAACTAAGGTCGGTGAATTTTTGGCTGTATTGGTATATATAGCTTGCAAGGGAGGTAATTTTCACCACTATTGGCAATTAAACTGTAAACCTACTTCTTGTTTAATTTTTCAACTGGCTTAAAGTTAGAGAGTGAATAAAACAAGTAAAAGTGATAATGAATTTTAGAAACCAAGGTTGGTGGGAAATTTATGGATTGTATATATAAACTGAAATTTCAAATATTTCCACCACCGTTAAATAGATTAGATTATGAACACGACAACATTAATTCCAAGTCAAAATGAAGGGTTATTGCCAGTTTTATTTGGCAGTAATAATATCAAGCAGGAAGAACCTACCTACACTTCTTGTGAAGTAGTGAATGAACCTGTTAGAAAGGACAAAAGGAGAAAACATTTCATTGAAGCTAACACTGAACCCATTGACATGACCCGTTTAAAAAGTGATTGCATCGTTCCAGTGTTCAGCAAGGATAATGAAATGACAATATCTCATCCCTCGTTTATTGAAACGGTGTACAAGGTAGCGAGTGAACTGTTTAGAGGGGAAAGCATAGATGAACCAGATATAATGGTAAGTCACGTTATAAAGGGAAGGATTCCAGAAGCGATACATAAACCAGTAGCTCAACTGTTAGAAAGTGACAAGACGATCTATTACGAGAGAATGGCGTTCGCTTTTGAGATACCTACCATTTATGAAACGATAGACGGTAACAGGGTGAATCTATGCATTACTGGCGTGAGAGCTTATAACAGGGAGAACCTTTATTCAAAGAAAGTGGCAGAGAGGTTTAGTGTGGCTATTGGATTCCAGAATAAAGTATGCTGTAACTTGTGTACATTTACAGACGGTTTTAAAACAGACCTTAGAGCCACGAGCCAGCATGACCTGTTTAGAGAGGTTATGAAGTTATTCCAACAATACAATGCTGAAAAGCATTTACGATTGATGAAGAGCTTCACTAATTCTTACCTCACGGAACATCAATTCGCACAGTTCTTGGGGAAAAGCAGGTTGTATCAGTGTTTACCCGCAAAAGAGAAGAAGTTACTTCCCAACATGGAATTAACAGATTCGCAAGTGAACATTATTGCCAAGGCGTATTACCATGATGATAACTTCAAGAAGGAACATGGAGAGAACGAGATCAATTTGTGGAAATTCTATAACATGCTTACTGGTGCTAACAAGAGCAGTTACATAGATAACTTCCTAGATAGATCGTTAAATTCCACGCAATTAACGGAAGGGATAGATAGGGCGTTACATGGTGATAACACCTATAAATGGTTTATAGAGTAATTATTCTAATTCTAAATTACAATAGAATGTCTTTTGGCTTGATTATTAATTCCTAAATTTGTTACACGGCTACCCCTGATGGGCGTTTGTTGAATGCTAAAAATTATTTACCTTTGTGATACTGAACGGGATTAATACCTGTTTGGGTGTATGTTAAATAATAGAAGCGTTTAGTTTTATCCTCACTTTGAAATCTGGACAATTTCAATCATACAGGGATAAGCAGATACAAACGCTCATGCTTGCCATATATACAATTCTGTTATATATAGTGGTTTAGCGTGGGGTAGCTGTTTATTTGTATGAAAGGGAGTCCAGACCCTCAAAGTGAATAAACTGAAAGTTCCCACGCTTCTTTTTTATAATTACTTCTTCTGGGAATTAGAAGTCTATTTTTTTTACTATGGCCAAGTATTTATGGAAAGTTGACGTTGTAAAGAATTCAGGACAATTAGTGAAAGGCATGAGCGTGGAGATCATCATGGAAAACACGAGTGGCAAGCCATTGGCAAAACACATTATTGAAGCAATTAAAAACAAATATGGAGTTACCGTGTCTTCATGTCATTGTAATACTAGCGTGTTTAATTTTCAAAAATTAAGTTGATTATGGATTTGAGATATGTTATTATTTTTCTATCAACCACTCTAACGTTCTTTTTCAGTAGTTGTGGCAAAGATAGTGGAACAAACGATCCTAACAATCCAAATGGAAATGGAGGGGAACAACCAACTCTAACTCTCTCTCTTACTGAACTCACTTTCAAATCAGCAGGAGAAGAAAAAACATTCACCATTACTTCCAATTCAAACTGGACTATCACTAATCCAAGTACATGGTGTAAAATTGATCCAACACAAGGTAATAGCAATACCACAATAACAGCTATTGCTGATCCCAGTGAAGAATATGATGATAGAAACTTCAATCTAACTATCAAAGCTGGGGAGGTAACAAAGGTTGTGACCGTCACCCAGAAGAAAAAAGATGCGATTATTTTAACCAAAGAAAAATATGATATTCCAACAGAAGGAGATAATATTACGGTTGAAGTTAAAAGTAATATTAGTTATTCCACCATTATCCCAGAGGAACACAAGGAATGGATTAAACAAATAGAAACAAATCAACTTGGAAGAGGGTTAGAAACAAAGAACCTCAATTTTGAAATATCAGCAAACCCCAGTACAGACAAAAGAGAAGGAATCATTGTAATTAAAGACAATAATAGCTCTTTAACTGATACAATTCATGTTTACCAAGCACAAAAAGATGAATTGATCCTTACACAAGATACATACAATGTTTCTTCAGAGGGAGAGAATATAAATGTTGAATTAAGGGGTAATGTGGATTATGAAGTGATCATTCCAGAAGATGTGAAAGATTGGGTTACTCAAATCACAGGCAGGAGTTCTAGGGTGGATAATCTTATATTCAACATTGCAGCTAATCCAACTTATGACAATCGTTCTGCAAAGGTGATTATCAAAGATAAGAACAGCAAACTTGCTGATACTCTTAACATCAACCAGACACAAGTCAACGCTATTATCTTGACACAAGAAAAATATGAAATTCCCTCTAAAGGGCAAAATATTAAATGCCCTTATCTTTACGCAAAGCATATATGAAGTCCCAGCAGAAGGACAGAATATTAAAGTTGAAATTAAAAGCAATATTAAATACGACATTATTATTCCCAACAATGTAAGAGAATGGATTAAACAAATCCAATCCAGAGCATTAATAACAAATATTATCAATCTAAGCATATCAGAGAACACATCGTATGAACAAAGGGCTGCAGAAATTGTTGTAAAAGACAAGAATAGTAATTTATCAGATACTATACGGATTACCCAGAAACAAAACAACACAATTATACTAACACAAAAAAAATATGATATTCCAGCAGAAGGGCAACAAATATCTATTGAAATAAAGAGTAACATTGAATATGATATTTTGCTTTCTCCCGATGCAGAAAAATGGGTAGAAAAAATTGATTTATCTAGGGCTTTGGCAACGAACACTCTAAATTATAACATATTACCTAATACTACTTATAATGAGCGCAAAGCAGAAATTATTATAAAAGACAAAGACTGTGATTTATCCGATACGGTGAAAATTGTACAAGCACCCAAAAGTGATATATTCATTGGAGATGTGACATTTGAAACAGAACAAAATTTAATTGATTTCAAAGAAAAAGGTTACAAGCAAATTAGAGGACATCTTACCATTAAGGGTGGGATAATCAAAACGTTACAACATCTAAATAACCTAATTAGTGTGATTGAAGGAGATTTAATTGTTGACTGCTCCTCTATAACAAATTTTGATGGATTATATGGATTAACTAAAATTTTAGGCAATATCGAATTTTTGGATGGAAAATTCTCTTCATTTGAAGGACTAAATAATCTTACCTCTATTGAAGGGGATTTTAAAATAAATACATCAAAGAAAAACTTAAACACCCTAACCTCATTCAAGGGATTGAATAGTTTGAAAAATATCGGTGGAAATTTTGAAATTAATTCTTACTCCATAAATTCCTTTACACTACGTGGTCTAACTTCATTTGAAGGATTGGAAAATTTAACTACTATCGGTAAAGATTTTAGACTAACAGCCGATGAATCTAACGATTATCCATATTACGTTTCAGCTTTAGAAAACTTATCTTCATTTAAAGGCTTGAATAATTTAAAAAGCATCGGTGGAAATTTTGAAATAAATAGTCCTTCAATCCGTTCCTTTGCTGAGTTATCATCTTTCGAAGGATTAGAGAACTTGGCCATTATTGGCAATAATTTTATAATAAATGCAACGCTAACCTCCCTAATTTCATTTAAAGGTTTAGATAAATTACACCAAATTGGAGGAAGTTTGGAAATAAATAGTCATTCACTGAACTCATTAATATCATTTGAAGGATTAGAGAATTTAAATTCTATCGCAAGTAATTTCAAAATAAATGCATCAATCTCATCATCATCTATAAACTCATACTCATTCAAAGCATTAACATCATTTAAAGGATTAGAGAATTTAAAAAGCATTGGTGGAAATTTTGAAATAAATGCATCTGCTAGTTCTGGTGGAGGCGGTATAGTTCACTCTCTAAATGCTTTATCTTCATTTGAGGGATTAGAAAATTTAACAACCATCGGAGGTAACTTTACGATTACTGCTGATTCTGATTCTCATACAGGAAATGGTAATTATACCTATTCTTATTCTCTAAATTCTCTAAAATCATTCA
>OLGI01003022.1_pt1 | contig 11088 bp, 9 predicted proteins | sample 1605221 | NCBI WGS metagenome assembly OLGI01 (sample SAMEA3888915, study PRJEB22519) | human gut metagenome | biome: human gut; feature: human-associated habitat; material: faeces | place: Denmark | collected 2010
CGCAGCGATAGCACGTGCCGACGTTGTGATTGTAGGGCTCGGTCTTGATGAGGTAGCCCTGCTCCTCGAGATCGGCCACAATGGCCTTGCGGGCCTCGTAGCGGTCGAGACCGTTATACTTGCCGCCGTTGATGACACGGGCGTCTTCGTCAAAGATCAGGATCTGCTCCAGACCGTGGCGCAGACCGACCTCGTAGTCGTTCGGGTCGTGGCAGGGCGTCATCTTGACGCAGCCGGTGCCGAAATCAAGCTCGACATAATCATCGGCCACGATGGGCAGCTCACGGCCCACGAGCGGCAGGATCGCCGTCTTGCCGACGAGGTGCTGATAGCGCTCGTCCGCCGGGTTGACCGCGATGCCGCTGTCGCCGAGCATCGTCTCGGGGCGGGTGGTAGCGATGGTCAGATACTCGTCGCTGTCCTTGAGCGGGTAGCGGATATACCAGAACGCGCCGGGCATATCCTTATACTCGACCTCCGCGTCGGACAGGGCGGTGCGGCAGTGCGGGCACCAGTTGATGATGCGGTTGCCCTTGTAGATCAGGCCCTTTTCATACAGCTCGCAGAATGTCTCACGCACGGCCTTGGAGCAGCCATCATCCATGGTAAAGCGGCTGCGATCCCAGTCGCAGGACACGCCGAGCGACTTCTGCTGCTCGACGATGCGGTTGCCGTACTGCTTTTTCCACGCCCAGACGCGCTCCAGAAATGCATCACGGCCGAGATCGTAGCGGGTCAGACCCTCTTCCTTGCGCAGCATCTCCTCGACCTTGATCTGCGTGGCGATGCCGGCGTGATCCGTGCCGGGCACCCAGAGCGCGGCATAGCCCTGCATGCGCTTATAGCGCGTGAGGATGTCCTGCAGCGTCGCATCGAGCGCGTGGCCCATGTGCAGCTGACCCGTAACATTCGGGGGCGGCATTACAATGGAAAACGGCTTTTTGTCCGGATCGGCTTTGCCGGCAAAATAGCCGCCGCGCATCCACATGTCATAAATCTTCTTCTCGACCTGTTTGGGGTCGTAGACCTTCGGAAGCTCTTTCATGGCTCTCCTCCTTTGCTTCATAACCAGTCCATTATCGCGTATGGTCGGTGCGGTAATCTCCAGCTGATCCGGAGCATCCTGCACCGGCTTGCGGATTTCCTCCTCGCTCATTTCTGCCGGAGCAAATTCCTTATAGACATCCAGCTGATACTGGCATTCCTTGCGAATGTCATCGCGGTCAGCCGGAGCAGCTTCCATTGCCTCACGCGTCTGCTTGATTTCCTTCTGGATGATGGCGTTCTCCTCTTCTTCGGTCAGATCTGCACGCTTGTCCTTTGCCTTCGCCTTGAGTGCTGACAGCAGCAGCGACAGCGCTGCCTTGCGCTCTGCATCCTTCGCCTTCGTTGCAGCCATCATCTGCTGCTGAACTTCATTTATCTTAGACATGATAATTTCCTCCCATATCATTCCTGTGGGATTTATTTTTCGCCAATCAGAACACCCAATCTGCATCGGCGCAGCAGCCGCGTCAAATAATCCGATGCCAGATATGCCGCGGCAGCAATGCCAATGCACAATACCCACGGCTGTATATCCCGCTGTCCCAGCCAGACATACAGCACATAAATGATCATTGGATGAAACAGATAAATGCCAAATCCATTCTTGATTTGCTTTTTGACCCATGCACACTGCATGATGGGCTTGGGCATATAATATGTTGCGCCGATGGCAAAACAGCCGCCGAACAGCGCTTTGATCATGCGCATATGCCAAGCCGTCCGCTCGCTGAGCACAACCAATGCTGCCAGACAAATTACAATGACCGCCGGATGCTTGAGATACTTCATCACGGTGTCATACTGCATGTGAAAACAGTATCCGAAGTAGAAAAATATCAGATAAAATGCACAGCTGCTCAGCGAGAAGAAATATGGCGCTCTGCCGGATTCATGGGAAACGACAAGCAGCAGCGCAATGGTGAGGACGCACACAATCGGATGCCGCAAAATCTTTCCGCCGGTATGCGAACCATGCGGCATCATGTTTTCCGCCACAGCTTTGACTGCGCCGCACACGACAAACACCTCAAACAGAGCAAGGATATACCAAAGATGCCTGTTATTGTGCGCCAGAACAATGCCGTCCCAGCAGTAGCGCAGATAGGATTGATCGGTAAAGCCCAAGAGGCACATGATCGGTGCTACATAACAAATACCAAAAAACAAATACGGAATCAGCAGGCGAATCGCCTTGTTTTTCAAGAACCGTGCGGTGTCCTGATATTTTTGATAGTCATGAATGCACAGCGCATATACCATACCGGAAACCGACATGTACAGCGGCATATGAAACGAATAGATGATATTGGTCAAATGATCGAGTCCGTCACTGGCATTGCATGGAATGACCACGCCGGTTCCCGTATACATTCTGGATGCATGCGCCAAAACGACCAAAAAAGTCGCCACAAATTTTATTGCATCGTAATGGTTTGATTTGTCAGCGGCGTCCCAGTGTTGCATCTTGATTTTCACCCACTCCTTCTTTCTGCACAAAAGTAACTAAGATTGCCGGGGCACAAAAAAACGCCCCGAAACGAACTGTTTCAGGGCGATCGAAACCGCGGTACCACCTGAATTCCACGCAGACGCGTGACACTCTTGTCTCTGTAACGGGAGAACCCGGCCGCCCTACTCCGTTCAGGCAGGCTGCTCCGGGGCGACCTTCATCTCCGGCATCCGAAAGGCTCGCACCAACCGCCTTCTCTCTGACATCCGCCGGGAGACTACTCCTCCCCTTCTTCGCATATGGATGCAAAAATTATAGGCTCTGCAGCATCGTTTGTCAAGCGTTTCTGAGCCAGCGCACAACGGAAAGTGCCGCGCGGTTGCCCTCGCCGACCGCCGCCGGGATCTGATAGGGTGCGCCGGTGCAGTCTCCGGCCGCAAAAACGCCCGGAATGCTCGCCGCGCAGTCATCGTCCACGACGATGTGACCGTTATCCGTCGCCAAGCCGGGCAGGAGCGTATCGGCTGCAAATCCCGCGCGCAGGATAAAGACGACATCCGCCGGCTCAGCCGTGCCGTCGACCACGAGCGTATCGGCGCGCTCGGCGCCGCGGATCTCAAAGCGGTGCTTTTTTCCGTCGTAATAGTGCACGTCACAGCCGATCTCCCGCAGGAAGCCGGCCTCCTCCGGCGCGTCCGCCGCGAGGCCGATGACCGCCGCGCGCTTGCCGCGATAGAGCATCCCGTCGCAGGTGGCGCAATAGCTCACGCCGCGGCCGAGAAACTCCGCCTCGCCCGGAAACGTGCCGCGCTGGGCAATGCCGGTCGCCAGCAGCAGCGCCCTGCCCTCTGCAAATTCCTTGCCCGCCGAGACGCCGAACGTCTTGCCCATCGGCATCGCCGAGAGCGCCCGCTCGCGCAAAATGTCCGCACCGAGCGCACGCGCCTGCTGCGTCATGGTCTCGAGCAGCGCAGGGCCGGATACATCCGGCACGCCGGGATAGTTCGTGACATGCCCGGCCTTATACAGCGCGCTGTCAGCCGCGCCGCCGCAGATCACGCACACGGACAGGTTCCGGTTGCGCGCGGTCATGGCCGTCGACAGCCCCGCAGGCCCGCCGCCGATGATGAGCAGATCGTACATGGCTCATACCTCCGATTCAGTTGTTTTTACCTGATTATATATTTCTTTTTGGATATTGTAAACAGAAATCGAATCGTGTATAATACTTCTGCAATATTAAGTGGAGTTGAAATAACACTATGGATGATACCAAAAACTTTATCGAAGCCTTTGTCGAAGCCGATCTCGCGCCGGGCGGCCGTTTCGCCGGCCAGACTATTCACACCCGCTTCCCGCCTGAGCCGAACGGCTACCTGCACATCGGTCACTGCAAGGCGCTGTGCATCGATTTCGGCACAGCCGAGAAATTCGGCGGCATCTGCAACCTGCGCATGGACGACACGAACCCTTCTAAGGAGGACAACGAGTTCGTCGAGGCCATTCAGGAGGATATCCACTGGCTCGGCTTTGACTGGGACGACCGGTTTTTCTTCGGCTCAGACTACTTCGAGAAGGACTATGAATACGCCGTCGAGCTCATTAAGAAGGGGCTCGCCTATGTGTGCGAGCTGACGCCGGAGCAGTTCCGCGAGTACCGCGGAGACGTGAACACCCCCGCCGTCAGCCCGTGGCGCGACCGTCCGGTCGAGGAGAGTCTCGACCTCTTTGCGCGTATGCGCGCCGGTGAGTTCCCGGAGGGCAAGTACACCCTGCGTGCGAAGATCGACCTCGCATCCGGCAACTTCAATATGCGAGACCCCGTGCTCTACCGCATCCGCTATATTGAGCACCACCGTCAGGGCACGAAGTGGTGCATCTTCCCGATGTATGACTTCGCGCACCCGATCCAGGACGCGCTCGAGGGCATCACGCACTCGCTCTGCTCGCTGGAGTATGAGGATCACCGCCCGCTCTACGACTGGGTGGTCGACAACGTGTCCGTGCCGTGCAAGCCGCGCCAGATCGAGTTTGCGCGTCTCGGCATCAACTACACCGTCATGTCCAAGCGCAAGCTGCGCCGCCTCGTCGAGGAGGGCTACGTCTCCGGCTGGGACGATCCGCGTATGCCGACGCTGTGCGGCCTGCGCCGCCGCGGCTTCACGCCCGCGTCCATCCGCAATTTCTGTGAGCGCATCGGCGTGTCCAAGGTCGCGTCCACGGTCGACTACAGCTTCCTGGAGCACTGCCTGCGTGAGGATCTCAACCTCCACGCCCAGCGCGCCATGGCCGTGCTGCACCCGGTGAAGCTGCGCATCACGAACTATCCCGAGGGCAAGAGCGAGACCGTCACGGTCGAGAATAACCCGACCGCCCCTGCGTCCGGCACGCATGAGATCACGTTCTCCCGCGAGTGCTGGATCGAGGCCGACGACTTCATGGAAGTCCCCGTGCCCAAGTACAAGCGCCTGACGCCGAACGGCCCCGAGTGCCGCCTCAAGGGCGCGTACCTCATCACCTGCACGGGCTGCAAGAAGGATGAAAACGGCAACGTCGTCGAGGTCTACGCCGAGTACGACCCGAACTCGCCGGGCGGCGATCCCGCCGACGGTCGCAAGGTTAAGGGCGCGACGATCCACTGGGTCGACGCCGCGACCGCGCTGGACGCCGAGGTGCGTGTTTACAGCGAGCTGTTCAGCGACCCCGCACCCGACGGCGCGGACAAGGATTTCCTTGCCTGCATGAATCCCGAGTCTCTTGAGGTGCTGACCGGCTGCAAGGTCGAGCCGCGCATGCGCGACATCGCCGCGGCGTACGACAAGACCGAAAAGAAGGGCAAGACCGCGCCGAGCTTCCAGTTCATGCGCCTTGGGTATTTCTGCCTTGATAACAAGGATTGCTCCGAGGATCATCTGGTGTTCAACAGATCTGTGACGCTGAAAGACAGCTTTAGGAAATAAGCATTGAAATGTTCCCTGCACCGTGCAGGGGATGCGACAAAGGGGACCTTCTCTCACGTGAGAGAAGGTCCCCTTTTGAACCCCTAAGAGAACGGCAGGGGCGTTTCGACTTCGCCCCTGCACCCCTAACGACCAAAAGGGAGGGGCCTTGCCCCTCCTTTTTGGATTATCCACCCCGTGGCACTTCCGGTAAGCATTGCACCTACTTTGGATGCTTCTGAGCTGATAGTACCTGCCGGAGCGGCATTGCTGCGCTCGCCGCGCTGGGGATTTTTTTAGTTTTCTGCTGAATCGGTACTGCCGATAGGCTCGTCGGGGATGATATCATGTGTGATGACTTGTTCTTCTGCGTCTAACAGGGCTTTTTTCAGGACTTCACGGGCAAGAATGCCCTTGCCCTCATCGTAAAGGTCGATGGCTTCGCTCATGGAGCGTACCATCAGGTGGTAGAGACTTTTATAAGTTGTCATAGTGCATCCCTCCTTGATGGCATTCTACCGCATTGTGGAGATATACACAATACTTGTTTTTCACTTTGCTCCATATAATAGGCTCGTAAGAAGGTGGGGTGAGGACAATCATCAGTTACGAGCCTTTATGGAAAACGTTGCAGGAAAAAGGTATTTCGCAGTATTATCTGCTGCAAAATGGGCTTGACAATAAGACTTTGGATTCGCTGAAAAAGGGAAAGAACATCACACTGCTGACGCTGGAAAAGCTCTGCAAACTGATCGACTGCACCCCAAACGATATTATCGAATTTATCTGAAAGCTACCGGTGTGCTAGTCGGTAGCTTTTCATTTTCCCGCGGCGAGCGCAGCAATGCCGCCCGCACGCAGTCTGCCGCCGTGCTACCGTCACTCGCGCCTCACGGAGTAAGGCGCGGTTGCGATTGGTAACGAATCGCAGAGATTCATGGCGAAGCCATGTACACCGCACCCGATTGCGCAGCGCGTGCAGTTCTTCGAGCTGCAATCTGGCAATGTGCGGGGTCGAGGGGGAAGGCCCCTCGTCCTTTCTCTCGGGAGTTGCAAAGGGGGATACTCTCTTTCGAGAAAGAGAGTATCCCCCTTTTACGCACTTCCGTACGGTGCGGAAATATCCCGCGCCTGCGCGGAACAATTTGCAAATGGTTTTGTTAAACCGTTTCCAGAATCTCTCTGGCAACATAAACACCGCTCGCCGATGCGTGCGACAGCGAATGCGTAATACCGCTGCCGTCGCCGATGACATAGAGCCCCTTGTACGGCGTTTCAAGGTGCTCGTCGAGCGCGACCTCCATGTTGTAGAACTTGACCTCCACGCCGTAGAGGAGCGTATCGTCGTTTGCGGTGCCCGGCGCGATCTTGTCGAGCGCGTAGATCATCTCGATGATGCCGTCCAGAATGCGCTTGGGCAGCACAAGGCTCAGATCACCGGGGGTCGCCGCGAGCGTCGGCGTGACGAGGCCTTCTTCGATGCGCTTGACCGTGCTGCGGCGGCCGCGGACGAGATCGCCGAAGCGCTGGACAATGACGCCGCCGCCGAGCATGTTGGACAGGCGCGCGATGGACTCGCCGTAGCCGTTGGAATCCTTGAACGGCTCGGAGAAGTGCTTGGCGACGAGAAGCGCGAAGTTCGTGTTCTCGGTCTGGAGGGACTTATCCTCATAGCTGTGGCCGTTGACCGTGACGATGCCGTTCGTGTTCTCGTTGACGACGATGCCGTTGGGGTTCATGCAGAACGTGCGGACGTTGTCCTCGAACTTTTCCGTGCGATAGACGATCTTGCTCTCGTAGAGCTCGTCAGTCAGGTGGGAGAAGACAACGGCGGGGATCTCGACACGCACGCCGATATCGACGCGGTTCGACTTCGTGGGGATCTTGAGCTCCTGACACACGCCCTCCATCCACTTGCTGCCGACGCGGCCGACGGAGACGATGCACTTATCGCAGGTGTAGTCCGTCTCGCCGACGGTGACGCGGTAGCCGTCGCCCTCGCGGGCGATGGTGGTGACGGGAGAATCGAAGTAGAAGTCGACCTTGTCCTTGAGCAGGTCATAGAGGTTCGAGAGCACGACGAGGTTCACGTCCGTGCCGAGATGGCGGACGGAGGCGTCGAGCAGGTTGAGCTTATTCTGGATGCAGAGCTTTTTGAACTTTGTGCCGGCGGTGGAGTAGAGCTTCGTGCCCTCGCCGCCGTAGGCCATGTTGATCTCGTCGACATAGTGCATGAGGTCGAGCGCCTGCTTTTTGCCGATGTACTCGTGCAGCGTGCCGCCGAAGTCGTTGGTGATGTTGTATTTGCCGTCGGAAAATGCGCCCGCGCCGCCGAAACCGCTCATGATCGAGCAGCTCTTGCAGCGGATGCAAGACTTGACCTTGTCGCCGTCGATGGGGCAGTGGCGCTTTTCAAGGCTGTGACCGGCCTCGAACACGGCGACGCGCAGGTCGCTGCGATCCTTTGTCAGCTCGTAGGCGGAGAAGATGCCGCCGGGGCCGCCGCCAATGATGATGACGTTGTAATGCATGGAAGGAACCTCCATTTGATCCGGATTTGCCGGAGGAGCATCCCACCGGCGCAAAAATACATACTATATTGTATTAAAATGGCGGATAAAGTCAAGAGAAGAAGCGGAAAAAGGAGCAGAAACATTTCCGCTCCTTTTTGTCTGAGTCTACATATTCTTCTTGATGCTCTTGATGGCGTTTTTCTCAAGGCGCGAGACCTGCGCCTGCGAGATGCCGATCTCACTTGAGACCTCCATCTGCGTCTTGCCGTCGGAGTAGCGCAGGGCGAGGATCTGGCGCTCGCGCTCGCTCAGGCGCGCCATGGCCTCCTTGAGCGCGATCTGCTCGAGCCAGTCCTCGTCGGTGTTCTTGTTGTCGCGCACCTGATCCATGACGCACACAGCGTCGCCGCCGTCGGAGTAGATGGGCTCAAAGAGCGACACGGGGTCGCATACGGCGTCCATGGCGAAGACGACCTCCTCGCGCCGGATGCCGAGCTCGCGCGCGATCTGCTCGACCGTGGGCTCGCGCTGCTGCTCGCGCTGGAGCTTTTCACGCGCCTGTAAGACGCGGTAGGCCGTGTCGCGCATCGAGCGGCTGACGCGAATGGAGCTGTTGTCGCGCAGATACCGCCGGATCTCACCGATGATCATCGGCACGCCGTAGGTGGAAAAACGAACATTCTGCGAAGTGTCGAAGTTGTCGATGGCCTTTAGTAGCCCCACGCAGCCGACCTGAAAGAGGTCGTCCGCGTTTTCCCCTCGGCCGGAAAAGCGCTGGATGACCGACAGCACCAGCCGCAGATTGCCCTCGACGAGCTTTTCGCGCGCGGCTGCGTCGCCGTCCTTTGCGCGATGAAGCAGCGCGTCCGTCTCCGCGGCGGTCAGCGTCGGCAGCTTTGTCGTGTTCACGCCGCAGATCTCCACCTTGCCAAGCATAAAAAGAATCCCCGCCTCCCATGCGTAGTGCTTTCAGTATGTCCGCACGCGGCGGAAACATACGGAACGGGAAGCGGGGATATTTTTTATCGTTCGGCGCGCTTCGATGGACTTTGCACCCTCAAACGGTTCTCACGCAAGAAGACCGATACAGAATGCAATGATCGCAGCGTTGAAGAAGTCGTTGAAGAGGCCGCCGACCATCGGGATGACGAAGTAGGCCGAGGGAGAGGGACCGTAGCGGCGGGAAACGGCCTGCATGTTGGCCATGGCGTTGGACGTGGCGCCCATGCCGAAGCCGATGAAGCCAGCGGTGATCATCGCGGCGTCGTAATCGTGGCCCATGACCGGGAAGACGACCAGCAGCGAGAAGACGACCATCAGCAGCACCTCGGCGGCGAGGGCGACGATCATCGGCAGCGCCAGGTCGACGAGCTGCCAGAGCTTGAGGCCCGAGAGCGCCATCGAGAGGAAGATCGCGAGGAACATGTTGCCCATCGTGCTGATCTCGGCGGCGGGGAACTCCATGATCTTGAAGTGGTCGATCACGTTGCGCACGACGACGGCCACGAGCATCGAACCGATGTAAATGGGGAAGCTGAAGCCGCAGAGGTTCGTGAGCAGAACGCTGACGGCGTTGCCGACGCCGGCGCAGAACATCAGCAGCAGGAAACCGTAGACAAAGTTATTGGCGTGGGTGTTGTAATACGTGTCGTCGACATCCTCTTCCACCGTCTGCTCTGCAAGCTCGTCGCGCAGGTGGTTCTTGACGATGAGCTTGCGGGCGATCGGGCCGCCGAGGAGCGAACCGAAGATGAGGCCGAACGTCGCCGCCGCGACGGCGACCGTCGTGCCGCCGATGGCACCGGCCGCGTCAAGGTCAGGACCAATACCCGCCGCCGTGCCGGGGCCGCCAATCATCGCGATAGAGCCGCAGGCGAGACCGTAGAGCGGATCTTTGCCCATGAGCGCCATCACGCCGCTGCCGACGACATTCTGCAAAATGATCATCACAATGCTCAAAATAAGGAGCATGATGACGGATTTGCCGCTCTTGAGCAGCATCGGAATGCTGACGGTGAAGCCGACGGTCGTAAAGAAGAAGATCATAAAGACCGTTTGCAGTGTGTCGTCAAAGGTGATGACCGCCGTGCCCGTGGCATAGAGGATGGTGTTGAAGATCGCGAAGCACAGACCGCCGACCAGGGGAGCGGGGATGCAGAAGCGGCTGAACACGGGGATCTTCTTCGTCAGCACCAGGCCGAGGGCGTACATGGCGGCGCCAAGCGCGAGGGCGTGGTACATATTGAGCTGGATCTCTGTCATGTGTGGGAACCTCCGTAGAAAAATTTTTCTCTCAGGCATAGCCCGGAGAGAAGTCGCGGGAAATGCGAGGGATAGGACTTCCTGTTCCGGAAATACAATGAAAGGGAACAGGAGGGGATGCGCATGAACTGCCGCTTTGCCGACTTCCGCTGCAAGGAGGTCATCAACATCTGCGACGGCTGCCGCCTGGGCTATGTGGGCGACGTGGAATGCAGGCTGCCGGACGGGCAGCTCACCGCACTCATCATTCCCGGGCCGTACCGCTTTTTCGGGCTGTTCGGCCGGGGAGAGGAATACTGCATCCCATGGGAGTGTATCAAGCAGATCGGGGACGATATCATTCTCATTGACAAGCCCTTTCCGCGCCAGGAGATCCCGCGCAGAGAGCACCGCACGCGCCGCCGCCGGTACTGAAAAGGGCGGCGGACGAAAAGTCCCCCAATAGCAGACCTACCATATTATAAGGATTTTCGACATTTTTGCAAGCCTAAATTTTAGAAAGACATTATTAAAAAAGGAAAATGACAACTTCTGGGTGCAAGAGCGCGGGAAAACGACGCGGGAAAGGCGGCAAAAGGAAAAGAAAACGGGAAAAACACAGGATTTTTCAAAAAGTGCTTGCAATTTTGAAAATAGCGGGGTATAATACCCGGGTATTCCGCATGGAGACCGGACTTCTTGTCTGTGCCATCAGGTTGGCAGGAGGGATGAAGGCTCCAGAGGTAAAACTAAATTTGAAGGAGAAACTACAAGCAATGGCAAACGTCGTATCCATGAAAGCCCTGCTCGAAGCAGGCGTCCACTTCGGCCATCAGACCCGTCGCTGGAACCCCAAGATGGCTCCCTACATCTACACCGAGCGCAACGGCATCTACAT
>OLGI01003024.1_pt1 | contig 11084 bp, 7 predicted proteins | sample 1605221 | NCBI WGS metagenome assembly OLGI01 (sample SAMEA3888915, study PRJEB22519) | human gut metagenome | biome: human gut; feature: human-associated habitat; material: faeces | place: Denmark | collected 2010
CCCAATGACCCTTGATGTCGGAGAAGGTGCGGCTGCCGTTGCTCTTGCCGGTGTCGAACCGGGCGCAGATAGCGGCAAACTGGGCCCGGGTGATGGGTGCCGACGGATCAAAGGTTGTGGCGCTGTGACCCTGCACAATGCCCAAACCGGTCATGGTGGAGATGGCGGTGTTGGCCCAGTGACCGTCCGGTACGTCGGTGTAGGTGCAGCCGGTCAGCAGGTTGGCATCACGGACGGAGTCTTTCAGCAGGCGGAAGAAGATGGTGGCTACGCCTGCGCGGGTGATGTTGTCGTTGGGACGGACCAGCGCGTCGCTGCTGCCGATGATATAAGCGAAGTGGTCGTCACCGTTCAGCAGGGAGGGGGTCGTACCGCGGTGGTTCTGCACGGTGTCTGCGTTTCTGACGGCGGTGCTGAGGCTGTCGGAGAAGTCCTTGGCTGTGATCTCATACTCCGTCCGGTCCAGAACGTAGCCCTCGGGAGCGGAGACCTCAGCGTAGTACCAGATGCCGTCATAGGACTTCTTGTTGTCCACGCTGAACAGGGCGATGCCGTTTTCGCTGCCCTGCCGTCTGGTTGTGGTCACTCTGCGGTTGACGGTCTGGTCATTCTTGTCCAGCTGATACAGCTCGAAGGTCGCGCCGTTCAGGGCGTGGCCGTCCTGCGCGTCCACCTTCTGAATGGCGAAGTAATCCTTGTCGTCATCGTCGCCGCTGCTGTTGCGTGTCCACTGCGCGTACAGATGAATATGGTCTGTTACCGTGATCGAAGAGCCGGGGACATGGTGCGTGCCGCTCCCATCGCGCTGAGTGTTCCAGCCGACGAAAGAGTGCCCGTCGCGGACGTAGCCGTTTTCGGATACCACGGCCAGATCTCCGAAGATGTAGCTGCGGCTGTCGACCGTTTCGCCGGAATCGGCCTCGTTTCCGTGGTAAAACACGGAGTAGTGCGCGGTCATCCTGGTCCGGCAGACCTTGGAGGGGATCATAACAGGGAGCGAACCGATCGCGCCCTTGATATGGCCCGTGGTGTTCAGATATTTACCGGCGTCGAAACCCGTTGCCGCCAGTACGCCAGTGCCTTTCAGGGTCATGACGACCGAGGTCTTATCCTTGACTGCGTTTGCCCAGTCAGTAGTCACCGGATTGCAGACGACCGTGATCGTGTGACCGTCGGGGCTGACTGTGATACTGCTCTCGTCCACCTCAAGGATGCCGGCGCCGTCAAAGTCATAGAGGAACTTGCCGTCAGCGCCTTTTTTCGCAGTCAGGCGGCTGTCCAGCTCCACCACAAAGGTCATCGGCACACCGTGCGGAGCGTGCTGCAGCATACTGAGCAGGTTGTCCGACATGGTGTAGGTCGCGGTATAGGGGACCTCGTAGGTCACGGCACCGTAAGACTCCGCAATCTCCGCAGGGCCGGTGATGAACACTGAGCCGAAGTCGGTGGTGGGCTGTGCCAGCGCCACCGCACAGCCGTTCGCATAGCCGTTGGGAAGTGTCAGACAGATGCCATCGGTGGTGATCTCTGTGCTGTATACCCTGACCGCCGCGCCGGATACCGGTTTGCCGTCCGCATTGGTCTCCTGTACCAGCGCATAAACGATTTGAGGAAGAGCAGAGTCAAGCGTCAGCCCGCCCACTGTCAGCTCGGCCCCACCGTCCCGCTGGGCCCAGAAGGTGGCGAGGGGATCAGCCCAACCGTTGCCGTTGGAAGCGTTTTTCAAGGCCGCCTTGCTGTCGGTGCTGGCGTTGCCCAGCTTGATGTTCAGGCTGTCCGCCGCAGGGGTGACGGTCTTGGTACTCTGCGTCATGGTCACAAGGCCGCTCTCCAAATCAAAGCGGTCGGCAATGTAAACATGGCCTTTGCTTGGCGAGGCAGATACATTTGCTGCAAGCGTGACGCTTTGTGCCTTGCCTGCGTTCAGCTCCACGGTCGGCGTTCCATTCTCAACATAGATCCCGGCTTCACCGCCTGTTGTGGAGGTGTTGCCCGTCACCTCGCCGCCGTTCATTATGAACTTGGCGCTGCCCTTGTGTACTTGTACTGCGCCGCAGGGCCCCTTATTTCCGCTGATCGTGCCGCCATTCATGGTGAAGGAGCAGCTACCCTGCTGCAGCTCGACTGCCGCGCCGTATTTGCTGCCGCTGTTGGTGTTGTTGCAGATCTCACCGCCCTGCTCCAGCGTCGCGTGAGAATCACCACCGTTAGGGGCGATAAAGAGCGCCGCGGCATTTTTGCCGGAAGAAGAGTAATTGTCATTGATCTTGCCATAAATGGTTAGATTTGAACTGTTATGAACGTAAGCCGCCCCGTGAGAAGTAAGCTCATTCTTGTGGATGATGCCATCTTCACCAAGAACAACTTTGGCGGTTTCCAAACGGAGTGGGATGGCACCGCTTACTTCGGTAATTTCACCGTTGAGTTTGGTGTTCTTGTTGGAAACACAGTTAACACCGATCGTCTGCGTTAACTTCCTGATCGTGGAACCCTTTGCCGTAAGGAAATGATTGTCCACACCGGTCACATAGACCGCGCTGCCGCCGCCGGAGATATTCTCGACCACAGCGGTAGAGGTCAGGACCGCACTGGCATTCTCACTGCGCAGGTGAATGGCCGTGCCGTCCCTGCCCTGCCACATATTGGTATTGCCGGTGATGCCGCTGATCGTGCCGCCGACGCTTACGCTGCCGTCGTCCGCGTAGACCGCGCGGCCGTTGATATTTCTGATCTCGGCGCCGTTCTCCATTTCAAGGCTGCCGCCTTGCAGCCAGACCGCACCGGCGGGGCCGACGGAGCCTGCATCGCCTTTGCTTCGTGTGATCGACGAAGCATCCTCAATCACGCTGCCGGATTTCATGACCAGTTTGGCCTGATCTGTCACCCGTACAGCAGACATACCGCCGAAGTTCCGCAGCACCGCGCCCTCACCCAGCGTGATCGTGCTGGGGACGGTTGCGTTGGAGGCGATGATGGCGTCCTGCACATGTTCGGTATTATCCACAGTACCCGTGCCGTCATCGCTGACGGCCTGAGCAAACACCGTGCCCTCTTTCTTGCCGTTATCATCAAAGATGATGTTCGTTAGGGTCAGGCCGGCGCCCTCACCGCCGGTGTGCGTCTGCACCTCGATCATGGCGGGGTTGTACCGTTTGCGGGCAGGGTCATCCTGTGCGGCAAAGTCTTCGCCACGCGTGACGGTGAAAGGTCCGTCCTCACCGCTGGTGATCGTCAGTGACTTGCTGTAAAAGCGGGCGCACTCCGTCATGATCAAGTTGCTCATGACATAGATCGTCGCACCGTCCTCTGCCGCTTCGACCGCCTTGGCCAGCGTGGCGTAGGGAGCAGTTTGCGTACCGACATTGCCATCGTTGCCGCTGCTGCTGACATAGACCGCCGTGCCCCCGTCGGCATAGGCCGCTGCCGGAAGGAGTGTGAGACACAGCACAAGTGCCATCAGGGTTGACGAAATCCTTCGTTTCATAAGTTTCTTTCCTCCCTTAAATGTAGGAATATAGAAGAAGTTCAGCCATGGGTTTGTCCCGGCTGAATTTATACCGCAGCGGTGCTGCCGCCCTTGAAGCGGAAGTGAATTGTTTGGCAGTGATGGCCAAAATCCGTCAAAATGCAAAATAAATGCGGGGGGGGGGACTGGCTATTTATGTATTTTACCATGCGCGAACATGAAAAGCAAGGCGTTTGCAGAATTGACAGACAGAGTTTGCGCTAAGTGAGCTTGTTAAGAAATTGATGATCCGCTGCGGAACCGGGGGGGTGCCTCCTTACCTATATAGGATACGGGCTGAAAGAGGAAAAAAACAAGCGAACGCGCTCGAATGACCATGCCAGATTTTCAGCACAAACCGTGCCAAAATTGTTGGCTCGTGCGGATAGCTGTCATATAATGGAGAAAAAAGCAGAGAGATCACCATGTTTGTCGAACGATTTGACGGACTGATGAATATTGCGGAACTTTCCAACAGCCAGCTGGGACGGGAGATCAGCATGAATCCCTCCCGCATCGGACGGCTGCGCTCCGGTGCACGGCCTCTGCCGAAGCACCACGAGTTTCTGCCCGGGATGTGCGCTTATCTGGCAGCGCACCTACCTTGCGGGAATGATCCGGAGAAAAACCGCACAGCGGGGCAGAACTGTCCGATTCCATAATAGATAAAACCCCCGGATACCTTGCTCCCCTGACAGGGAGGATAAGGTATCCGGGGGTTTTTATTCCTGAGTTTGCAGGCTTTCCGTATGGCGGTCAACTCTCTTTTCTGCCTGCGGATGTCCTTGCGAAAGAGGGCGTCTGCCATACCAAGCCTGCGCCGGTAGGCAGATAGGCGGGCACTGTTTGGGCAAAGACTTCCAGACCCATGGGGCCGGTGCAGTGACAGACACCGGCACAGGTGATGGAGCTGTGCCGGAAATAGTCTGCCGTCCGGGCAATGCGTTCCGGGTCCGGAGGGACCAGGTGGGTACCTCCGAAAACGGCCTGGATGGGCCGCTCCGGGAAGCGCCGTTCCACCGTGGAGAGAATGTTGCGGATGCCGTTGTGGGCGCATCCGGTGAGTACCACCAGTCCTGCTGGGGTATCCACCACACAGACCTGCTCCTCCGGGAAGGTATCCAGGACAAGGCGGCCGTCTGGCCCCTCCATCACGGAGGAGGGATGGACCGCCTCTTCCGGTTCAGGGTCCGGAAAGTTTCCCAGAAGATACACATGCGGAGCGATCTGCATGCAGTCATCTGCCAGACAGCGGAAGCCGGTCAGCCCCTGCTGGAAGAACCAGGATGCCTCCATGGGCGGGCCTACCAGCTCCAGCGTCTGGGAATAGGTTTCCTGCTGAGGCGGGTCGCACCGGTGATCCCACCACTTCCGGATGAAAAAGCCGCTATGGGCATAAATGGGTACGTCCGGCGGAAGCTGCTCCGCCAGGCGCAGAAAACCACCGCAGTGATCCCGGTGGTTGTGACTGAACGCCACGGCAGTGACCCGCCGGAGGTCGATACCCAGCTTCTCCGCGTTCCGCAGGCAGGCGTCCCGCTCCCCGGCGTCGAACAGCAGGCGGGTATCTCCTTCCTCCAGGTAGACGGACAGGCCGAATTCCCCCTCAAGGCCGGGGTACAGAACGGCGTTTTCCGATAAGACAGTCAGCTTCATGGCAGGCTCTTCTCCTTGTCAGTTGTTTAAAAAACGGAGGAAACGCCGGGGCGTCTCCTCCGTTTTTGTATGGTCGGGGAAATTACTGAACGGCAACAGTGCGCTGGAAGGTATCGATCCAGGCTTCCTTGTTGGCGGTGATGTAGGCCTCGTCAAATTCCTTCAGGGCGTTCATGGATTCGTCGCCGAAGGCCAGATAGGTCTTCAGAGAATCGTCCATGGTGGCGTTCTTGTTCACGGGGGCCTCGTTCATGACCTCAGCAATCTTGTCCTGGGTGTCCTTGCTGATGAGGTATTCCACAAACAGCTGGGCCAGCTCAGGGTTCTTGCAGTTCTTCACCACGTTGGCGGTGGCGGGAGCGGAGAAGGAGCCCTCGGCGGCGTCCACCCAGACCATGTTCAGGCCGCTGTCGGTCAGGCTGGGCATATTGATGTCCATGAACACGGCGATGTTGGCCTCACCGGTGGTGAAGGCGTTGACAACGTCGGAAGAGGTGGAATACCACAGATCGATGTTGTCCTTCTTCTCCTGCATCAGCTCCATGGCGGGGGTCACATCCTCCTGGCTGCCGCCCATGGCCTCGGCCATAGCCACCAGCATGTAGGGGCCGGCGGTGGAGGTCATGTCGGGCAGAGCCACCATGTGCGCATACTGGTCATCAAACAGACCCTCGTAGGAGGTGGGGGCGGGCAGACCGGCCTTCTCCAGAGCGTCGGCATTGTACATGATGCCGTAGCGGCACAGGGAGTAGCAGGGGCCGTAGCCGTCGGCGTTGACAGCGATGTCATACAGATCGCCGATGCTGGTGACGATGTTGGTGTCGATCTTCTCAAACAGGCCCGCCTCATTGCCGGTCTGGGCAAAGCTCTTGGTCAGCAGGGCCACATCGGCGGTGGGATCGTTCTGCTCAGCCATCAGCTTGTTGAGACGGTCGCCGTTGCCGCTGGTGGGGTCCACCACGATGGTGCAGTTGTACTTGGACTCAAAGTCGGCGGCCAGGGTCTTGAGACCGGCCTCGGCCCAGCCCCAGGTAGCAACGACCAGCTCGGCGCCGCCGAAATCCTGAGTATCACCAGCTGCTTCGCCGTTTCCGGCGTTATCGGCGGGAGCTTCCTCCTGCTTGCTGCCGCCGCAGGCGGCCAGGCTCAGGGTCATGACCAGAGCCAGCATCAGTGTAAAAATGCGCTTGCTTTTCATTTTGTTTACATCCTCCAGATTTTATTTGATGTCTTTATATACACAGAAATGCTGGGCGGGGAAGTGAAGCAGAACTTCACTGCCCTCCTGCACGTCCGCATATTCGTGGATAGCGGGGTATACCATTTCCTCAAAGCAGCCGGAGACCTCCAGCCGGGTGGTATGACCCTTGTAGGTGGCACTTTTGACGGTGCCCCGGACGGTATTGACACCTTCCTGCTCCGCAGTCCGGATGTTTTCGGAGCGGATGGCCAGAATGCAGGCATCCCCCTCAGTCAGCTCCTGGGCGGCCTCTGCCGGGACCTGGAGCGTGTGAGCACCGCAGCGGATCAGGCGCATATCCCCCTCTGCTCCGGCGGCGATGCCGTGAAGAAAGGTGGAAAAGCCCATAAAGTCCGCAATAAAGGGAGAGGCGGGCCTGTCAAAGACCTCCTGGGGCTTGCCGATCTGTAAAATGTGGCCGGCATTCATGACAATGACCCGGTCTGCCAAGGAGACGGCCTCCTCATGATCGTGGGTCACGATGATGGTGGTGATGCCCAGCTCCTTCTGGATGCGCTTGATCTCCACCTGCATCTCTACCCGGAGCTTGGCGTCCAGGTTGGAGAGGGGCTCATCCAGCAGCAGAATGGAGGGACGGGTCACCAGAGCCCGGGCCAGGGCCACCCGCTGCTGCTGACCGCCGGAGAGCTGCCGGGGATAACGCTTGTCCATGCCGGTAAGCTTTACCAGAGCGAGCATGTGCTCCACCCGCTCACGGATCTCGTTTTTGGGCAGCTTCTGGAGCTTCAGACCAAAGGCCACGTTTTCAAAAACCGTCATGTGGGGGAACAGCGCGTAATTCTGGAAGAAAATGCCGATATTGCGGCGGTAGGGGGGGATAGTGGAAACGTTTTTGCCGTCCACCAGGATCTGTCCGGCGGTGGGTTCAGTAAAGCCGGCGATCATGCGCAGTGTGGTGGTCTTGCCGCAGCCGCTGCCGCCCAGCAGGGCGATCATCTCGCCTTCGGCAGCCTTCAAGTTCATGGAATCCACCGCAGTGAACTCGCCGAATCGCTTGGTCAGTCCCTGTAATTCCAAAGTAGCCATAGTTTACACCTTTCCGTTCTCACTTAACAAACATGTCCAACCCTACGAACTTCTCCATCAGTACGATCAGAACCAGAGATGCCAGGATCAGCAGTGTGGAGATGGCGGCCAGAGTGGGGTCGAAGGTCAGCTCCATATAGTTCATGATGCGGATGGGCAGGGTGATGAACCTCGGGGTGGAGAGCAGGCTGCTCAGGGCCACCTCGTCAAAGGAATACAAAAAAGCCAGCAGCGCACCGGCCATGATGCCGGGCCGGGCCAAGGGAATGGTGATCTTGAAGAACACCTGAATAGGGGTGGCTCCCATGGAGGTAGCCGCATCCTCCAGCGTCCAGTTGAACACGTGGAGTACAGACACCGTGTTCCGCACGATGTAGGGCAGAATGATAATGAGGTGACCGATGAAAATGCGCAGCATACCGGACACACCGCCGATCTGGCTGTAGACCTGCAGCAAAACAAAGGCGAAGGCCACACTGGGCACATACATGGGAGAGGTGTAGTAGTTCAGCAGAGCGTCCTTGCCCTTAAAGCTGTACCGGCAGACGGATAGGGCCGCCGTGACGCCCAGCAGAATATCCGCCGCTGTGGCCAGAATACCGATTTTCAGGCTGTTCACCAGACCATCCATAAAGTGGGTGGAGGAACCGAAAATATTGGCGTACCATTTCAGGGAGAAGCCCTGGGGCGGGAAGGTGATGAGGGCTGTGGGCGTGAAGGAGGCGATGACGATCACCACCAGAGGCGCCAGCAGGAACAGCATCACCAGAATGGCAAAGATCCGGCAGGGCAGATTCACATCTTTTTCGCGCATATCACTTTCCTCCTCCCATACGTTTCATATATCCGGAGGTGCACAGCACCACCGCGATCTGCACCAGCAGGATCACTGCCAGCAGAATATAGCTGATGGCGGAGGCCGCACCCCAGTCGAAATTCACATTGATCTCCTGGACCACCATGGTGGCCATCATCCGGAACTTGGAGCCGCCCAGCAGTTTGGGCGTCACGTAAGAGGTCATGCTCATAGTGAACACCAGAACGCAGCCGGAGATAACGCCCGGCAGGCTCAGGGGGAACACCACCTTGGAAAAGGTCTGGAAGGGAGAAGCCCCCAGGCTGTAGGCCGCGTACTCCACGTTAGGGTCAATGCTCTGGAGCACCCCCACCAGAGAGAGGACCATATAGGGCACCAGCAGGTGGATCATACCGATGATGACCGCCGTCTCCGTGTTCAGAATTTTCAGAGGGGCGGAGATAAGCCCCAAGGACTGGAGTAGCTGGTTCAAAAGGCCGTTGGTTCCCAGAATGACCATCCAGCCGTAGGAACGGACCACGGCGCTGACCAAAAAGGGAAACAGGATCACAATCATCATGACCTGCTTCATACGGGACTTGGTCCGGGCCATGTAAAAAGCCGTGGGATAGCCCAGCACCAGGGAGATGGCGGTGGACACCAGGGACACCCGGAGGGTGACCCAGAGGATGTTGCGGTAAAAGGGATCTCCGAAGAAATCCACAAAATCGGAAAAGCCGTTTTCGTGCAGGGTGTGGACCAGAATGTAGACCATCGGTGCCACGAAGAAAAACAGCAGGGTCAATATGGTGGGCAGTGCCAGCAGCAGTGCCCGGTGTTTACGTTCCATCCGAACTTATCTCCTTTATCTCTTCAATCAAGGGCAGAAGCCGCTTGTGCAGCGCATCCACCAGACCCCGGTCCGTGCATTTCAGCTCCGGCGAAACCGCCAGCGGCATAAGGGTGAAGAACGTCAGCAAATTTTGATGGTTGAAGCCCATGCGGCGGCAGTCCGACAGAAACTGCTCCATCTGCTCCAGCAGTACCTCCGGAGGCAGATCACACATCAGTCCAGCCAGAGGCAGCGGGATGAGGGTTAGTACCTTGCCGTTTTCCACGGTGCAGAGCCCACCCTGGGATTCCCGGAGGGTGTTGGCCGCCAGAGCCATATCAGCGTCATTACCGCCATAGACCGTCAGGTTGTGGCAGTCATGGCCGTAGGTCAGTGCGGCGGCACCGGTGACACCGTCCATGCCGGTCAGCAGGCCGATGCCGTGCTGATCCCGGCCGTAGCGGTTGAATACTGCCATTTTTAAGTAAGGAGCTGTTTTCAGACAGGCAAAGCCGTCTCTTTCAGCTGCCAGGGGCAGGGCCTTCCGGACCCGCTGGGTGCGAATGGAGACGCCATCCTGGCCGATCAGATTCACCACGGCGGTGCCGCCGGAGAAGCCGGGGCGTACCGGCACCTTGACGGCAAAGTCCGCTTCCGTCACGGGACGGAGATGAACAGAGCTCCGCAGATGGTCCGGGATCTGGTAAGGGGCGGTATGGGGCAGATAGCTGCCATGGTCCCAGACGATTTCTCCGGCCCGGAGCACCAGTTCCGGTCTGGGATGGCGCAGATCCTGCACCAGCTGCATATCAGCCTCCATGCCGGGGGCGATGCCGCCTGTGTGATACAGCCGCAGCCGGACGGCAGGGTTGATGGTGACATACCGGATGGCCCGGATGGGGTCAAGACCCAGCTCGATGGCCCGCTCCACCACAAAGTTCAAATGCCCCTGACGCATCAGCCGGGGGAGGGGAACATCGTCCGTTACCAGGCAGATGCGGTCCTGCACCGGTGCATCATTCATGGCCTGGACGATTTCCCGGTTCAGCATGCATTCCTGTACCTGCACCGTGAAGCCCAGAGCCAGCTCCTCCCGGAGCTTTTCAGCGGAGGGAACGGTGTGGTCGCTGTCGATGCCCATGGCCCGGAAGGTCTGCAAGCGGCGGCCGGTGAGGGCGGAGACATGGCCATCCAGAAAAACGCCGTGGTTGGCGGCAGCTTCAATGACGGAGAGCATCCGCTCATCCCCGGCGGCGACGGCGTTGAAATCCATGACCTCCCCCAGTCCCGCCACTCCGGGAATGTCCAGCAGGTCCTCCATTTCAGCAGGACCCACGTCAAAGCCGGAATCCTCCAGGCCGGGGGCGGAGGGAACGGTGGAGGGGGCGGTGAGGAGCACCCGCAGGGGCAGATCCCGGCAGGCGTCCGCCAGGCCCCGGACTCCCTCGATGCCCAGCACGTTGGCGATCTCGTGGGGGTCGGCGCACACCGTGGTGGTGCCGCAGGAGAGGGCCACCCGGGCAAAGTGGTCGGGGGTCAGCATGCTGCTTTCCAGATGCATGTGGGAATCCACGAAGCCCGGCAGGGCGTAAGCGCTGCCGCCGTCCATGGTTCGGCGGCCCTCCGGCGCTTCCTCCGGGCCGAAAACCCCGGCGATATGACCGTTGACAATGCCGATGGAGCCGCTTACAATAGAAGCGCTGAACACGTTGACGATCTGCACATTGCGGATCACCAGGTCAAAGGGGCGGCTGCCCAGCATGGCTTCGGCAATATCTTTCAGCATAGCGGTGTCCCCTCCGTTTCGTATGTCAAAAATAAGACATTTTAATGATATCTTTCTGGGGAAAAAAGTCAAGGTCATACCATACCATAATTTTAAACGGGAATTGCGGTTGTTTCATACAAGTTGAACGATCGAAACACCCCTTGAGAATAGGAGTAGTCAACAATCCACGGCCAAAAGGCCATGGGCTTGTAACTGCCCAGTCGTAGTAACGGATAGCTC
>OLGI01003032.1_pt1 | contig 11035 bp, 8 predicted proteins | sample 1605221 | NCBI WGS metagenome assembly OLGI01 (sample SAMEA3888915, study PRJEB22519) | human gut metagenome | biome: human gut; feature: human-associated habitat; material: faeces | place: Denmark | collected 2010
CCGACCTCTTCAACCAGGGCTTCCGCCCAGCTATCAACGTAGGTATCTCTGTATCTCGTGTAGGTGGTTCTGCCCAGATCAAGAGTATGAAGAAGGTGGCTGGTACCCTGAAGATTGATATGGCTCAGTATCGTGAGCTGGAGGCTTTCTCTAAGTTCTCTAGCGATATGGATGCCGTAACAGCGATGACACTGGACCGTGGTAGAAAGAACGACCAGTTGCTGGTTCAGCCTCAGTATCGCCCTATGCCAGTGGGCGAGCAGGTGGCTATTCTCTATTGTGGTGTGCACGGATTGATGCACGACGTGCCAATGGACAAGGTTCGCGATTGCCAGGATCAGTTCCTCGACGCTATGCGCAGCCAGCACGCCGACGTAATCGAGACTTTGGCTGATGGTAAGCTCACCGACGATTGCATCGCGGTGATCAAGGATACCATGGCTAATGTAGCAGGACAATATAAAGCGTAATAGCCTATGCCGTCGTTAAAAGAGATTAAGACTCGCATCGCCAGCGTCAACAGTACCCGTAAGATTACGAGTGCGATGAAGATGGTGGCTTCCAGCAAGTTGCATCATGCTCAGGTAGCTATCCAGAATATGCTGCCTTATGAGAATATGCTGGAGCATATCCTGAAGAGCTTCCTGGTGAGTACTCCGAATGTGGACCATGAGTTGCAGGTGGAGCACAAGGAAATCAAGCGTGTGGCTCTCATCGTATATAGCTCTAACAGCAGCTTGTGTGGTGGTTTCAACTCCAACGTCATCAAGATGATGATTCAGGCGGTGGACGAGTATAAGGCTCATGGCATTGACGACATCACGGTATATCCTATCGGCAGAAAGGTGGCTGAGAAGGCACAGAAGCTGGGTTTGAAGATTGGCGGTAACTTCTTGGATCTTGCCGATCATCCTAATTCAAGCGCTTGTGCCGACATCGCCCGCAAGCTTGCCAAGCAGTATGCAGCTGGCGAACTCGACAAGGTGGAGATGATCTATCACCACTTCAAGAGTGCCGGTTCGCAGATCCTGACCCAGAAGACTTTCCTGCCTATCGACCTCAGCACAGAGACGATAGGAGAGGACAACGACCGTGACCTCACATCGAATGTGGCTACGGCGAAGGCTCAGGAGTATCTGCGCAAGAAGCAGGCTGGTGAGGATGAAAGACAGCGTGCAGAGGCGCATCCTCTGAACGATGACTTCATCGTGGAGCCGAATCTGGAGACTGTTTTGGGTGTATTGATTCCTAAGCAGCTTCATCTGATGGTTTACACTGCTTTGTTGGATAGTCAGGCGAGTGAGCATGCAGCCCGTATGGTTGCCATGCAGACTGCTACGGATAATGCCGATGAACTCTTGCGTGAACTGAATCTTCAGTATAACAAGAGTCGTCAACAGGCCATTACGAATGAATTGCTCGATATTGTGGGAGGTAGCGTGAATAACTAAGCTTCCCCGTTTCATCATAAAAAAAGAGGGTGTGTCATGGATTTGTGACACACCCTCTTTTTTTATTTTCCTGTATATTTCTTGATGGCTTTGATAAACGTATCGCCATATTTCTTGATCTTGAATTCTCCGATACCGCTGATGAGACCGAAAGCCTGGAGGGTGGTTGGCTTCATCCTGGTTAATTCGTGCAGACTCTTATCTGATAACACGATGTATGGAGGATAGCCCTGCTCATCGGCAAGATTCTTTCTGATCTTACGCAGATATTCAAAGAGCTTCTTATCTTCTACATTGGATGTTTCATCCTCGAAAATCACACGCTCGGCATGAACCACAGGGATGCTGTTTCCTCTAGATGGTCTGTTGACCCTTTGCGGACGAGGAGAACGCTCTTCATTCTCAACAATCGCCAGCGAAACCTGATGTTCTCCCTTGAGAACCTTCCAGCCTAATGGCGTGACTTTCATCTGATTATGCATATTATACGCCACTTCGAAGAACCCCATCTGCAGCATCTGGAGCATGTATGCCTGCCAGTCGCGGACGTTCACGTCCTTGCCCACACCAAAGGTCTTCAGTTCGTTGTAGTGGTTGCGAGCCACGGCAGGCGTCATCATCCCTCTCAATATCTCGATGCAGGTGCCCACGGCAATCTTTTCGCCCGCACGGACCACGGCACTCAGCGCCTTCTGGGTAAGCACGGTACCATCGAAGGTATGGGGCGGATTCTTGCACACATCGCAATGACCGCAATCCTTCGCCGCCGTCTCTCCGAAATAATTCAGGAGGATTCTTCTTCGGCACACTCTCGATTCGGCGTATTCTTCCATTCTGCGCAGCTTTTCCAGATTCACCGCTTTCTGTCCGCTTTCTTCGCAGAACGAACGGAGGGTGATGATATCTGCCATCGAATAGAACAATACAGTATCGGCTGGTGCACCATCTCTTCCGGCTCGTCCTATCTCCTGATAGAAACTCTCTATGCTCTTCGGCATGTTATAATGAATCACCCATCGCACGTTGCCCTTGTCGATGCCCATTCCGAAGGCGATGGTAGCGCATACTACCTCTATCTGGTCCATCTTGAAACGCTCCTGCACAGAGGCACGCTGCTGGGCGGAGAGTCCGGCATGATAGGCTTCGGCATTGATGCCATGCGACTGTAGCGCCTCTGCCACCATCTCCGTGTTCTTGCGCGAGAGGCAGTAGATGATGCCTGCCTCTTCGGGGCGACGGGCGATGAAATGGTAGATGAACTTCAGCTTCTCCTTCTTGGTGCTTTCCTGGCGCACAGAGAGACTGAGGTTGGGACGGTCGAAGCTGCTCACGAAGGTTCGTCCGTTCAGATGCAGCTGGTTGATGATGTCCTCGCGGGTAATCTTATCGGCTGTAGCCGTAAGCGCCATCACCGGAATGCCACGGAATTTCTCGTGAAGGAGTCCGAGCTGGGAATACTCCGGACGGAAATCGTGCCCCCACTGGCTGATGCAGTGGGCTTCATCCACGGCGAAGAGCGAGATCTTGATGTTACTGAATAAATAAGGTATCTCGCTGATGAGTTTTTCGGGAGAAACATAGAGCAGTTTGAGTTCGCCCGCCTCGCATCGTCGACGGATGATGACATCGTCGGTGACGTCATTACCGCTGTTCAGTGCCTCGGCAGGGATTCCGTTTGCCTTGAGCGCCTCCACCTGGTCGTGCATCAGACTGATGAGCGGCGAGATGACCACGGCAGTGCCTTCCATCGCCAGCGCCGGAACCTGATAGCAGAGGCTCTTACCTCCGCCCGTAGGCATGAGCACGAGGCAGTCGTGGCCCTGCATCACTTCCTGGATGATGGCCTCCTGATTCGGTCGGAAGGAGTCGTATCCGAAATAAGTTTTTAATATCTCGTTGATTTGCATATCTCTTAACTATTTTTCTTCTTTTTCGTTGGATATTCCTGCAAAGTTACGAAAAAAACGGGAGATTTATTACATTTCTTTATATAAATCGAGAAAAGTGGGCAGAAAAGTTTGAAAATTGAAATAAAAGTCGTACTTTTGCGGTAGAATAAAGGTTTTAAACATGGCAAAATGTAATGTAAACACCCAAGAGCGCTTCGCCGACATCCAGATGCTTCGTTACGAACTGAAGGGATTTGACGAATTGTCGCTCAACCAGAAATTGTATATCTATTGCTTGTCAATGGCTACATTGATGGGACGTGACATCACGTTCGATCAGCAGGGAAAGTACAACCTGCGCATCCGCAAGACCCTGGAGGCAATCTATCGCCACTATAAGGGGACAGGAGAGAAAGCAGAGACGCTGGCATCTGACATCTGCGAAAGCGGAGAGACTCTGGATAAGAACATCTGCGAAAGCGATAACTTCAAGGCTTTCGAGGTTTATCTGAAGCGAGTATGGTTCGCCAGCGGCATCCATCATCATTATGGCTGCGAGAAATTCAAGCCGGGATTCTCTGAGGAATTCTTCTATGAACTGATGGAGAACATCGACGAGGCGGAACTGCCGCTGAAGCGTGGAGAGAGCAAGGAAGACTTGCTCCGACTGCTGGTACCCGTGATCTTCGACCCGGAGGTGATGCCGAAGCGCGTGAACCAGACGGATGGCGAGGACCTGGTGCAGACTTCTGCCTGCAACTTCTATGAGGATGTGACCCAGGAGGAAGTGGAGCGGTTCTATGCCAAGATGAAGGACGCCGACGACGCTACTCCGCCATCTTATGGTCTCAATTCCAAGCTCACCAAGCGCAACGGCGAGATGGTGGAACTGGTTTGGAAGGAAGATGGTCTCTATGGTGAGGCCATCAGGGAAATCGTATCCTGGCTGCTCAAGGCTCAGAAATATGCCGAGAATGAGGGACAGAAGCACGTTATCGACCTGCTCGTGAAGTTCTATCGCACGGGTAATCTCGTGGATTTCGACCGATATAGCATCGCCTGGGTGCAGCAGCACGAGGGCATGGTGGATTTCATCAACGGATTCATCGAGGTTTATGGCGACCCGCTGGGACTGAAAGGTACCTGGGAGGGAATCGTGGAATACAAGGACCTGGAGGCCACCCAGCGCACGCAGACCATCAGCAAGAATGCGCAGTGGTTTGAGGATCATTCGCCAGTGGATCCCCGCTTCCGCAAGCCGGAGGTGAAGGGCGTTACAGCCAATGTAATCTGTGCGGCGATGCTTGGCGGTGAGGAATATCCGGCTTCCGCCATCGGCATCAACCTGCCTAATGCCAACTGGATTCGCCAGGAGCACGGTTCGAAGAGTGTGACCATCGGCAACCTGACCGATGCCTACAACAAGGCAGCGCAGGGCAACGGATTCAGAGATGAGTTTGTTATCGACGAGGAGACCGTAGCGCTGATGAACCAGTATGCTGATATCACCGACGACCTGCATACGGATTTGCACGAGTGCCTGGGTCATGGCAGTGGTCAGCTTCTGCCTGGTACCGATGCTGATGCCCTGAAGGCGTATGGCAACACGATAGAGGAGGCGAGAGCCGACCTTTTCGGATTATATTATGTAGCCGACCACAAGCTGGTGGAATTGGGATTGACTCCTAACGACGAGGCATACAAGGCGCAGTATTATGGTTATCTGATGAACGGACTGCTCACCCAGACCATCCGCATCAAGGAGGGCGATAAGATTGAGGAGGCGCACATGAGAAACCGCGCCCTCATTGCCTGGTGGACACTGGAGCATGCCGAGGGTGCCGTGGAACTGGTGACGGAAGAGGTAAGCTATGCTTCTGCCGAGGATGCCCTGAAGGATGCTGAGGGAAATATCGTAACCACCCGAACCTATGTGAAGGTGAATGATTATGAGAAGCTCCGCCATCTGTTTGGAGAATTGCTTGCTGAGATTCAGCGTATCAAGAGCGAGGGTGATTACGAGGCAGCCCGCCAGTTGGTGGAGAAATATGCCGTGAACATCGACCCAGCCTTGCATCGCGAGATTCTGGCGAGATACAAGAAACTGAATCTGGCTCCATACAAGGGCTTTATCAATCCGAAGATGACGCTGGTGTTTGACGAGGAGGGCAATCCTATCGATGTAAATCTCGATTACGAGGAGAGCTATACCGACCAGATGCTCCGCTATTCTGAGGAGTACGGAACGCTATAGATAGTTAATAGTTAAGAGTTGATAGTTTATAGGGCAATCTTGCTATAGGGCGAAGCCGCTATAAACTATTAACTATAAACTTTAAAAAAAACGATGACAGATAACAAGAACGAGGAATTTCCGATAGTAGATGAAATGGGCAATATCCTGGGTGCCATCACCCGAGGTCATGCCCATGATGGAAGCAAGATATTGCATCCTGTGGTTCATCTGCATGTATTCAACAGTAAGGGAGATTTATATCTCCAGCATCGTCCGGCATGGAAGGATATTCAGCCTGATAAATGGGATACTGCCTGTGGCGGACATGTGGATTTGGGAGAGAGCGTGAACCAGGCGCTTCATCGTGAAGTGAGGGAAGAGCTGGGTGTCACGGATTTCGAGCCGGAGTCTTTAGGACACTATGTGTTTGAGAGTCAGAGAGAAAAGGAACTGGTATATGTGCATCGCTGTGTGTATGATGGCGAGGTGAAACCGAGCCAGGAGGAATTGGCTGGCGGCAGATTCTGGAGTAAGGAAGAAATCAAGGAAAATATAGGCAAAGGTGTTTTCACTCCGAATTTCGAAAGCGAATACCAGAAGTTTTTCATGTTATAAGGTCACGCAGATTTCGCAGATAACGCAGATTTTTTTGATTGACTCTTTTTGTGTCCCACAGATTCCACAGATATACACAGATTTTTGACCTAAAATCTGCGTCATCTGCGAAATCTGCGTGACTATACATCATGCAGTTCCGGTTACTCGACCGAACAGGTCGCTTTCCGTTTAATCCGTGCGTAATCCGAAAAGCAAGAATGTTTCCGATAACTCTGCGTGATCCGATGAATAAAAACTCCGCAGATAAAATTATATCTCGAAGATACCCTTGAGTGCCCCTCTGGCGATATTCTCGAAATCTTCTCCGAAATCGCAGAAACGCATCACGGCATTGGCGGCTGCATGCTTCACCCCCATGTTGTCACCCTGGAAGGCAACGGCAGCCTGATCCAGGAACTCATTGATGCCACGCTCGTTAGGCTCCTTGCCATTCGCAAAGAGACGGGCTAGAAGCTGGAAACCAGCTATTTCGTAAAGCGGTTTGTCGCTTGCTATCCATTGATAGGCAATGACAGGCGCATACTCCACATATTGCAACAGGTTGAAGGCAAGCATCTCTGCCATCTCCTGGCTCTGCACCTGCTCCATCCAGATATCCGTTATCTCGGCAAGCATCCTGTCGGCAGGCATGATGAGGGTGGCAAGAATCTTGCACTCTCGGATGTCTTCCTTCCAGAGTTCAATGGCGAGGTCGTAGTCCTTGCCGTATTCCTGCGCCATCTTCTTCAATTCATAGAAGGGCACACCCCAATTCAGCTTATATCCCAAGCCCTTGTCGCGCATGGATTGCGAACCCGGACCGTTCATCAACAAGCGAAAGCTTCGCTTGATAGTCATCAGTTTCTGATGTGTTTCTTCGTTCATCATTATTTAAATCTAAAGTTTTAATACCTTGCAGAACATTCCGTCGAACTGCTCTTCGATATTCGCTGGCTTATGCTTGAAGATGCCGAAGATGGCACTTCCGCTTCCGCTCATGGCAGCATATACGGCACCCAGATTATAGAGCTTCTGCTTGATTTCAGCAAGTTCAGGATGCATCGCAAAGATAGGAGCCTCGAAATCGTTGATGAGCTCATCCTTCCACGTCTCGATAGGCTGGCGCACAATGTCGCGGCAGCACTTGGCAGGTTGCTTCGGGGTGATGGCAGCATAGGCATCCTTGGTGCTTACGGCGATGTCGTCGCGCTTTACCACCACGATGTAGTAGCCCTTCATGTTGTCGCCAGGACCGCTCACCGGCATCAGTTCGTCGCCGATACCCTCAGCATAGCAGGCAGTATCGCCATCCTCAGGGTCGGCACTGATAAAGTAGGCACAGTCGGCACCGAGTTTGGCAGCATATCTCTCCATCTCCGGTATTCCGATGTTGAGGCGGAAGCGCTCGTCGAGCAGACGGATCATGTAGGCAGCATCAGCCGATCCGCCACCCATTCCTGCCTGCGAAGGAATTCGTTTCACCAGATGGGCATGGATGCGAGGAATCTTGAAGTCGGCAGCAATCATATTATATGCCTTCACCACCAGGTTCTTCTGCTCATCACAGTCTACGGCATTACCCGTAATCTTCAGGTCGCATGGTACCTCGCTTGGAAATTCATCGCCCATCAGCTTGATTTCCAGGGCGTCGGTAAGCGGGATAGGGTAGAACACGGTCTCCAGGTTGTGGTAGCCGTCAGCCCGTTTGCTTACTATGTTTAAGCCAAGATTTATTTTGGCGCATGGAAATGTAATCATAATCAATATTGTTTAAGAGTCGATAATACTAATATCATTATAATATTGATGCAAAGATATAAAAAATATCCCAATTCCAGCCCATTTCCTACAGATTATTTTCCTGGCAGCATTAAAAATATTAAAATCATCCCTATTTTGCAATATCTTTTGTATCTTTGCAAAATGTATCCTCGTTTCAGAAAGAGTGATTCCGCTTAAGGGGAAATATATTTTGAGTTAAGGCTAATAATATTTAGCCTTAAGACTAAAAATATTTATCCTTAAGGCTAAATAAATGATTAGATAAAAATAAAAAATAAAATAGCTATGAAGAAAGGTGATAAAGTAAGATTCCTGAGTGAAGTGGGCGGCGGAAAGGTGGCCGGCTTCCAGGGCAAGAATATCGTGTTGGTGGAGGATGAAGACGGATTCGAGATTCCGATGCCTATCAACGAGGTGGTAGTGGTGGAGCAGGACGACTATGCCATGGGCAAGATGATTTCTGCCAAGATGGATGCCAAGCAGAGAGCGGAGGAGCATGCCAACACCGAACTGCATCAGGACAGCCGAAGCATCAAGGCTATCCTGAACGAGCACGAGAACGACGTGGATATGAACGTAGAGGAGTATGATGCTGCCGACCGCGAGATTACCTTCGTGAAGCAGGTGCAGGAGCGTACGGGCGGCAACAAACTCAGCGCCTATCTCGCCTTCGTGCCTATCGACATCAAGGACGTAACCAATACCCGCTTTGAATCGTATATGGTGAACGACAGCAACTACTATCTGCGCTACACCTATCTCGTAGCCGAGGGCAATGCGTGGACCCTGAAGGCTGAAGGCGAAATCGAGCCGAACACCAAGCTCTTTATCGAGGAATTCGGTCGTGAAGCCCTGAACGAGATGGAGCACATCGCCATCCAGCTGATTGCCTACAAGAAGGACAAGCCTTTCCTTCTGAAGCCAGCCACGGACGTTCAGTTCCGTCTGGACCCAGTGAAGTTCTACAAGCTTCATCTCTTCGAGGAGAATGATTTCTTCGAGACTCCAGCCTATCTCTTCACCATCGTGGAGAACGATGAGGTAGCTCGTCCGCTGGTCATCGATTCCAAGCGCTTGAAGGAGCAGATGTACAAGGACGAGAAGGTGATAGCCAACACCAGCAAGAAGAAAAGCAAGAAGGATGATGGTACCCTCATCATCGATCTTCATGCAGATGAAGTGCTTGAAACAACTGCTGGAATGAACTCTGCCGATATTCTTCATTATCAGATGGATATCTTCAAGAAGACGATGGCTGAGAACAAGAAGAACAAGGGACAGAAGATTATCTTCATCCATGGTAAGGGAGAGGGCGTATTACGCCAGGCACTCATCCATGAGTTGAACTATCGCTATAAGAGCTGCACCTATCAGGATGCTTCCTTCCAGGAGTATGGATATGGTGCCACACAGGTTACTATCCGATAAAAGTAATCATAAAGTTCAAAGTTCAAATCTCAAAGTTCGAAGTAACATGAAGTACGGATTTATTAAGGTGGCAAGTGCCATCCCTGCCGTCAAGGTGGGCGATGTCATCTTCAACACCCAACAGATAGAAAACCAGATAGCCCAGGCAGAAGGCAAGGGCGTAGAGATCATCACTTTCCCGGAATTATCCATCACGGGATATTCCTGTCAGGACCTCTTCCGACAGCAGATGCTCCTGGAATCATCCGAGCAGGCAGTGATGATGCTGCTCGATTTCACCCGAAAGCTCGACATCATCTCTATTGTCGGTGCTCCGGTAGTGGTAGGCGACCTGCTGCTGAATTGCGGTATCGTGATTCAGCACGGACAGATTTTGGGCATCGTGCCAAAGACTTATCTGCCTAACTACAGCGAGTTCTACGAGAAGCGCTGGTTTGCCTCTGCGCAGGACTTGCGCGACTGCGAGGTTCGCTACGCCGGACATAAGGTGAAACTGACACCCGATGTGCAGATATTCCACACCTTCGACGGCGTGCAGTTTGGCGTGGAGATATGCGAGGATGTATGGGCTCCGGCTCCTCCTAGCAACAAGTTGGCGCTGGCTGGTGCCGACCTCATCTTCAATCTCTCTGCGAGCGATGAACTCATCGGAAAGCACAACTATCTGAAGAGCCTTCTGAGTCAGCAGAGTGCCCGCACCATGACGGGTTACATCTACAGTTCCTGTGGTTTCGGCGAGAGCACGCAGGATGTGGTTTATGGCGGAAATGCCCTGGTTTACGAGAATGGAGTATTACTTTCACAGAGTGAACGTTTTTCTCTTGACCCTCAGATGGTTATTGCGCAGGTAGATGTAGAGAAACTCCGTTCGGAGCGTCGCACCAATTCCACCTACGTCAATGCCCAGCGCAACATCAAATACTCTGTTCTGGGCGGTCAGTTCAATATCCGAAACATCGATGCTGAGCCTACTGAGAACGAGCGTGAATTCGTATTGGAGCGCGAGGTGAATCCGCATCCTTTCATTCCTACCAGCAGCGATATGAACGCCTCCTGCGAGGAGATTTTCAATATCCAGCTGATGGGTCTTGCCAAGCGCATCGTCCACACCCATGCCAAGACGGTAGTAGTGGGTATCAGCGGCGGATTGGATTCCACCCTTGCCCTGCTCGTCTGCGTCAAGGCATTCGATAAGCTGAAGATGGACCGCCGTGGCATCGTGGGTGTTACCATGCCAGGTTTCGGAACCACCGATAGAACATATAATAATGCCATCTCGCTGATGAAGAGTCTGGGCATCAGCATCCGTGAAATCAGCATCGCCAAGGCGGTGACCCAGCATTTTGAGGATATCGGTCATGATGCCAGCGTGCATGATGTTACCTACGAGAATTCTCAGGCACGCGAGCGTACCCAGATTCTGATGGATCTTGCCAACAAGATGGGCGGTATGGTGATAGGCACCGGCGACCTCTCTGAGCTGGCTCTGGGCTGGGCTACCTATAATGGCGACCACATGAGCATGTATGGCGTGAATGCCAGCATCCCTAAGACCCTGATCCGCCATCTCGTGAACCATGTTGCCGAGAGTGGGGTGGATGAGCAGAGCCGCATCACCCTGCGCGACATCATCGACACACCTATCAGTCCGG
>OLGI01003033.1_pt1 | contig 11030 bp, 10 predicted proteins | sample 1605221 | NCBI WGS metagenome assembly OLGI01 (sample SAMEA3888915, study PRJEB22519) | human gut metagenome | biome: human gut; feature: human-associated habitat; material: faeces | place: Denmark | collected 2010
ACTACGACCCAGTGAAGAACTACTTCGATACAACCCATGTAGAAGAAGTCATTGACCTGGTTCTAGAGGTAAACCCAGATGCGGTGATGGTCATCAAGAGTACCATCCCAGTAGGTTACACCCGCAACCTCTACTTGACGTATGCCAAGAAGGGCGTAAAGAAGTTCAACCTTCTCTTCTCTCCAGAGTTCCTTCGTGAGAGCAAGGCACTTTATGATAACCTTTACCCAAGCCGCATCATCGTAGGCTATCCAAAGATTATCGATCGCCCTGAGTTTGCTGAGGAGAACGAGGCAATCAAGTCAGTAACCAATGTCGTGATGTTGAAGGAAGCAGCCAAGACATTCGCCGCTTTGCTCCAGGAAGGTGCCATCAAGGAGAACATCGATACCCTCTTCATGGGTATGAAGGAAGCTGAGGCTGTCAAGCTCTTTGCCAATACCTATCTGGCACTCCGAGTAAGCTACTTCAATGAGTTGGATACATACGCAGAGGTAAAGGGACTCGATACCAAGGCAATCATAGATGGTGTAGGTCTTGACCCACGCATCGGCACCCATTACAACAACCCAAGCTTCGGCTATGGCGGTTATTGCTTGCCAAAGGATACCAAGCAGCTCCTGGCAAACTATGCCGATGTTCCTGAGAATCTGATAGAGGCAATCGTAGAGAGCAATCGTACCCGTAAGGACTATATTGCTGATGCCGTACTCCAGAAGGCTGGTTATTATAGTTATGCTGATGCCAATAGCTATGATGCTAGTAAGGAGCACAACTGTGTGATTGGTGTCTATCGCCTGACCATGAAGTCAAACAGCGACAACTTCCGCCAGTCAGCCATCCAGGGAATTATGAAGCGTATCAAGGCAAAGGGTGCAGAGGTAGTTATCTATGAGCCAACTTTGGAAGAGGGCAGCACCTTCTTCGGTAGTAGAGTAGAGAACAACCTTGAAGCATTCAAGGCACAGAGCCATGCCATCATCGCTAACCGCTACGACGCTTGTCTGGATGATGTTAAGGATAAGGTTTATACACGAGATATTTTTAGAAGAGACTAATCTTATTTTAAAATATAGGAGGTTTAATTATGAAAGCTTTAGTACAGTATGATGATTTTAAAGGAACCTCAGCTGTGGATATTCCTGATTTCCGCAAGTCTTTATTGCAGAACTATTTGATTAATTCGTAATTGGTCTAAAGATGTTGTATGGACTTCCAATTTGTTCTTATAGTAAAAAATAATAAATAATAATATGAGACCATTACATATAATAATGCCAATGGCAGGAGAGGGTAGCCGTTTCTTGAAAGAGGGATGGACTACTCCTAAGCCATTGATAAAGTTGTACGACAAGGAATTGTTTCTTCGTGCTATCGGGAGTGTCAAAGTCGAAGATGCTCCTATGAAGTATTCGTTTATTGTTCGACAGGAACATATAGACAAGTATCAGATAGATGAGAAGATAAAGCAGATACTTCCAAATGCAAATATCTTCTCTGTTCAAAAGACAACAAGAGGTGCTGTCGAGACTTGCTTAATGGCTCGTTCAGCAATTGCTCCTGAAGATTCCGTTGTCGTGATGGATTGTGACTTGGAGTTTAAGAGCAGGGATTATGTAGAAAATATCGAGTCTGTTCTGTCTAAGCCAATAAAAGATGTAGATGGTGGAATGCTGGTATCTTTTGACTCTGAACTCCCAAAGTATAGCTATGCAGAGGTAGATGCAGATATGAATGTTATCAGAACCGCAGAGAAAGAGGTGATCTCTCATCATGCACTTTGTGGAGCATATTTCTTCTCAAAAGCCCAGAGTTTCTTGAATGCTGCAGATGCAATGCTGGCTGATACTCACTTCTCAAAGCCTGAGTTTTACGTATCTTTGCTTTTCAATACACTTTTGCAGAATGGTGAGCATGTAAAGTTAGCTAAAATGGAGGAGTATTACTCATACGGCACACCTGAAGAACTAAAACGCTATATGTAATGTCACTGATAAAACTACTGGTAACAGACTTTGATGGAACTTTGGTAGATACCTTCGAGGCTAATTACTTGGCTTACCAAAAGGCTTTCTCCCAGTTTGGCTTGAATTTAACAGAGCAGCAATATAAAGATTGTTTCGGTTTCCGATTCGATGACTTTATGGAGCACATGGGAATCTCTGATACAGTCATCAAGCAAGGTATTAGAAAGGCAAAGGGTGACTGTTATCCTCTTTTCTTTGACAAGTTGAAAGTCAACCATGCTCTCCTTTCTATGTTAAAGTCCTTCAAGCAAGCAGGGGGATTGACCGCTGTGGCATCTACGGCACGAAAGAAGAACTTAATGAATGTCTTGGAGCATATAGGAGCCTTGGAAGCTTTTACGCTGATTATAGCTGGCGAGGATGTTGAGCATGGAAAACCCAATCCTGAGATATATAATAAAGTTTTAGAGAAGTTGAATATACAGCCTAGCGAAGCTTTGGTCTTCGAGGATTCTCCTGTAGGCATAGGCGCAGCTGTTGCTGCTAATCTTTCTTATGTTCAAATAACAAACGACTATTTTTATGGAAATACAAGTAAAAGGTCATAGTGGCTGCCAAATAGATATTGTCAATGACGGCAATAATCTGTATATCTATAAGAGTACACATGATCCTAAATATATCAATCGCCTCTACTTGCAGGCTAAAAAACAGCAAGATGCATGTAGTAGAGCTTATCAGCACATACGTATTCCAGAAATCTTCGAGATAGACAAGACGGATGACCATCTCATTATCAAAATGGAGTATGTGTATAGCAAGAACTATATCGATTACTTTGAAGATGCAGGTTTCGACAATATCAGTTATTTTGTCAAGGCTTTGAAAATATTCATGAATGCCGAGATAGAAGATTCTCCTCTTCGAAAGGTTGACACCCAGGTTGTTAAAGATAAATTCTTGGATGTTTGTAATAAATGTCATGTTAATGACTTCCTGAAAGGAGATGAAGAGGTAGAGGCTTTGCTGGAGAAATGTAACAAGGTATTTGAGCAACTTCCTATTGAGATAGAAATCCCAATGGGAAAGTGTCATGGTGATCTGACTTTCTCCAATATCCTCTTCAATGGTAACAACTATTATCTCATCGATTTCTTGGATTCTTTCATAGAGTCTCCTTTGCTCGACCTTGTGAAGATTCGTCAGGATTCTAAGTATGAATGGTCCCGATTGATGTATGAAGGGGATGTTGACTTGGTAAGATTGAGCATCATATCTCAGAAGATAGATCATGAGATAGATTCTTATTATTCGCAGTATGTTTGGTATCGTGAATATTATCATGTCTTCCAACTGATGAACTTTCTGCGTATCTTGCAGTACGCCAAGGAAGAGAAAGTAACCAATTATCTAAAGAATGTAATCAATTCAATGTTATGAGTTTAAGTTTAATAGTGCCCATAGCGGCAGACCGACCAGAATATGAGCATACAATGCCGTATGTTTTCAATTTTTCGGAAGAAGGTGTTTTGCTTTGCATCAAGTCTATTCAAGGCTTGGATTTGACAAAGTTCGAGCATATCTATTTTGTGATTTTAGACAAACTTGACCAGAAATACAATTTGTCTGAATTGCTCAATATGCAGTTGCGTAATTTTGGATTGTCTGAAAAAGCGAAAGTCTTATCTCTGAAAGTTCCAACTAATTCACAAGCAGAAACTATATATGAATGTGTAAAACAAGAGCAGATAGAGGGTAGTATCTTTGTAAAGGATGCAGATGGTTATTTCACCTGTGATTTTACCGAGACAAATGGTGTCGCCATTTATCCTCTGGACAAGTTGGATATGGTAAATCCTCACAATAAGAGTTATGTGGATTTGGACGATCAGTTCTATATCACCAATATTATAGAGAAAAAGATTATCAGCCGATACTTCAATGCGGGTGGTTATCTTTTCGAGAATGTTAGCCAATTCTGTTCATACTATGAGCGATTGAGTCATTTCGAAAAGCTTTATATGTCTCATATCGTTTATGCTATGTTGCTTGATAATAAGTCTTTCAGACCATTTGAGGTAGAGGCTTATCAAGATTGGGGAAATAGAAACTTATTAAAGTATTATTTTATGAACTAATTTTACAAGTGAAATTGTGAAAAGATGAAAAAGATAATTATTGCAGCTTGGGGTGAGCCTACTGATGAAAAAGTTTGGTCTAAAACTCCATCAATATTAGTGAAAAAATTTACCGATGACAACAAAAGAATAGAAACATTTAATTTGCTATCTTTTGAAACGTCATGGATGAAATTTTTTTCGAAGTTTATATCAAAGTTATTTCGTCTCAGAATAATGACAAGATCTTTCTTGGTTCATTATTTTTACGAGAAAAGATATGATAGCTTTATAGCTAGTCATACTGGTTGTAAAATACTTTTTGTTGCAGAACATTGTTCTAAAAGAAATTATAAAGATGTAGATCAGTATGTTTACATGGATTCGGTTTTACGACCATATTATAAGTATGATGATAAAACGTCTCTATTTGCAAAAATACAACTTTCTCAATATGAAGCAATCGATAAGAAATCATTGAATTCTATGACGAAGATCTTTACTCAGAATCAATGGACGAAAGATTTTTTAGTAAATGAATACTCTATAGATGAAAGTAAAGTCTTTAATGTGCACTTTGGAATAAATCTCAATCCTTTTCAATACGAGAAAAATTATGAAGAGAATCTTCTTCTTATTGTTTTAAGAAAAGGAACTGAGCGTTTGAAAGGATTATATTTATTATTAGATGCCTTTCCTATAGTAAAGAAGGCTGTTTCAAATGTACGATTAGCAGTTGTTGGAACACAGGGACCCACTATTGATGGTGTAGATTATTACTACAATCAACCTCGCAAAGTAACTGTTGAATTATTTAAAAGAAGTACGTTATACACAATGCCTGCTTTATTTGAGCCTAATGGTATTACTTATTTAGAGGCTCTTGCAAATAAAACACCTATAGTGGGATTAAATCGATTTGCTTTTCCTGAGTTTACTGGGTATGGTAAGTATGGTTTCATTGTCAGTCAGCCAGATAAGGAAGAATTAGCAGAAGCTATTATTTCGGCGCTGTCTGATAAGAAAAAACTAAGACAGATGGGACATGATGGTCAAAATTATGTAATGTCTAATTTTTCTTGGCAAAAGACATATAAAGCTATAAAAGACGAAATGTGTAAATAAAATAATACATATAATGGCAAAATCGATAAAACTTAATTTGTTTTACAATATATTGCTAAATGTGTCTAACATTATCTTTCCTTTTATCACTGCACCTTACATAGCTCGTGTTTTGGAACCTGATGGTGTTGGATTATACAATTTTGCATATACTGTAGCAGGGTATTTCGCTCTGGTTGCTTGCCTTGGAGTTCCAACTTATGGTATACGAATTGTTGGTGCAAATAGAGATGATTTTAAAACATTAAATAAGGTCTTCTGCGAAGTATTCTCCATTCTCGTATATATGACCTTGCTTTTATCTGTTATCTTTGTTATAAGCACGATGTTTATACCTCAGTTTCATGAACATTGGGCTATCTTTTTGATATCAGGTTTTGCTCTGTATGTCGTACCATTTAAAGTTGATTGGTTTTTCTCTGGTTTACAACAATTTGGTTACATAGCAGCAAGATCAGTAATCATTAAGACTGTAGCTGTCTTATTATTGTTCATTTTTGTGCATGACAAGAATGATTTGATTTGTTATGTATCAATCAGTGCTTTCTCCATTGTAGCAAATGAAATATGGAATTTTATAAAGTTGCTAAAAATAGGAATTAAAGTAAAGCTTGTTACCGCTGGGTGTAAGCAACATCTTAAGGCAATTATGATATTGTTCTCTTCATTCATTGCGACTGCGATTTATACTTCGCTTGGTACTGTAATTTTGGGTTTTATAGATAGCTATAGTGAGGTTGGTTACTATAATAGTGCTGTAAATATTTGCAAGGTCGCAGTTCCTGTTGTTACAAGTTTAGCAACAGTTGCACTTCCGCAAATAGCAAATTATCTCAAAAATGAGAAACTGCAAGAAGTTAATGACTTGATAAACAAATCTGTCTCTCTTACTTTGTTTATGGCAATACCATTGACTTCTATACTTTTGGTAATAGCTCCTGATTTTGTTCCACTCTTTTTTGGAGAAAAGTTTGTCGAATCTGTTGTGCCAATGCAAATACTTGCATTTTTAGCAACAATAGTGGGACTGAATAATATTACTGGTATTCAAATATTAATAGGGTTAGGGAAGGATAAGGAATTCTTGAAATCTGTAGTTGTTAGTGCAGTCTTAAGTGTTGTCGCCTATTTAACCTTTATTCCTTTGTGGGGGGCAATAGGAGCTGCATGCGGTACTTTATTGGCAGAGTTGTTTATACTGGTTGTATCATATATTTACATCAAAAAAACAACGGATATTGGATTCCATGTTCAGAAAGACTTCATATTGACAGTTATTTCTTCCGTTTCCTTAATTGTCGTATATACTCTATGTAAATTCTTTATGGGAGGATGGTTACTTGTTATTATAGGTTCTGGATTAGGAGTATTGGTCTATACTTTGGTTCAGTATGGCTGTGGTAACAAAACAATACAGATAGCAAAAAAATCATTTTTACGAAAAATCAAGTAAAGTTATGAATATAGGTGAAATAAAATATGCATACGCACTTCATGATTCATTTGCACGTCCTCATGGAAAAATAGCAAAACTGTTTGGGTTGTGCAAGTTTATGATGAATCACACGATTGTACCTAATAATAAAAAGGTAAATCCTGTTATGTCTGCAGCCATGCAGTTTAGTACGATGTCAAGGTTGTTGACAGCAACAGTTTGTTATAGTTATGTATATCCTTTGGATTGCAAAATTGTAAGATGCCAAAGAATAGGTCTTAAGCCTATCGCTAGTGTGACTGTAGATTATGCAAAGTTGTTACAATGTTGTTTGTTGTCTAAAGAAAAAGAGCTTAATAGTATAAAGAATGAAGAATTCAAGCATTCTCTGCATTTGTGTTTAGAAGGAGTTAGAACTGTTATTAATAATGTCCGAAATATAACTTTAGCTAATAATGAAGTTCGTTCTGGTTTGTTAAGAACATATTTTGATAGAATGTTGGATAAGTCATGTGAGTCGTTTGATGAAGCAATCCAGCGTATTCTGTTTTACAATGGTCTATTTTGGCAAAATAAACATAAGCAAAATGGTATCGGACGTCTGGATCTAATCCTGTATCCATATTATAAAGCCGATTTAGAGAAAGAAGTTATAACAAGAGATACAGCTAAACAAATGTTGCACAACATGTGCCTTATATTGGGTAAGGATATGGCTTTTAAAAGTGCTGCTTTATTAGGGGATACAGGACAAGTTATCATTTTAGGCGGTATTGATGAGCAAGGTCAGAATGTTGAAAATGAGATAACTCACATGTTGCTTGAAATATTTACTGAGAATCCTAAGCCAGATCCCAAATTGATACTTAGAGTCAATTCCCATACTTCAGATGAACTATGGCGAAAAGCCATAAAATGTATTCTAAGAGGAAGTGGTTCGCCGCTCCTTATGAATGAGGATGTCATTATGCCATTAATGAAGTCTTTTGGTTACGCAACAGAGGATGTTTATAATTTTGGTACTTCTGCATGTTGGGAACCACTCATTATCGGCAAATCACTAGACCAGAATAACTGTATCAAGAATATCACAATTCTTGATGCGTTGGAAACAACATTATCTAATTACTTAAATGACAGTTATCAATCATTATTAGATAATTTGGGACTTGAAATAGCTAAGCGCATCGCAGAACATGATTTGCATGTTGAATTTGATCGAGCTCCTATATTGTCTCTGTTCTTCGATGATTGTATAAAGAAAGAAAAGGATTTTTCTGAAGGTGGCGCTAAATACAATCACCATGGTTTATTGGTTGTAGGATTACCTAATCTCATAAATTCGATTCTCAATATCAAAAAATATGTTTTTGATACGAAGCTATGTTCTTTAAAAGATTGTCTTTCTTGCATTCAGAATGACTATACAGGTCATGAGGATTTACGTTTGTTGTTTAAAGATGGAGCGTTGAAGTTTGGCTCTGATAGTGAAGAAGTGGTTAGTTTAACTAATCATATCATGGAACAAATTGGAGCTGCTGTTGCAAAGCGTACGATGTTTGGCGAGAAGATAAAGGTCGGATTTAGTTCTCCTAGTTACATTGGTTTGGCCAAAGAATACCCTGCTTCACTTGATGGCAGACACAAAGGTGATCCTTTTGCTGTTCATATATCTCCAATTTCGTCGAACATTGATATATCTGAGATATTGGATTTCGCTTCATCTCTTAAGTATGAAGGTAATCGCATGAATGGTAATGTCGTTGATTTTATAGTTCCAGCTTCATATACAAAAAATCCAGATAAACTGGTCACAATATTGAAGACAGCATGTAAAAAGGGAATATTTGAGTTGCAGCTGAATGTTTTGGATAAGCAAACGCTTATTGACGCCAAGGCTCATCCCGAAAAATATCCAAACTTGATAGTTCGTGTTTGGGGATTCAGTGCTTATTTTAATGACTTGCCAGAAGAATATAAGGATAATTTAATTCAGAGGGCTGAACTGTATGAGTAAACTTAGGGTTAGTGCTATTCAACGTGGTTGTGTTTATGATGGTCCTGGAGTAAGAACAACTATCTTTTTAAAAGGTTGCACATTGCATTGTCCATGGTGCTGTAATCCAGAAAACATATCTTTAGAACAGGAGTGGTTCTTTGATGACAGCAAATGTATCAAACGTAAAGGAATTGCTTCAGAGTTGTGTGCTTCTTGTAAACGGAATGATGGCGATAGGGCAATAACGGAATGTCCGTTTTCAGTTGCAGAACCAGTATGCCATGATTGGTTACCATCTGATTTGTTTCTGCAAATAGAAAAAGACAAGGAATTGTTTGGAAAATCAGGAGGTGTCACCTTTTCGGGTGGCGAACCTTTGATACAAGCAGATGCATTGCTTCCAGTTTTGGAGATGTGTAAGAAACAAAATGTTAATATTGCATTTGAAACCACATTGTATGTCGGAAAGAAGAATATAGCAGCGGTTATTTCTTATGCTGATATAATGATTGTTGATTTGAAATTGCAACCGGAACAGGGAGATATTCCTAATTACATGAACTGCATATCGGAAAATCTTGATTTGATAAAAAAGCAAGGAATCAATGTTTTCTACCGATTGGTATTCGTAAACTCGTTGATAACTATAAAAGAAAAGATTTGCAAACAGTTAAAATCATTGGGTGTTGAGGAGATAGAACTTCTGAAATGTCATCATCTAGGAGTCAAAAAATATGAAAAGCTCTATAAGGAATCTGTTGATTTTACTGCAGATGAAAGACTTTTTCAAAAATTCTCAGAATATCTTCAATCAGAACAACTTATAGTGACACAATTAAAAGTTTAAAATGATAAAATATAAAGTTATGGAAAAATATGATTATTTAATAGTTGGCTCAGGCTTGTATGGAGCAACGTTTGCTTATCTTGCAAAGAAGCAGGGTAAGAAGTGTTTGGTGATAGACAAGCGTTCTCATCTAGGTGGTAACATCTATTGTGAGAACATTGAGGGAATCAATGTGCATAAGTATGGCGCACATATCTTTCATACCTCTAACAAGAAGGTGTGGGACTTTGTGAATTCCATCGTCGAATTTAATCGCTATACCAATTCGCCAGTGGCTAACTACAAGGGTAAACTCTATAATTTGCCTTTCAATATGAATACCTTCTATCAGATGTGGGGCGTTATCACACCAGAAGAGGCGCAGGCTAAGATTGATGAGCAGAAAGCGGAAGCGGTAGCTCACATGAAAGCTGATGGCGTTACAGAACCTCGTAACCTGGAGGAGCAGGCTCAGGTGTTGATTGGAAAAGACATTTACGAAAAACTTATCAAGGGCTATACTGAGAAGCAGTGGGGAAGAAAGTGTAGTGAGCTTCCTGCCTTCATTATCAAGCGTCTGCCTGTTCGTCTTATTTTCGATAACAACTACTTCAATGATAAGTACCAGGGTATTCCTGTTGGTGGATACAACAAACTGATTGATGGTTTGCTTGAAGGAGTTGAGACAAAGACGAATGTTGATTTTTTTGAAAATCGTGAATATTGGGCAGGCATTGCTGATAAAATAGTCTTTACAGGAAAGATTGATGAATTTTATAATTACAAATTTGGAAAACTCAATTATCGTACAGTTCGCTTTGAGACAGAGGTTATAGATAAGCCAAATTATCAAGGCAATGCCGTTGTGAACTATACAGAACGTGAGATTCCTTACACTCGTATTATTGAACACAAGCATTTTGAGATGTTTGGGCAGGAGGTGTACGATTGTCCTAATACCATCATCTCAAAGGAGTTTTCGACTGAATGGAAGGATGGTATGGAGCCGTATTATCCGGTAAATGACAAACTGAATTCTGAGCTATATTCCAAGTACAAAGAACTTGCAGATAAAGAATCTGATGTAATCTTTGGTGGTCGTTTGGCAGAGTATAAGTACTATGATATGGCTCCTATCATAGAAAAGGTATTAAATATCAATGTTATTTAATTATGAACTATAATAATAAAAATGAATACGGTTAACGAATTTTAGCATAAATATGCATTTTCGTGGGCACATAGAGGGGCTTTAGGACTGATATCTCAGCCCCTAGCCGCCAAGGCGTTCCTTCGGAAGGAGAGATGGCTTTACAGGCTTATATCCATCTATATATTTTTTCTCCTGTGTAACAACTGCGAAGGCTTGTCTGATTAGTTTGTTGGCAACAGTGACAATAGCCACTTTCCCTGGCTTCCCATTTGATCGCAAGCGGTCAAAGCATGCTTTGCATTCGGCGTTGCACCATAATGCAGCCATAACTCCAACATAAAACTGACTAAGCTGGTAAGCATCTCCGTTACGATTAATGTGCCCTTTGACATTGACTGACGTACCAGA
>OLGI01003041.1_pt1 | contig 10992 bp, 9 predicted proteins | sample 1605221 | NCBI WGS metagenome assembly OLGI01 (sample SAMEA3888915, study PRJEB22519) | human gut metagenome | biome: human gut; feature: human-associated habitat; material: faeces | place: Denmark | collected 2010
AATATCGAACTTTCTGAATTTCATCAGCCAGAATCGGATGAAATCCTCATTGAAGCTGGGCTTCTTCAATTTTTCATCTGCGATTTTTACAGTCAGCTCATCTTTCTGGATTTCCAGCGCTTCCAGACGCTCTTTCGTTGTCCGGGTGTACAAGCCGTCCTCGATTGCCTTCATCAGGTTGTCCAACTTTTTGTTGACCTCTCGCAGTTGCTTTTCCAGCAGCGGGATCGTGGTGTTCTCCTGATTCTGGACATCCATGACCAGTTGAACGATCTTGTCGATCACCACATCGTCCTGAATCAGCTTCATGGTCTCCCGGACGACCAGATCTTCCAGCCAGTCCTTCTGCACGGTCTTTTTGTTGCAGCCCTTGCGCCGCTTGACGTTGGCGCATTTATAATAATAGTAGGTGCGTCCGGTGGCACTGGTTCCGCTTTCGCCGAACATCAGCGCACCACACTTGCCGCAGAGCAGCTTGGTGGTCAGCAGATATTCCTCGTCTGCCTTGCCACAGGCAGGGGCACGCTTGTTCTTATCCAGACGCTTCTGCACCCGGTCAAACAGGTCTTTCGGAACAATAACCGGAATTGCATCCGGCACAACGATGTCCCGGAAAGACAATTCTCCAATGTACCGGCGGTTCTTCAACATGGTGTTCACACTACTGTGGGTCATTTTGCCGCCCAGCATATTGCGGACACCCTTGTCGTTGAGGAAGTTTACGATTTCCACCATCTTATCACCGTTGTCATACCGCTGAAAGGCTTCCAGCACCAGCGGAGCAGTCAACGGGTCAAGATGATAGAACTTGGCATCGTCGATTTTATAGCCAATGGTTCCCGTACCGCCAGTGCACTTACCCTTCAAGGCGTTCTCGGTCTGACCACGAATCACTTTTTCGGACAGCTCTGCCGAATAGTATTCTGCCATACCCTCTAGAAGGGCTTCCACCAGAATGCCCTGTGAACCCTCAGCAATGGGTTCCATAACGGAAACCAGGTGGACACCGTTCTTTTTCAGGATCATCTTATAGTTTGCGCTATCAAAACGATTCCGGGCAAAGCGGTCAAATTTACAGACGAGAACAACATCAAACAGCTTCTTGCCGCTGTCTTTGATCATCTGCTGGAACTCCGGGCGATTGTCCGTTTTTGCAGAGAATGCACGGTCAATGTAGTGCTTGATGACCGTGATGCCGTTCTTTTCCGCATAAGCCGTACATTCCCGAATCTGCCCTTCGATGGATTCTTCGCGCTGGTTATCGCTGGAATAGCGGGCGTAAATTACGGCGGTCATAGACTCACTTCCTTTTTCTTATCGAACAGACGGGTAGCTTTTTGCATACTTGTAGATCTGCCGTGCACAGTCAAGGCTCATTTTGCTGGAATCGTTGTGTTTGAGCCATGCATTCACATTGCCCGGATTCAGCCTCAGGTCAGTGTAAAGGCGATAATTCGTCAGTTTCTTTTTCTGCTGAAGTTCCAATACCCGGCGATGGATCAGTTCTTTCGTGTCATTGTCCGCAAGGGCGGCATCCCGCACCGAGCAATAGCTGCGCCAGACCTTCAAATAGCCCTCCGGCAGTTCAGGAGATTGTTTTTCCAAGAGCAGCAGCATTTTCGCCAGCAAGTAGCGATTAGAAAGCCGCTCATATTCCGCAACGACCGTGCTGTTTGCAGTATAGTGGAGCAATAAATCCACTTTATCATAGGCCAAAGCATAGAGAAACAGCGGTTCTTTCAAGCGGGGATTTTCATTTAGACAAGCTGCAAGTTTATGGACGCTTGCCGTCTGCACCCCGGAAAGTTCTGCCACATACTGCTTCAAGAAGCCCTCAAATGTCAGCTTTCGCATGGTCTCCACCTCTCCACATACTCCTGATAACGGATATAAAAATCCCGATACCGCCAATCGTCCAAGATGCTGGCTTTCAGTTCATCTTCATCCGTTGCAAGGTGTTCCAGCAAGTCCCAATCCAAAGAGTTCCGCACAGCTTCGCTCTCTACGTCTGCCTTGTCAGTATCCCGGAACGAGCAGAGCTTTGCAATCACCAAATCCTCCAGACTGGGTGTGTAGAACTGTACCTTTGTTCCACCAAAGGGCAGCGGCTGGAGCCGGTCTTGGAAGTTATACGGGAAATTGTCGATGTAAGCTTCCACATCGGTGTTGATGTCGTACTTGCCGAGCAAGCTATACAGTTCTTTCGGAACACTCAAGGCATCGATGTCATGAGTAGCGCGGGTCAGCTTGCCCAGCAAAATAAACGCACTGCCGCCTACGATCACCATCTGATAGCGGTCGTTATTGTCGATCATCAGATCTGCGTCTTCGTCCAGACGTTCCAGACGCTTGCGGAGGTCATCTAAGATCATCTTGCCCATAAAACAGCCTTTCGTATTTTCAATAATAGTATTTTCTAAAATCATTTTACAGAAAAGGAATCCGATTGTCAAGCACAAATCAACGACATTTCATACAATTCATACTACCATGTTGTCAGTTCACATCTCACACTGGCTAATGACCGTGCTGATTGCCGTATCATATGCCACCGGTGGATACTTAAATTTTTTCAGTAAGTGTTTCACCATCTTACGCATACTTGCGCGGGCAGTTTCTTTTTTCTTCAGGTCTATTACGCTTGCATTACTGAATTTCTGCGTTTCCAGCCTTCTCCATTGCAGCGTTCGATTGACACAGGTTGAGTTATCGGCAGATACAGCAAACACAACGGGCGGCTCTGGTAACAGAGCTGCCCGTTGTGTTCGTTTATGAAAAGGAGAACTTAGATCTCATACCACTTGATCTCGTTGGCATCCAGATGCAGAGCAAAGCTGCTGCCGTCTGTGGTGTAAACGGTGGTGTCCTGCGGCTCGTACGTGTTGTTCACCACACAATACTTGCCGTTCTTGACGTAGGCGTGAACTTCTACATTATAATTGGAGCTGAACCATGTATGCAGTTCCTCCTCGCTGTGGGCACTCCACAGGATAGCGCGGTAAAGGGTGCGGCTGTTGGCAAAACTGTAAGGCACGCCGCTGATGTACACGGCACGACCCTTGCCGAAGTCGTGTGCCGCCATCTGCACTTCTTTGTTTCGCTGCACCAGCACTTCGGTGCCTTCCAGCGCATAAATATTCCTCTTGCCCTCGCCAAAGTCGATGGGCTGGTCGGCATCCTGCAGAATGAAGTGGTCCGGGTGCTCGTCCCAATTGTACTTGTCGTAGTTGAGGGTGAAGCCGTTTTCTTCCTCCACGCCCAGCACGCTGGCAAGCTGGAGAATGTGGCCCTGATACGGGTGACCGGAAGGCTCACCCACGCCGATGAAGCCGCCGCCATTCCAGACGAACTTGCGGATGGCAGAGGAGATCTCCGGGTCTTCCCACCAGATGCCGCCGGTGTGTGCGGTGTCGGCATCGCCGACATTGATAATGACATCCAACGAATCCAGCAGATGCGGGTCGTTCTTGATATCCTCAAAGCTGATAAACTTCACATCAAAGGGCGCACCGGACAGCATCTCAATGACACCGGCATAGCTATAGTTCTGCTTGTAATAGAGGGCGTGATGCACCATGTGACAGCCCCAGGCCCGCATTTTACCCCAACAGTTCAGCACGGCCACTCGCTTGACACAGTAGGGTGTGGTGTCCTTGATGTTCTCGTACAGTTCGCGGAACTCGTTGCAGACGCTCTCCACGTAGTCCACGAACTCCGGGAACTGCAAGGCCAGTTTCAGATAGCCGCCATAGCCGATGCGGTCGATGGGCTTGCGCAGGATAGCGCGGCGGGCTGTAACCCAGTTCTCCTTGGCTTCCCGCACCGGGTCGCCGCCCTCGTGGAAGGTGTCGGGGAAGAAGTACGGCAGGAAACGGCCCTCGGTGTACTTCACGCCCTCAATGTCAGAGATCAGGCGCAGGGTGGAGCCGTTGCCCACGCTGCCCACTACGGCATCCAGTCCGATGGTCTTGAACTCCGGCATGAAAGGTTCGGTGCCGATCCAGTGATCGCCGAGGAACATCATGGCTTCGCACCCGCACGCGTGGGTGATGTCCACCATCTCCTTGGCAAGCTTTGCCACCTCGCGGCGCTGGAAGGCCTGAAAATCCCGGAATTCCTTGCTGGGCACCCGGTACTGGTTGTTATAGTAGCCCTGATCGATGATGTACTCCGGGCGGAACTTGTAGCCCACTTCCTGCTCAAACTGGTTGAGGATATAAGGGCTGACCGAAGCAGAGTATCCATACCAGTCCACGAACTTCTCCCGCTTCAGCTCGTCGAAGATCAGGGTGAACTGGTGGAAGAAGGTGGTGTAGCGGATGACGTTCACATACGGATGCTCCTGGATGAACTTCCGCAGACGTTCCATCGAATACTTGTGGGTCTTGGGCTGACGGACATCAAAGGTGATCTGATGCTCAAAGTTCGTCCATCCGTTGGTGGTGGCATTGTACATGTGTACCGGATCCCAGATGAGGTAGGCCAGAAAGCTGACCGTATATTCAGGGAACGGCACGGCCTGCACGGTCACGCTGCCGTCCGCATAGCTCCACTTTTCCGGCGGCACGGGCTGGCCGGTGGTTCGGTCCATGACCTCCCACCAGCGGGTGATGTCATCGTTGGTGTTCACCTGCATCAGCTCCGGGCTGATGCCCTTCATCAGCGGGATGGTCACGGTGTCGCCGGGAGCGGTGTAGAAGCCGGTCATGATGTAGCACTGCTGCACCTCGTCCGGGTTTGCCTTTGCCCATGCGTTGTCCTTGCGGGTGGTATAGTAGGTGGAGTAGATCTTGGCGTCCGCATCCTTCAGCTGCTGCGGGAAGTCGGTGCCGTCGCAGTCGCGGATGGCGTCTGCACCCCACTTTTTCAGAATTTCCAGCGTTTCGGGCACCACGTCCAAGTCGGTGGGGATTGTCACGCGCCCCGACTTTCTTGTTTCATCCATAGGGATTCTCCTTTACCTCTCTCTTATCCTCAATCCTGATAGGTCGCATTGTAGATGGCCAGCACTGCCAGCAGCAACGCCACGCCCAAGAGCATAATGCCAAGACCAGCCAGCTGCCCGGTCATTTTCCAGCCTGCGACCACCAGTGCAATGGACAGCACAAACAGCACGATCATCAGCACGATGCGCAGGGCAGGATTGTTTTTCCAGAATGCTTTCATCGTTTGTCACCTTACCCTTTCAGACCGCCCACGGTCATGCCCTGCGTCAGCTGCCGCTGCACGCAGATGTACAAAATCAGGGTGGGCAGCATCACCAGCACTAAACCGGCATACATGGTGCCGTACTGCGCCGCACTCTGCTGGGCCTGCATCAGGTTCAGCAGGCCGACCGGCAGGGTGCGGGGTGCGCTGGTAGAACTCATGAGGGTCATGGAAATGATATACTCGTTCCAGAAGGACAGGAAGTTGAACAGGATAATGGTGATGATGGACGGCTTTGCCATGGGGAAGATGATGCGGGTCATGGTGGAGAAATAGCTCGCACCGTCGATGTAGGCCGCCTCCTCAAAGTCGTGGGGCAGGGTGGCAAAGTAGCCCGACAGCAGGTAGATGGTAAAGGGCAGCGCGGTGGCGGCGTACACCACCGCCAGCACCACCAGATTGTTCAGCAGAAAGCCGCTGCCGAAATGGCCTTTCAGCCACACATCGCTGTCCCGCAGCATCAAAAAGATGGGCACCACGATGTAGTTCACGTTGATGAACAGGCCCGCCATGAACAAGGTGTTCAGTATCTTGCGCCCCTTGAAGTGGAAGCGGGACAGACAGTAGGCGGCGGGCAGGGCAACGACCAGCAACAGTGCCAGCGCCAGCGCGGTGACGATGACCGAGTTGAGCATATATTCGCCCATTTTCGCGCCGTTCCATGCGTTGACGAAGTTCTGCCAGTAGAATCCGGCGGGCAGTGCCCAGGGGTTGCCGTAGAACTCGGCGTTCTGCTTGATGGAGGCCATGAACACCCATGCCACCGGCACGATGATGGTAACGGCCAGCAGAACCAGCACAAAATAGATGAAAAACTTGTACAGACCTTCCGCAGAGCGGGAAGATTTTTCGGTGGTATTCTGCATCTTCTTCCCTCCTTAAAATTCCAGCGGGTCACGGCTGGTGGCCTTGTTGACACAGGCGGACAGGGCAAACGAGAACAGGAAGATTACCACGCCGATGGCCATACTGTAACCATACAGGCCAGCGTCTTTCTGGCTGTACATATAGCTCAGCGCCACATCCGATGCGCCGTTGGGCCCGCCGCTGGTCATGGCCTTGACGAAGAGGAAGGCCATGTTGATGGTGGAGATGATAAAGAAGGTGAGGGTGGTGCGGATATTCGTCCAGATGAGGGGGATGGTGATCTGGAAGAACTGGGTCAGCCGCCCGGCACCGTCCAGATTGGCGCTCTCGTACAGGCTGATGGGCACGGCAGACATGGAGGCCATGTACATGACCATGTAGTAGCCGATGGCCTGCCACACCATGGCAATGATGATGGAAGGGATGACCAGTTTTTCGCCCTTCCACAGGATGGGGTCGCTCATGTTGCGGAACAGGCCGATGATGCTGTTCAGCATACCGTTTTCCGGCTTATAGATGGCAGAGAAGATGCCGGAGATGACGACCACCGACAGGATGTTGGGGATGTAGAAGATGATGCGGAAAAAGTTCTGGCCTTTGATCTTCTCCCGGGTGAGGATGGCGGCAAACACCAGTGCAAACGCAAAGGTGACGATGGTGACCACCACCACGAGCAGGATCATATTCTGCATGGAGCGGATGAACTGGGTATCTTTCAGCAGATGCTGGAAGTTTTTGAGCCCCACAAAGGTCTCGTTGGGAGAATAGGCACCCCGCTCATACAAACTCATGCGGAACACGTTGAGGGTGGGCAGGATCATAAAGAGAAAAAACAGGATGGTAGCCGGTGCCACACAGAGGAATACGAACCGTTTGCGGCTTTTATCCGTTCTCATAGGGGATTGACCGCTCCTTTCTTGATGGTACTGTACAGCCCAAAAAAGCGGAGGCGGTAAAAACCGCCCCCGCTGGGCAGGGCTTAATTACTCGATGATGTTGGCGCGCATCTGGTCGCTGGCGGACTTGATGCCGTCGATCCACTGCTGCTCGGTCATGCTGCCGGACACCAGAGAGTTGACAGGGTCGAAGAACACGGTGCGCACTTCCACGCCGGGGATGGCGCTGAAGGCTGCAAAGTTGCCCATAGCTGCCTTTGCGCCGTTATCATAGATGGAGTAGAACATCTTGTTGTCGCCTTCCAGACTGTCGGCGATGCCCAGCACAGGCTGGATCGCACCGCTCTCGGCAAACAGCTTGCAGGCCTCGTCGCTGTACAGGTAAGCCACGAACTGCTTGGCGGCATCCAGATGCTCGGCACCAGCCGGAATCCATGCCTGCTCGAACCAGGTGTAGCTGTACTGGTCGCCGCCGGCCTTGACAGCGGGCAGGGCGGTCATGCCCCACTCAAAGCCGTCTGCACGGGGAGCCTCGGCCATCTCGCCCACGATCCAGGTGCCGTTGGGCATGAACAGGGCCTTGTTGTCCAGCACCAGCTGCTGGTTCTGGGTAAAGTCCTGATCGTTGGCCTGTGCGGGGGTGATGGGGTTGGTGTAGGAAGCCAGCTTTGCCACGATATCAAAGCAGGTCTTTGCCTCGGGGGTGTCCCAGATGCCTTCTTCGTAGTGGGTAGCCTTGTTGAAGAAGTCGGGGCCGCCTGCGGCGCACATCAGCGCATAGAAGAAGGCGTCGAAGTAGCCGGTGGTGGGGTAGGTGAACAGGTAGGTGCCCTCAGCGGCAGCCTTGTCGCCCAGTGCCCACATCTCGTCCCAGGTCTTGGGCACGTCCCAGCCCTTTTCCTTCAGGAAACCGGCGTTGTAGAACAGGCCGCAGGGGCTGTAGAACATGGGAGCCAGATAGGTTTTGCCGTCGCCGTAGGGGTTGGTCAGGGAGGTGTCGGTAAAGCCGCCGGCGATCTTCTCGCTCACCTTCTTGCTCTCGCCGGGCACGGTCATGCTCAGCACATCGGTGATATCCGCGATCAGGTTGCCCTTGATGAACTGCTCGGTCAGGGCAGCCTCACGGCCGGTGGCCAGATGGATCACATCGGGGTAATCGCCGCCCTGCATGGAGGGGCCGATGACGTCCTCCAGCTTCTTGTCGGTGGTCAGGTCCACCTTGATGCCGGTCTCAGCAGTAAAGGCCTCGGTGACCTTCTTCCACATCTCAGCGCCATAGCCGGTCTCGATGGCAGCGACCTTGATGGTCGCGTTCTCTGCTGCGGCAGAAGTAGCAGAAGAAGATGCCGCGCTGGATGCGGTAGAGCTGGAAGAACCGCCGCAGGCGGCCAGGCCCAGTGCAGCGGCGCCCACGCCAGCCACTTTCAGAAAATTGCGACGAGAAATGCGTTTCATAGTGTATCCTCCATCATAAAGTTCCGTTCAAAACACAGCCGGGGCAAACAGGCTTCGTCCGAGAGGGCTGTGGTTTTTTCTGGTTCCAATATAGAGGTTTTTACGGTTCGCAACAAGGTCTTTGTTGTTTAGTTTTTTAGAAATATTGCTTTTCGAAAATTTCTTTCAGCAAAAGCAATAAAATTTGTACTGTAGTTTTGGTGCATTTTCCCCGCCTGTAACCAGTTTGACATATTTTTTGCACTATATCGAAGGCAAAAGTATTGAACCCGTCCAAAAATCAGGGCTTGCATTTTTTCTTCATTGCCTCTATAATGAGAAAAAACGCACGAAAAAACGCACGAAAAAACGCATCGTTTTTAGGCTTGCATTTTTAGTATCTTGCTTTTATTTTTATAGTTTTTGCGTTTTGCCTCAAAAGGAGCCATTTATGAGTACCGAGCGATTTGATATCCGCCATGCTCCCGCTCCACGGGAATCCTTCCGGCTGCTGTACATCAGCAAAAGCAAATTTGGCGGCGATTGGAACAGTACTGCCCACACCCATTCCTGCACAGAGCTGTTCTACTGTCTAAGCGGAGAAGGTCAGTTTTATTTAAGCGGTCAGCTTTATCCGGTCAAACCGGATGATATGATTATCGTCAATCCGCAGGTAGAGCATACCGAGTTGAGCCTGAATGCTGCACCGCTGGAATACATTGTATTGGGCGTTGCTGGCATCGAGATCTTATTTGGAAAATCAGATTCTTCCTACGCCATATTCAACTGCCGGGAAAATCGGGAGCGGATGGTGACGCTGCTCCATATGCTGCTGGCCGAAGCAGACCGCAGTCTGGACGGCTGCGAAACGGTCTGTCAGGATCTGCTGGAAGTGTTGCTCATCTGGCTGGTGCGGTGTACCACGCTTTCTTTGCAGGTAGAGGAAACGCCCCGCTCCGACAGCCGGGAGTGTGTGGAGATCAAGCGGTATCTGGACACCAACTACCGCGAAGATATCTCGCTGGATACCCTTGCCGAAATCGCCCACATCAACAAATACTATCTGGCCCATACCTTCCAAAAAGAGTATGGCATCTCTCCCATCACCTATCTGAATCGCCGCCGCATTGAGGAAAGCAAATATATGCTGGGCAACACCGGTTACAGTCTGGCGCAGATCAGCGAGTTGATGGGCTTTTCCTCTCCCAGCTATTTTTCCCAATGCTTCCGCAAGGCGGAAGGCTTGACCCCCAATGAATACCGCCGTCAGGTGCGGCAGGGACAACGCCCTGCCCCGTCAAAACGGCATGAAGTATAACGAAAACGAGGAATTTATGATGAAATCCGTTACCCTTTCTCTGCTCCAGTCTGCTGCAAATGCCTTTGATTTTGGCGGGCCTGTGCTCTGCGATGCTCACCACTATGGTGAGGGGCATATCAACGACACCTTTGTGGTCTGGCGGGAAGATCATTCCAAACGCTTTATTTTGCAGCGCATCAACACAGATACCTTTACTAACCCGGTGGGCCTGATGGAGAATGTCTGCGGCGTGACCCGGCATCTGCGGGCGAAAATTCTTGCCGAGGGCGGCGACCCAGCACGGGAAACGCTGAATGTCATCCCAACTTTGTCGGGGTCGACTTGCTATCTGGATGCAGACGGCGGCGCATGGCGTGCCTACGACTTTGTAGAAGATACCATCTGTTTGCAGCAGGTCGGCAGCGAAGCCGACTTCCGCACCGTGGCCGAGACGCTGGGCAAGTTCCAGAACCAGCTGGCGGATTACCCGGCCTCCACCCTCCACGAGACCATTGCCCGTTTCCACGACACGCCCAACCGCTATGCCAATTTTGAAAAAGCCCTCGCCGCCGATGCACTGGGCCGCGCAAAGAACATTGCGCCGGAAATCGAATTTATCCATGCGCGGGAGAAAGACTGCCATGTCCTGCTGGATCAGCTGGCAGCTGGCGAAATTCCTCTGCGCGTCACCCACAATGACACCAAGATCAACAATGTCCTCATCGATGCCGCTACCGGAAAAGGCATCTGTGTCATTGACCTCGACACCGTGATGCCGGGACTTTCGGCCTACGACTTCGGCGATTCCATCCGCACCGGTGCCAACGACTGCGCTGAGGACGAACCTGACCAGAGCAAAGTCCATTTTGACCTGCATCTGTACGAAGTGTTCGCCAAAGGGTATCTCTCCACTGCCGGGGCATCCATGAGCATGGCAGAAAAAAAGAGCCTTGCATGGGGTGCAAGGCTCATGACGCTGGAATGCGGCATCCGTTTTCTGACTGACTATCTGGAGGGCGACCATTATTTCCATATTGCTCGCCCGGATCACAACCTCGACCGCGCCCGCACCCAGTTCACACTGGTGCGGCAGATGGAAGAGGTTTTCGATCAGATGCTGGAAATCGTCTGCCCGGACAATCACTGATTTCGCAATCTCCTCCATTCGGATACAGCAAGAAGCATGGTTGCAGAATTATAAAATCTTTATGCCGCCATTGTGCGGCATTTTCTTTTTGCCGGGAGACTAACTATTAAAAGTCAAGCCCCAAAATGAAAAAATCCGCC
>OLGI01003044.1_pt1 | contig 10987 bp, 8 predicted proteins | sample 1605221 | NCBI WGS metagenome assembly OLGI01 (sample SAMEA3888915, study PRJEB22519) | human gut metagenome | biome: human gut; feature: human-associated habitat; material: faeces | place: Denmark | collected 2010
AAACGCAGTACCTTTCCAAGACCTTCATTCATGGTGCAGTACGCATCATTTCCAAAGGTTTTGTTGACCACATGCCATACCGGCATAGAATATGTAATAATACCAGCCATAGGGCCAACTGCATTGTGATGGTGGCAGGAATCAAAGGTGATCTTTCCGCTAGCTGCCAGTTCTTCTGCTTCTTTTAAGTCTTTTGCCAGTCCTTCATAGATCAGGCCGCCCATAACAGCGCCTTTCATAGGACCGCACATATTTTCCCACTTTACAGGAGGTCCTGCATGGAGAATGGTGGTTTTTGTCATGCCCGGGATCGCTTCTCCGGCAGTAGACATTCCAACTAAAGCAGGCTGTGCTGCAAGAATCCTTCTTAATGCCTCTTTATTGGCAGCTTCGATCTTTTCTGCCAGCTTTGGATCCTTTAACTGTTTTAAGTAACCGGCGATCTTTTTATCTCCTCCTGCTACCGGCTTCCATGCTACATGGACTGCCTTTACATTCTGCTTTTTCAGGTCCTGATAAAAAGATTCAATTCCGAAATTTACCACACATAATTCTTTTTCAAATAATTCATTTACTTTGCTCATTTTCTTCCACCTCCTCTTTACAGATTTTCTGTGATCAGCTGTACAAATCTTGCTGCCTGTGCATTAGAAGGAAGTACGATCGCACCTGCTCCTGCTAACTGAAGGGAAGTAGCGGTACGGCTCTGTGGATCGCCTTCTGTACCACATACAGTGGCTACTACTGACAGATAACGTCCTTCTTTGGCTGCCAGATCTTTCGCTTTACGGATGGCATCAGACAGATCCTTTGCCGGATCTTCATGAGATCCATATCCGATCACACAGTCAACTAAGATCACCGCTGTTTCAAGATCTTTTGCTTCCTCAACTACACGTTCTGCTCTTAAAGATGGATCGATCATTGGATGAGGACGTCCTACTGTAAACTCATCATCTCCAAAATCAAGGAAAGTATTTTCCTTTGAACGGCCATTTCTTGCATTTTCCAGCTTGTCCTCAGGGCTTAAAGGAATATTGGAATAAATATGCTTCATGCTTCCGATCAGAAGCTTCATTGCCTCATCGCAGATGGTTCCGCCTGTATAAAGGCCTCTTACATATTTCTGTCCCTGGATCATTCCAGCACGTTCTTCCGCTGCCAGCTTTTCAGCCTGATCCTTTCCCATGGAAAATTCTTCAAAATCGGTAACTTCTCCTCCTTTAGCCAGTGCCACAGCCTTGTGGGCTGCATCTTCCAGGGAAACGGCTGCATAAAGACCTGCTTTTCTGATCTTTTCATTGTCACCGCCAATGAAACATACAACGACCGGTTTTCCGGCTTCTGCTGCGATCTTTAAGATCTGGTCCTCTACCTCTTTTGCCGGAGGTTTGGATACCAGTACAATGATCTCTGTTTTTGGATCTTCGATCAGGGCGTTCAGACACTGCTTCATCATGATACCGCCAATCTCTGCCTTTAAGTCTCTTCCGCCTGTACCAAGCAGCTGGGAAACACCTTCTCCTAACTGATCAATAATGGTTGAAACTTCCTGTGCGCCTGTACCGGAAGCACATACAAGACCGATCTTTCCTGGCTTGATCACATTTGCAAATGCAAGAGGCACATGATTGATCACTGCTGTGCCACAGTCAGGTCCCATCATCAGAAGTTCTTTTGAAACTGCATATTCTTTCAGTGCTTTTTCTTCCTCGATGGTCACATTATCACTGAAAAGCATTACGTTGATATCACGATCCAGACAATCCTTTGCCACATCTGCTGCAAAACGTCCCGGAACAGAGATCACTGCCATATTCAGATTTTTTTCTACTTTTACTGCTCCATCCAGTGTAGGCGGGAAATATTCTGCCTTACTCTTTTCTGCTTTCTTATTCAGCAGTTCATCTACCTTCTCTACTGCCTTTTTAAAGCAATCTTCATCATCGCATTTTGCTGCCACAAAGAAATCATTGGCTGTTACTTCTTCAAATCCTTCCGTATCCAGTCCCAGGTTTCCTGCGATCTCCCTGTTCAGATCGGTTCCCATACCTACAAGAGCTTCTGTAATACCTGGCAGATTTTTCACATCCTTGGATATGATCATCAGTGTTACAGAATCATAATAGGTATTTTTTCTGACTTCAAGCTTTACCACATCTGTTTCCTCCCATCTTATTACTGTCGATTACACCATAATACATGCCGGTGAGAAAATCACAGCCTGAGCTGCTTCCAAAACTGGATACCCGCTTTAATGCTGTACGTATCAGTGCCGGATCACAGCTTTCAAATCCTTTTAAAAGCTGTAAAATATCTTCTGAAAACATATTTTCTCCTGCATGTTTCAACAAAGATCCGCTGATATCATTGGTTTTTAACGCTGCTGCATTTGTAATCTCTTTTAAAAAGCCCTTCCATGGTTTTTCATCCGGCCAGGATGCCACATATCCGCAAAGGAAATCATCAGACGAAGGCGTAAGTCCCGGCCCGCATCCGGCCATCTGTTCTGCTGTGAGCACCGCAGATCCCATGTTTCCTTCCTGGACTGCCTGGCGGAAAGCCTGGATCCTGGGAGCTAAGAATGCAGAAAACACTTCCTCTTTTCTGCCTTCGATCAGCCCATGGATCCCTTTATCTTCCTGATGTTCCAGGAAACTGCGGATAAAGTTTGCTGCTCCGGGCTTTAAGGTTTCTGTCTGACTTTTTTTTAGATCCAGAATCTGGGTTATTTCAAATTCAAATAACTGAAAATTCCCGATCCAGAGTCCCTGATCACTTAACTGCAGCTCTGTTCCTCTCAAACGGAGCATTTCTTCTATTAATTTAAAATCTCCGTTCCATTCAAGACAGATAGAAAAAGGCTGAAGGCTTTTTCCTTTTGCAAGAAATGTGATCATTCCATACTGGCACACCATATTCATGGAACTGCGAAAACAGGAATGTAACATTCCCTTTACAGGTGCTTTTTTCAGCATGTTATACAGATGTCTGCATATCCTGATCTGTACCTTCACCTTGATCTCTTCCTTTCCATCATTTAATGAATATCAACAAAGCCGTTTTTATTGTTTGCGTTTATCTTTGTTATGTTTTATATTATAATCACCGTTTTTCTCATTTTCTATGTTGACTGTTCACAATAAAAACTCTATAATTTTGGTAAGCGTTGCAGATCATATTTTTCGGGGGTGTACGTTATGATAAATTATATTGAAGAATCCTATTACCCAACTGTAGAGGAACTTTTAAAACTTCCTATTTTTTCCACCAGCTACGTTGCTGCCGGCAAAGGGGGACTTGACCGTATTGTTTCCGGTATCAACCTCAGCGACAATCCGGACTATGCACAGTGGATTTCTCCTGGTGAACTGATGATCTCCACCTGCTTTTCCGTTTACAAAGATCCGGCTGCCCTGGCTGCGTATATCCCAAACCTGGTACGCAATCAGATGGCTGCATTCTGTATCAAACCTTCCCAGTATTTAAACAATGTGGTTCCTGCTTTTATGATAGAACAGGCAGATAAAGCAGATTTTCCTCTTATCGTCCTTCCACCTGATATGCAGTTTTCCCATATTACCAAGGTACTTTCCAATGAGCTTACAAGGCGAAGGACTGCTCTTTTGCAGAATACCCTTTCTGTAAACCAGATGCTGACACAGACTATTACAGAAGGTGCTGATCTGGATGAAATAGCTTCTATGATCTCAAAACTGACTGGCGGCAGTATCCTGATTGTAGACAGCGTAAACAGCCGTCACAGTATCTGTCTGAAGGAAGAAGACCGTTCCATTTTTAAGGCTGACTCTGAGACCCAGATGATCAATCAGTTTATCCGCATGTCCGTTTCTCATGATCTGACTCTGGGTGAACATTCCTATGGCTGTCTCTATATTTATGATCCGGCTCAGTCACCGGCCCTTTCACCAGAGCTTTTATCCCAGGTTCTGTCTGCGATCCCCTTAGAGATCACACGGGAGCAGAGCATCCAGGAACGGGGTGATTCTCTTTTTGCCAGCTTCCTGCTCCATCTTCTGTCAGATCCGATCGTAGACCACCAGTTAGAACAGACCCGGGCAGATGAATTCCATCTGAACCTTTCTGATGACCACCTGATCCTGCGTTTAAAGACCCAGAATCCGGAAGAGAAAAACCAGTACAGGAAAAACTTCCAGCATACCCTTCTTATGGGCAATATACGGTCTGTTTTTTCCAAATTGGGACTGGACGTACGGATCGTTCCCGCTTCTGATGATTATCTGATCCTGTTAAATTCCCCTGCCGCCAGTTCTGAGTTAGAACAGCTGGCCCGCCATGTTCCAAAGCTTATATCCTCTCTGTCCCTTGAATATCCGGATCTGCATCTGTGTGCAGGATGCGGCCGTCCTCATCCCGGCATCCGCGGGATCATCCAAAGTGACACGGAGGCCCGTACTGCCCTGCGTACCGCAATGATCAATGAACAGACTGTCTTTGGTTTTGAAGATCTTGGTCTTCTGCGCCTTCTCTATGCTGCTGACCCGGAAAAAGAAACCAGCCAGTTTGTACAGGAAATACTGGGGCCATTGATTGAAAATGACCATCAAAAGCATTCGGATCTTATAAAAACACTGGATTATTATTTTGAATACGCCGGAAATGTAAAAAGAATATCAGAAGAAATGTTTACACATTATAACACCATCGCCTACCGGATCAAAAATATCCAGGAGATCACAAAAAAAGACCTCCATGACAGGAAAGATCATTTCCTGCTGGAGGCGGCAATATATCTGTATAAAGTGAAAGTCAGATTTTAATAGTCATCAGGTCAGGCTGATTAAATTTCCAGGATATAATCCTCTTTGCGGGGAGCTGCCTGGGGCTCCTCGCCTGTATTATATCCAAGAGCAACCGCACCTACACCTTTTAAATTTTCAGAAAGTCCCCACTGTTTTAAAAGTTTCTTTCCTTCTTCACTTTCAAAAATCTCTTTTTCTCTGTGTACCCAGACACTGGAAACACCACAGGCTTTTGCTGCAAGCATCAGATAGCAGAGCACATTGGTCCCATCTTCTACCCAGGTGCTGCGGCTGCCATCTGCTAAAACAAGGGCGATCACAGGAGCTCCATAAAATGGATCTGCGTCTTTGTCTCCCATGATCTGGGCATTCAGCTTTGAAATATGATCCCGCATTTCTTTATCCTTGATCGCAATGATCACCGGGGACTGTCTTCCTCCACCTGTAGGTGCATAGGTAGCAGTCTTTAATATCTCCTGAAGTACATCTTCCTGTATCATAAGATCTTTTCTGTAACTGCGGATGGATCTTCTGTTTTTCATTGCTTCTAACATTTCTTTATTCATAATAGTCAGCCTCGCTTTCATATCTTATTTTATCTGGTTTTATTGTAGCAAATAAACGCAGGAAATGTTCCCAAAAGAGAGCAGTGGAAATTGTGGAGTTTTTCAATCTGGACCATTCTCTTTATTTTTCTCTATATTCTTCTAAACTTATCTTGTTTTTTAATTCATCTGACAAGTCCAATTTATCTAATGGAACTTTTTTAGCCACATATTTAATAGATGTATAAATTTTTTCTGATGTATTTTTTTTAAAAACAGCTAATACCCGGAAGGACTGTCTCCTAAATTTCTAATATTGAATAATGCTTTCTCATATGCTTAACATGCCCCCACTATAAAAGAAAAAATAAAGAAGAGAGCCGATACACCGCAGCGTAAATGTACTCTCTTCTTTATGGCTAATTTTTTCGTTGTCCGCCAACCATCGGCTCATTCGTCCGATCTATATTTCGGATTGAATCATTCTCCCAGTATCTCTACCTGAATGATCAGGTGTTAGCCCACCCGATATAGTATACTATATCTCTAGTAAAACTATACCAACATACTGATTAAAAATCAATAGATAACTAGGTTTACTCCATTCCCTTTAACAGCTTCTCAACACTGGAAAGCTTTACGCACAGTGCAAACAGCTCTGTAGCCACGATCAGATCACCCAAAGGTGGATAGGTTGGTGCGATACGGATATTACTGTCATGTGGATCTTTGCCGTATGGATAGGTTGCTCCGGCAGAGGTCATAACAACTCCGGCTTTCTTGCATTTTGCTACGATATCTTTTGCACAGCCTTCCATGGAGTCAAAGGCGATGAAGTAGCCACCCTTTGGTTTGGTCCACTCACCGATGCCAAGACCGCCAAGTTCTCTTTCCAGGATCTCTTCTACTGCTTCAAATTTTGGACGGATGATATCGGCATGTTTTCTCATATGCTCTACCATTCCGTGAATATCCTTGAAGAAACGTACATGACGCAGCTGGTTTACTTTGTCATGGCCGATGGTCTGGTGCTTTAACTGAGCCTTGATGTCTTCCAGGTTGTTGTGGGAAGTAGCAATGGCTGCAATACCGGAACCTGGGAAACTGATCTTGGAAGTAGATGCAAATTTGTAAACCAGGTCTGGATTTCCGGCTCTCTTGCACTCTGCAAGGATCTCGATCAGATGATCCTGGTCATGGTCATACAGGTGATGGATGCCGTATGCATTATCCCAGAAAATACGGAAATCAGGTGCAGCCGGTTCCAGTCTTGCAAAACGGCGTACTGTTTCATCAGAGTAGGAATATCCCTGTGGGTTGGAATACTTCGGAACGCACCAGATACCTTTGATGGCAGGATCAGTGGAAACCAGTTCCTCTACCATATCCATATCAGGACCTTCTGGAGTCATAGGAACATTGATCATCTCAATGCCAAAATACTCGGTAATTCCAAAGTGGCGGTCATAGCCAGGAACCGGGCAGAGGAATTTGATCTTATCCTGCTTGCACCATGGAGTATTTCCCATAATTCCGTGGGTCATGGCTCTTGAAACCGTATCATACATAACGTTTAAGCTGGAGTTTCCATAAATGATAATGGTAGAAGGATTAACCTCCATCATATCTGCCAGAAGTTCTTTTGCTTCATCAATACCGGTAAGTACTCCGTAGTTACGGCAGTCTGTACCATCTTCACAGGTCAGGTCATCATCACTGCTGAGCACGTCCATCATACCCATGGACAGATCCAGCTGATCTGCACTTGGCTTACCTCTGGACATATCCAGTCTCAGATCCTTTGTCTGAAAATCGTGATATTTTGCCTTCAGGTCTTTGCGAAGGGCTACCAGTTCTTCTTTGGTCATCTCTGCATACGGCTTCATAATTTCCTCCTCTATATGTGTTCTTAAGACAGACATATGTCAGTGCTATAAAAACATTTTCTTTCATTGCTATAAAATATACACCAAAGTATTTATTCCGTCAACACAAAATTTCCTTATGAAGCTAAAACTTTGACTTATGGTTAGATGAAACTATACATATTTTTACTTATAACCTGACAAATTCCCCGGTAAACCGGGGAATTTAACTGTATAAATCTCTTTTACTTTGCCAGCAGTTCCTTCAACAGTTTATTTACCATTCCAGGGTCTGCCTTGCCCTTCATAGCCTTCATAGTCTGTCCTACCAAAAAGCCTATAGCTTTTTCTTTTCCGCCCTTATAATCGGCTACGGACTGCGGATTTGCCGCCAGAATGCCTTCAATGGTGGCCTTTAAGGCGCCTTCATCATTTACTACCTTTAAGCCCTTTTCTTCTACATAAACAGCCGGATCCACATTATGCTCAAAGATCTCTTCAAATACAGTCTTCGCCACTGTACGGTTGATCTCGCCAGCTGCTACCATCTGGATCAGCTTTGCCAGATTTGCAGGTGAAAAGCCCATATCATCCGGATCCATTTCATGTTCTTTCAGCAGGCGCATAGCTTCTACCATCAGCCAGTTGGATGCCTCTTTTGGCTTTCCACAAAGCTTTACTGTCTCCTCAAATACATCTGCCATATGCTTAGAGTTTGTAAGGATCTCCGCGTCATACTGAGGCAGGCCGAATTCGCTGATATAACGGGCCATTTTCTCGGTACGAAGCTCTGGCTGTGCCGCCTTGATCCGGGCGATCCACTCATCACTGATCACAACGGGTGTCAGGTCCGGATCCGGGAAGTAACGGTAATCCTGTGCATCTTCCTTGGAACGCATAGCCTTGGAACTTTCCTTGTTGTCATCCCAACGTCTTGTTTCCTGGATGACCTTCCTGCCATCTTCGATCAGCTCGATCTGGCGTCTTGTTTCTCCTTCAATGGCATGTGCAATAGCCTTAAAGGAGTTAATGTTCTTCATCTCTGTTCTAGTGCCGAATTCCGGTGCTCCCACTTCACGGACGGATAAGTTTACATCAGCTCGCATGGAACCTTCCTGAAGTTTGCAGTCAGAAGCTCCCAGATACTGGATGATCAGACGAAGTTTTTCCAGATATGCGATTACTTCCTCTGCGCTTCTCATATCCGGTTCAGAAACGATCTCGATCAGCGGTACACCGCTTCGGTTGTAATCTACCAGGGAGCAGTCTTCCCACTCGTCATGGACCAGCTTTCCTGCATCCTCTTCCATGTGGATCTCATGGATACCGACCTTTTTCTTTATGCCGGACTCTGTTTCGATCTCTACCCAGCCATCGTGACAGATAGGCAGGTACAGCTGTGAGATCTGGTAGTTCTGTGGATTATCTGGATAAAAATAGTTTTTACGGTCAAATTTGCAGTACTGGTTGATCTGGCAGTTTGCAGCCAGACCTACTGCCATGGCATATTCTACCACCTGTTTATTTAATACAGGCAGAGAACCGGGCATACCGGTACACACCGGGCATGTATGGGTATTTGGCGCTCCTCCGAAAGCGGTAGAGCAGCCGCAGAATATTTTTGTCTTTGTTGCCAGTTCTACATGGACTTCCAGACCGATGACGGTCTCATACTGTTTACTCATGGCTTACTCCTCCTTAATCAGATACCTTTGCCAGTTCAGGCATTTCGTATTTTCTGGTACACTCAAATGCGTAACCTGCGCGGATTATATCCTTTTCCTTGAAGCAGTCACCGATCAGCTGCATTCCAATAGGAAGTCCCTTAGAGTCCAGACCACATGGAACGGTCATTCCAGGAAGACCTGCCAGGTTGACAGAAATGGTGTAAATATCACCCAGATACATCTTTAACGGGTCACTTAAGGAAGCTCCCAGCTTTGGTGCTGTATCAGGAGATGCAGGAGCCAGGATCAGGTCATATTTTGCAAAAGCCTTATCAAATTCTTTCTTGATCAGGGCCTTGGTACGCAGGGCCTTTAAATAATAAGCGTCATAATAACCGGAGCTTAATACGAAAGAGCCAAGCATGATACGGCGTTTTACTTCCGGTCCGAAACCTTCAGAACGTGTTTTCTTGTACATGTTGTGAAGACCTTCGTATTCTTTGGTACGGTAGCCATATTTTACACCATCAAAACGTGAAAGGTTGGAGCTTGCTTCTGCAGAAGCAATGACGTAATAAGCAGGAATAGCATAATCTACTAAACCTAAGTCAAATGTCTCTACAACAGCGCCTTTTTCTTTTAAAATATCTGCTGCCTTTAAGATCGCTGCCTTTACTTCCTCATCCAGTCCTTCACCAAAATAGCTTGACGGGATACCGATCTTCATTCCCTTTACATCATCCTTTAATGCAGAGGTAAAGTCACAGTCTGTACGGGCCATGGAAGTGCTGTCTTTTAAATCATGGGAAGAAATCGCTTCCAGAATAGCTGCACAGTCGGAAACGTCCTTTGCAACCGGTCCGATCTGGTCCAGGGAAGAACCATAAGCGATGAGGCCGTAACGGGATACAGTTCCGTAGGTGGGTTTAATGCCGGTAACGCCGCAGAAGGAACTTGGCTGACGGATAGAACCGCCGGTATCAGAGCCTAATGCATAAAAGCACTCATTGGCCGCTACAGCTGCACAGGAGCCGCCTGAAGAGCCTCCAGGTACATGTTCTGTATTCCATGGATTGCGGGTCACGCCATAAGCGGAAGTCTCTGTGGTACTTCCCATGGCAAATTCATCCATGTTCGTCTTTCCTAAGATAACTGCTCCTGCTGCTTCCAGATTCTTAACTGCCTCTGCGGTAAACATCGGTTGGAAGTTGCCGAGAATCTTCGAACTGCAGGTTGTGAGCATTCCTTGCGTACACATGTTATCTTTGATTGCTACCGGCACACCTGCCAGTGGCCCTGTCAGTTTTCCGTCATCAATTAATTTCTGTACTTCTTCTGCGCGTTTTAATGCGCCCTCTTTATCCAGCGTCACAAAACTATTTACATCTTTTTCTACTTTTTCAATCTGTGCAATGGAGGCTTTCACGGCTTCCACAACAGATATTTCTTTTGCTTTGATCTTCTTTCCAAGCTCTACTGCTGTAAGACTTGTAATATCCATAACCGTTTTCCTCCTATCCGATTGTCTTTGGTACTTTGAAGCTCTGGTCTTTTTCCAACGGTGCATTCGCCAGTGTCTCCGCACTGCCGTCTCCATTTGTCACGACATCTTCCCGGAATACATTCTTCACCGGAAATACATGTGACATTGGCTCGATTCCATCCGTATCCAGTTCATTTAAAGTATCTATATAATCTAACATTTTTTCCATATCTGCTTTGGCATCTTCTTTTTCCTGACCGGATAATTCCAGTTTTGCAAGAATACCAACGTATTCTATGGTCTCATCTGATATTTTGTTTGCCATCTTTCTGCTCCTTCTTTCCTGATGTTATCAATTCCCCTATACTTTATATTCAGTAAACTTATCTGTTATAAAAGCCATAATAATCTGTTGATGCAATCTGTTCTGACGGTGTAAGCCTTATTTTCAAGTCTTCTGACACTTCCATTGTTGCATTTTCCGGAATTACCAGATAATGGAATGTCTCTCCGTCTATTCCATCTTCCGACAGACACTGGCTCCATGAATTTATTTCTTCCTGTTCGTCCGAATAAATGATTACATCCACATTTCCAGCCCCTGATACACGGCTGAGATCATATATTCCCGGTTCGAGATCTC
>OLGI01003051.1_pt1 | contig 10956 bp, 10 predicted proteins | sample 1605221 | NCBI WGS metagenome assembly OLGI01 (sample SAMEA3888915, study PRJEB22519) | human gut metagenome | biome: human gut; feature: human-associated habitat; material: faeces | place: Denmark | collected 2010
ATCATCTGATGGCTGAGATATTCGGCTCGCCGAAACATCCATTTTACCAAAGCACTGAAATGATGGGACTGAAGCCATTGGATTGCAGCATTTATTATGACTTCTGTCAAAACTTCTTTAAGCAGAAAGGCGGTAATCTATCGAAGGATGTTTTCGAACAAATCTACCACCAGTTTAATGGCCATACCTGGTATATTCAATGCATCATGAATCGCCTCTATGAAACGGAGCTTACCATTTACTGTATTGAGCAAGTGAATGTCGCCTTACTCTCCATCCTACAAGGCAGAGAACCACAGTTTGAGAACATGGTTCAGTTCTTCACTGAAAACCAGTTCGCTCTTCTGAAAGCTATTGCCAAAGATGACATTGTTACCCAGCCTACATCAGGCAAATTCATCAAGGAGCACAAGCTGAGTGGAGCTAGCAGCGTAAAGGCAGCCCTCAAGGTTCTGGAAGACAAGGAATTGGTATATAGAACCAATGAAGGATACATCATCTACGACAGATTCATGGATCTGTGGTTAAAGAGAATATAAACAAAAAATGTGCTTTAAACGTGCGGAATGCGTCTTTTTTAAGCACATTCCGCACGTTTAAAGCACATTTCTCTCCTAGAAAGCCGTACATTTTACAATGATTACGACCATGGGATTATCCGACAATCCTTATGCTTGGGATGTTCAGTCGGTAGTAACAATGGACGACTTGTTTGTTCTCTAAACATCCTAACTATATTAAGCTGGAGGAGATGGCAACAGAAGCCACAGAATCCGTTGTCAACATGCCTTCTTTTTTACAACAGAAGACTTACAGAAAGCAGGCATTGTACAATAACCGTTGTCCTTTGCAAATTTCCGTTCCCGACCTTACAACAGAATCTGTTCTGAAAGCATTCTGCAAGGCATTAAAGATAAAACTCGTGAAAGAGCGCCGACCATTGCGTGAATTAAACGAAGCTTGGGAATTCCTTTTCGAAGAAGCTGCAAGTATGTAAAAAGTACAAAACAGAAGAAAAAAATGGCTTTTTTCAAAAAAACAGAATACAAGAGGGTGTGCCACAAGTCCATGACGCACCCTCGAAATTGTCTAAAAATTATTTTACAGCGAATTTCTTCACCAATCCACTTTTATTTCGTAAAATTTTAATTCCTTTTCCTAACCGTGTTTTTCTCCCACTACAATCAAATACATCATATTTTTGCATCAATTCTTCCTTTCGTATATTTTCAATTTGATTAACTTGCCCAACCTCTTCATAATTATATTGGGTCTTCACATAAGGAGCACCATCCAAAGAATATTCAGAAGTAGCCAATGTTCCATCATCATTAAATGTATATCGAAACTGATAATCAAAAACCTCTATACTACCATTATCGTCATTAGTATAAACAATGCGAGAGGGTAAATGACGACAACCTTTCCCAAGAAACCCAGTAACAAAGGCAAAACCATAATCAGCATCAAACAAAAATGTATTCAAACTAAACTGCTGATAAGTATTATTATACGAATCTTCATAAGAAAAAACATAATGACGTTTATCCCATTCACTATTTTCTGTATAATGATCCATTGTCAGGATATCCCCATTATTCCAATCGTATTTATGAACAGTTTTTTCGCCATCACTAAATTCAGTCCATAAAGCCAAATTATCCATATTATTATACTCAAATGAATATTGCCTTACATCCTTATCGCCACTACAATCCATCCAGTCTTCGCAAATCTTCGACAAAAAGCCCATGTTTGTTGTCTCCACAGATCCCCAACTCCAGACTTCCCAATCTTCACCTACGTTTGGAGTACCCCACTGTAAAGTCAACGGATTATATGAAATATACCATGGATCTTCATCTGACAAAACCTTGCACAATTGCCCTTTGTCATTGTATTCAAAATTAAAATTATCCAATTTCCCATTTTCTGTAATTATAGATTTGATTCTCACTACCTTGCCATTTTTACAAGTTATATAACCATAACAACACTCCTTGCCTGCATATACAAACAGAGAAAGACAACATAAAAAAGTTGTAATTATAAACCTAATCTTTTTCATAAACACGAGTTATGCCTTACAGAACATCCCCAACTAGGCGGTAAAAAATCCGTTAGATTTAGATACCCAAAAAAGACGTGGGAGTCTCTACTTCTCGTCCATCCCAAGTCTCAGGTTCTCGTATTTCCTATGCTCAAAGGATAGACAACACAGATAGCCCACATCATGACGCATTATAATATACCAATATACAGAACACAACTATTGTTATCAAACAACTGTCTGCCCTACACATCAGGTTACAATACACCCTTCGTGGACGTTCCCTGTTGTCGTTCTCTTCTTGAGCATATTCAAATTTGCGAGATTTGAGACTCAAAGATAACGTTCCGTAAACGTCCTTTACCAGTAAATAACCCACTCACCCATACAAAAGGGCTAACAGAGTTGGTGGCAAAAATAAAAAATAATATCGAAACCTCCAAACTTTTATCGTAAAAATTGAAGAGAAAGATTGTTTTTTCAAAAGAAAGCACTATCTTTGCACCATAATTATATAAAAACAAGGAATATTGATTTACATTTACGCCTTTGGCCACAATCCACCGCACATTCATGTACGAAGTGGAGAAGGTTCTTTTACGATTACTATCAAAGACAGAATCGTAGAAGGACGTGCTAAATCAAAGACGATTCGTTTGATTAATGACTTCATCGACGAACATGAAGACGAAATCATGGAACTTTGGGGTAAAGCCCAAAGAGGAGAAACAATAAAGAAAGTACAACGATAAAACAAAACGGCTATGATTTTAACGATTAAAGATGTAGACTACTTAGGAGATTATACTCTTCTTTGTACTTTTAATGACGGAATAAAGAAAAAGGTTGACTTAACCTCGCTCTTAAAATACCCAGCATTCAGCGAGTTGAAAGACAAAAGCAAATTCATTCAATTCGGATTAGACCAAACAATATTTTGGGCTAATGGTGCCGATATTGCGCCAGAATATCTCTATGAGCATGGAGTAACAGAAGACAACTAAACAACATGAAATCGGACAACGTATAGTGGAACAGACCGGAGCATCACGTGCAGAATACGGAAAGCATGTGATAGAGGTCGCATCGGCTGCTCTTACTGAGGAATTCGGGAAGGGATTCTCATATACGAATATTGCCAATTACAAAAGGTTTTATCTGACATTCAATAACTTACAAATTCTTCAGACAGTGTCTGAAGAATTTAACAATCCAATTCAGCAGACACTGCCTGATGAATTATCTTCGCACTTTCAAAAAGGTCAGACGCTGTTTGACCTTTTTTAATATCATTTTCTGTATAACTATCCATTTATCTATAAAACTATTACTTTTTCTTGCATAAGGTTTGCAATTTCCGATATTTATGCTTACCTTTGCCGTTGTTAAGAGGAAACTCGTAACACATTACAAAATATCTTATCATAAAAATAAGAAAGGAAATAGCCAATGGAACTAAGAGAGACTTTCCAAAAAGTGAAGACTGCCAGCAAGACCTTAAGCTTGCTCAGCGATGATCAACGTAATGATATCCTGCAGGCGGTGGCTGATGCCATCATCGCCGAAACTCCTGCGCTCCTTGCAGCAAATGCAGAAGATCTGGCAAAGATGGACAAGACGAACCCGCTCTATGACCGACTGCAACTTACTGAGCAGCGACTCCAGAATATTGCTTCGGATATGAGACACGTCAGCACGTTGCCCTCACCACTTGGAAGAGTTCTCAAAGACAAGACACTCGAAAACGGATTGCACCTGCAGAGAATTGCCGTTCCTTTCGGAGTCATCGGCATGATTTACGAGGCCCGTCCTAATGTTACCTATGATGTTTTTTCTCTCTGTTTCAAGAGTGGAAATGCTTGCGTACTGAAAGGTGGTAAGGATGCAAACGCCTCTAACTCAGCGGGTGTCGAACTTATCCACAGGGTGTTGATAAAGTATGGAGTGAATCCTGACATATGTACGCTCCTACCTGCTACCCATGAAGCTACGGGAGAAATGCTGAATGCCGTTGGCTATATCGACCTCTGCATTCCTCGTGGCGGAAAGAAACTCATCAACTTCGTTCGTGATACTGCCAAAGTACCGGTCATTGAGACAGGAGCAGGCGTGGTACACTGCTACTTTGACAAGGATGGTGACTTGGAGATGGGCAAGCGCATCATCACCAATGCCAAGTGCCGAAGAGTAAGCGTATGCAATGCACTCGACTGTCTGTTGATTCACGAAAACAGATTGAGCGACCTCCCTGCCCTCTGTGAAGGTCTTGCCGAGAAACAAACCAAGATTCATGCTGATACCCAAGCTTACGAGGCATTAAAGGGACACTATCCTGATACCTTATTATATAAGGCAGAGGAAAGTGAGGCGAAGATGAAGGAAGCCGATGCCAACGTGAAGAGCATCTGGAACACCGAATGGCTCAGTATGCAGATGGGTATCAAGACTGTAGCTTCTGAAGACGAAGCACTCGACCATATCGCTACTTACGGAAGCGGACACAGCGAAAGTATCGTTTCTAATGACGAAGCAGCTCAAAAGAAATTCCAGATGATGGTAGATGCTGCTTGCGTCTATGTGAACGCTCCAACCAGCTTCACCGATGGCGCACAATTTGGACTGGGAGCTGAAATTGGTATCAGTACTCAGAAGTTAGGAGCCCGCGGACCAATGGCTCTCGAAGAGATTACCACCTACAAGTGGTTGATTACAGGAAATGGACAGACGAGGAAGTGAAGAGTGAAGAACGAAGAGTGAAGAATTCAATAGCTTTATATTAGAAATAACAAATAAAAACAAAATAACAATGAAGACATTCTTTAATGTTGAAGACCTTGGCGACTTGAAAGCAGCACTCGCCGAGGCACAGGAAGTAAAAGCAAACCGTTTCGGTTATCAGGAGTTGGGCAAGAACAAAACCTTGCTGATGATATTCTTCAATAACAGCCTCCGTACCCGTTTGAGTACACAGAAGGCAGCTATGAACCTGGGCATGAATGTAATCGTGCTCGACGTAAATGCTGGTGCATGGAAGTTGGAGACAGAACGTGGCGTTATCATGGATGGTGACAAGAGTGAGCACCTGCTGGAGGCCATACCTGTGATGGGAAGTTTCTGCGACCTCATCGGTGTGCGCAGCTTTGCCGGTTTGAAAGATCGTGACTACGATTATGCCGAGACCATCGTCAACCAGTTCGTGAAGTACAGCGGCCGCCCAGTTTTTGCCATGGAGACTGCTACCGTTCACCCACTCCAGGCATTCGCCGACCTCATCACCATCGAGGAACATAAGAAGGTGGCTCGTCCTAAGGTGGTTCTGACCTGGGCTCCTCATTGTCGTGCCCTGCCTCAGGCTGTACCTAACTCATTCGCCCAGTGGATGAACGCAGCCGATGTTGATTTCGTGGTTACTCATCCTGAGGGCTATGAACTCGACCCTAAGTTCGTAGGCAATGCCAAAGTGGAGTACGACCAGGAGAAGGCGCTGGAAGGTGCAGACTTCGTTTATGCCAAGAACTGGAGCTGTCCGGGCGTGAAAGACCCAGCGCAGTATGGCGAGATATTGAGCAAGGATATGAGCTGGACCATCGACGAGGAGCACATGAGCTGGACCAACGATGGTTGCTTCATGCACTGCCTGCCTGTTCGCCGTGGCTTGATTGTTACAGATGATGTCATCGAGAGCAAGAACAGTCTGGTGATTCCAGAGGCAGCCAACCGTGAGATTTCAGCCGAGGTTGTCATCAAGCGTATGCTCGAATCACTCTAAAACAGGAAATAAGAAAGAGATTGGGGGTGTGTCATAAGTTCATGACACACCCTCTTTTTCACTCTACTCAACATAATCCTATCCTCATTTCTCGGTATTTTAATTTTTTCATCCGATTTATATTCTTTTATCTCAGATATTATCCGTACCTTTGCTACCGAAAAAAGAAAAGAACAAGATGGATAAATACATAATATTATCACCAGAAGCCAAGGGAACGTTCAATGACCGTCTCAATTTTCTGTATCTGAAACTAGGTAACTATCTCGACACCGAGAAACTGGGAAATCGTACTTTGCAATATTGTAAAGTATTCCTCAGCGACGCCCAGAACCAGACTCAGGATTTAGAAGAGTCACTCCTTTATCAGGAGTATCTTAAGGATACCCATCTTACGATTGTGGAACAACCTCCGCTCAACGGGAGCAAGATTTCACTTCTTATCAAGACCACAGACGATAAGACCCCTATCCTGTTCCACAGTCTCCGACTGACTGAGGAAGAAGCGAAGGGAAAGGATTCATACGAACAGACCCGAATGCTATTCGACAAATACCAGCAACTTATCGCCGGTACAGATATGACGATGGAGCGCAACCTGGTAAGAACATGGATATACGTAACTCATATCGATGTAAACTATCAGGGAGTAGTAGAAGCGCGCAATGATGTTTTCGACCAGCAAGGTCTGACGGCAGAAACCCATTATATAGCCAGTACGGGCATCGGCGGAGCAACATCCGTACGTCATGCATCTGTAGCTATCGACTTTCTGACCATTCCCGGTATCAGGGAAGAAGACAAGAAATATCTCCAGGCACTCTACCATCTGAATCCTACTCACGAATACGGAGTAGCCTTTGAACGGGGAACCAGCCTTTCTCTGCCCCAGAAGAAACAATATTTCATATCAGGAACAGCCAGCATAGACAAACATGGAGCGGTTGTATACGAAGGCGATATTATAAGACAAACCGGCAGATTACTCGAGAACATCGGTGCTTTATTGAAGGATGGCGATGCGATGATGAACGATATCCAATACTTTATCATCTACCTGCGCGACATCTCTGATTACCATACCATAGAGCAACTGATGAATCAGTTTTACCCTCAGATACCACATATCATAGTAGAGGCAAGAGTATGCAGACCGGGCTGGCTGATCGAGATGGAATGTATTGCAGAAAAACAAGAACAGAAATAAATGCTGATAAATGCAGAAATTTACTTTCAAAGAGTAAGTTTCTGCATTTTTTATGATTCATTCTAATATATTTTTATTACCTTTGCCCCTAATAATTTGCACCTTGGCAAAGAGTAAATGCTAAAACTTCACTACTTATACAAAACAAGATGCACAGATATAAAAACTTATAAACCGACAAAAATGAGTGAACAGCAAACAAGCCAATCTAATTTTGGCATATATTCGTTATATGTATTGGGAGCCATCGCATGCTTTGTGTTCTTCCAATTCTTCTATCCCTACCATCTGTTTTATCAGGAGCAGAACCAACTGTTTCTGTCATCATGGGATTATCTGACTACTTATCTGGACAAACCGGGATGGCTGGCCTGTCTGGCAGGCGATTTTCTAACCCAGTTTTATTATTTCCGCTATGCCGGTCCTATCATCCTTACCCTCTGTATTCTTATTACGGGATATAATGTAAAATGCGCAGTAAGAGATGCAGACATCCAAGGGAAAAAGACGGCACATATCGTAGCCTTCATCATGATGATTCTACTGGTATGTTTCAGTTTTCACTACGACTACCGGCTTTGCAGCATTCTGGCAATAGCAGGTGGTGCCAGTGTGTTCCGTGTCAGCACCAAGCTGCTCACTTCCACCCGAATGTTTCTCAAGAAGATAGAGAAGATGGACGACAATCCTTCTGCCGCAGCAGGTTTGGGAGCAACGCATTGGGTTACCGCCTTCAGCATCATTGTTTCCGTATTCGTATGCCACTGGTTCTTTGGAAATGGAGTATGGATCTACGGAGCGCTGGTATTTACAGGCTGTCTTTCCCACATCAAGAAAGTAGGAACCTACTATCGCCTGGCTGCCCTCGTGATTCCTTTCTTCCTGCTGATGCTGTTCAAGCGACTATACTTCTGCGACTTCCAAACCCTTTATACCTATCCGGGTATCGGGAAACTGGTAAAACCGCAAATGGATTTGGAGAAAACATTCGCGGTAGACTGTGAATATTACTTCGGTAATTATAATAAGGTTATCAACATCGTAGAAAAGACGGAAAATCCAGACCAATACATGAAGTTCTACTATAATCTCGTGATGGCGCAAAACGGATATCTTCCAGACAACCTGCTGAGATTCCAGAGCAACAACCTGGGTACATTCGATAAACTGGGACCAGACACCCCAACCCTCACCATCAAGACCCTGAACGAACTGTATTGGGTTCTGGGCGACATGACTTTCTGCGAACGTGCCACAATGCTTGCCAATGTCTGCTCTCCGAACAACCGGAATATCAGAATGGTAAAGCGACTTGCCGAAATCAATCTGGTAAAGGGCGACTACGCTGCAACCCGCAAATATCTCCGTATCCTGCAAAAAACCTTCGTATGGAGCAGATGGGCAAACCGTGCCTTCTCATCACTTGGCAGAAAAGCAACAACTGATGAAAAAGCCCTCTTGCAACAATACATAGAAAAGCGCCCGTTCATCAACCGGAAGGATACGCTACGACTGAACGAGAATTGCCACACCATCATGTGTGAACTGGCAGAAAGTAATCCGAACAACAAAATCGCCATCGACTACATGCTCTGTAGCGATCTCCTCCTGAAAGACATGGAAACCTTCAAGCGGGATTATGATACTTATTATCTCAAACAGAAAAACGTTTCCTACGAACGCCTGTATCAGGAGGCTCTCATGATTTATCTGGCGGGAACCAAGGCTAAGCCGGAAGAATGGGCAAAATATATCAAGCGTCGTGATATTCTGCAGCGTTTCTATCAGTATAATGAAGAACGGGGCAATCAGGCATTCTACGATACCTACTGGTATTACTTCGACAAGGCAGAGGTGCCTAAGTTGAACATCAACTGAGGAAATAATTGACGCTAACTGTTTATTAAAGAAGAAAAATGAAATACAAGAATATCCTATACAGTGCCATGGCGGGCATACTGCTGCTCGCCTCATGTGCCCAGACTCACGAGAATGCTGAGCAGGTAAACCATCTGCCCAACATGTATCCCGACTATGCCGATGTAACGATTCCGGTCAATATCGCTCCTCTCAACTTCGAGATACGCGACAAGAACCTTACAAACATCGAAACCACTCTCACGATTGAGGGAGCAGATGCCAACGATGCAGCCAACACTCTTACTGCCACCAGCAACAGCCAGAATCTGAAATTTGATATGGACGACTGGAAGGCTTTTCTGCAAAAGGCAGTGGGCAAGAATATCAAGGTTCAGATATATTCAAGGAGCAATGAGGGAGAATGGACGGCGTTCAAACCCTTTACCTGGCAGGTAGTGGGCGACAGTCTGGATGCTTATCTCACCTACCGACTGATAGAACCCGATTACGAAGTATGGAACAAGATACAGATTAAGCAGCGCTGCATAGAGAATTGGCAGGAGAAGATTCTCGCCGACCACAATCTGCAGGAAAACCGCTGTATGAACTGTCATGCTTTTGGCAACCAGGATTCCAACCTCAGTATGGTATATATAAGAGGTGAAGGCGGAGGAGCCATTCTTAACCGCAATGGCAAGCTGCGCAAGCTGAACCTGAAGAATGCCAACATGATTTCTTCAAGTGTATATTACGGTTTCAGTCCATCGGGCAAATACGTCACCTTCTCTACCAATATCATCATTCCTGCCTTCCATGCCAATCCCGACAAGCGACTGGAAGTATATGATTCGAAGAGCGATGTATATGTAGCCGATCTAGACAACAACACTATCATCTCATCGCCCCTGACGAGCGACAGCACGAAGTTGGAGACTTTCCCGACCTTCTCGCCTAATGGTGCCTATATATATTATTGTGTAGCCGACCGGAAAGGGTTGAATACGAAGAACCTCAAGGGACTGAAATATTCCCTGGTACGCATTCCTTTCGATGAAGAATACGGCAGGTTTGGCGAAAAGGTAGATACCCTCTATACAGCCCGTTCCGTTTGTCATCCTAAGATAAGTCCTGACGGCAGACACTGCCTCTTCACTGTTGCCGATTACGGCACCTTCCCTATCTGGCATCCAGAAGCAGATCTCTGCATGTTAGACCTACAGACGGGTAAGATAGACAGCCTCAGCATCGTGAACAGCAACAAGAGCGATACCTACCACAGCTGGTCACATACCGGCAGATGGTTTGTCTTTGCCAGCAAACGTGACGACGGACTTTACGGCAAGCCTTACTTCTGCTACGTAGACCGTCAGGGCAAAGCTCACAAGCCTTTCGTATTGCCGCAGAAGGAACCAACCTTCTACGATGATTGCCTGAAGAGTTTCAACATACCAGAGTTGAGCCGCGGCCCCGTTCCATTCGATGCCATCGATATAGAGAATGTGATGAAGCAAGAAGCTGAAAAGTTCAAATAAAAAACAAAAACGCTCCTGTTACCATATTGCAACAGGAGCGTTTTTTATAAACATACATTTGAATTCTTCACTCTTCGTTCTTCACTCTTCACTTACTTAACCTTAGTCGGAATTCTCTTATCACTCATGATTTCATTTCCTGCCGCACGGGCATCCAGTTCTACAGGCTTGGATGTGAAATCTGGGGTATTATAGGAATCCAGCAACTCATCGTAGTACTTCTTCGGATTGCGCTGAGGCAAGAGGAACGGCTTGCTAACATTGCCCTTATCATCAATGCAGGCAAGGTAAAGACGGGTATAGAGTCCGTCGCCACGGCGGGATGTAAAGACAAACCAATGGGAATCCCTGCTCCAGTTGTGCCAACTGTCCGTATTCTTACTATTGGCTGCAGCCAGAGGCTTAGCCTGACCTGTCTTCAAATCCAGCAACCAGTTATCCGCTTCCTTATGCCAGATAGGGAAGCAGCCATAATCACTCATTGTAAACATGATGTACCTGCCATCATACGAAGGACGTGGATGGGTAGCACTCTTGC